>Ga0066395_10000525_pt1 | contig 14373 bp, 8 predicted proteins | sample PanSoiPlot1MoBio_FD_61218 | JGI IMG/M metagenome (GOLD analysis project Ga0066395, IMG submission 61218) | Tropical forest soil microbial communities from Panama analyzed to predict greenhouse gas emissions - Panama Soil Plot 1 MoBio | ecosystem: Environmental > Terrestrial > Soil > Tropical... | reverse complement strand
GCCGGCGAACGCTGGGCACACCTCGGGATTCGAGGCATGCCCAGCCGATGGCCATCGGTCACGCCGCGATTGGTGTTTGATACAGCCCGCGACAGTGTACCTGCCAGCGATACGAACTGACATTCGAACGTACGCGGCCCGGTTCGGCACTCGGGTCTGGTGTGCGTCCACCGCGGCGTGCGCGCGATGACAGTTGTAGTAGCGTTGGAAATCGACGAGCTTCATCTGCAGATCGGCGGTCGTCCAGAACAGGGTGCGGTCCAGACATTCGCGCCGGATGGTGCCGATCAGCCGTTCGACAAACGGACGCGAGACGGATTCGGCCACGACAGCCCGTACGCCACCGTGCTTGGCAAGCCGAACGATAGTCGTCAACACATGCAGCAGAAGGACGGCCAGCTCACGCACCGCAGCATCGTAGCAAGATCGCAAAATCCTCAGAAACGTTCAAGAATTAGCGTTTCGCCATGCACAGGTTCCGAATTCTCGTCGACGATGTCGCCATTGAATCGTCGCCATGTTCCGAAGGGTGCTAGGATGCCACGCACAAGGAGCTGAACGGTGAAGCAGTCCCAGCCGGCTCGTACCAAGGTGCCACCTGTCTACCGACCATCGAACGCGGCGGCCAGGAAGATCCAGCCATGCACTGAACGTGTGGCGCCACACGCACGCCCTCGTACGCCGGCGCCGCCGCAAGTAGCGCCGGCATTTAAGCCATCGATGGCGCCGAACGCGCGAGGAGCAACGTCACCCGTACAAGCGAGACACGCAGTTGTCGTCCCGCCTGCGTATCGACCGCAGCGGGCGATCACTGGGCTGCAGCCCAGACTAGTCGACGTCGCGCAGAAGCGCGGTATCCTGAAGGCCCCGCCAGCCTATCGCCCGGGGACGACAAAAGGCCTGCAGCGGAAGGCGGCTAAAGTCGTCGTGCCGGCAGCTTACTGCCCGGTCGGGAATGCGGGATTGCTCGCAAGACACCAGACAGGCCGATGTCAAATCCGCCCGCAGGTCACCGTTCAGCGAAAAGCCGGCAGCGTCATTCAAATGAAGTGGGAACAGATTGCATTCCCGGTCTCACCTATCGACGTCGTGGGTCTCGAAGATTTCCTTTCGAGAGTCGAAGCGCAAATAACCGATATCGAGACGCGGAACGACGCGGTTGAAATCAGCTTCATCGAACGTAACAAGATTCACGCGTGGCTCGATAGCGCAAAGAGCAGACTTCACGATTTGCAATCCGGCAACCACGGAGCTGTTTCGTTCACAAAGGATGACATCGTCGGCGAGGTCGATGCCCTGGCGCGCTCCTTCAAAAGAGTTTTGATACCCCTCTCCAACATCCGTGGAACACTCAATCAGGCATTAAGTGATTTCACGTCGTACCAACAGAGACAACAATCGCAGCAGGCGTCGCAGTTGGCATTTGAAACGGAATTGAGCACGGAGTTGAGCAAGTATAAGAATACCGATAGGACGAAAATATCCAACACTGAACCACAAATCGTATCCAAGCCCAAGGCGCGCGTATTCGAACATCTCAGCCAGTTCCATGCGATCACAGAATCTCTGACCGGGAGCGAAAACCCGAGCAACGTCTTCGAGGATTTCAGAGTTAACGGGGCGAGATTCCGTGACGAACTTCCCGATCCTGAAGGCGAGGCACAAATCAAGACACCGAACAGTACTGAAGAGGTCACCAAAACGCAGAGTGATGGCGAAGTCGCGATTCTGGTCAGCGTACTGAAACGTATCACGGCTTTCATGAGAAAGAAGGAAAAGAATATCAAAACGACAGCGACACAATTTACACTCGCTCTCTCTGGCCCATCGGGCGCCTGTGATGGCTGCAAGGCGAGAATCGCCAAGCTAATCGAACTCTTCGAGGAGCGCGCTCAGAAGTTCTTCGCTCAAGACGTCTCGGTCTCCCTCGTCGTCACATACAAGTACTTCAACAAGCCGTATAAAGGGGGGAACGGAGGCTTGTATGGTTGGAAGGAAGACGAAAAACAAGGTAGTCCGTACCATCACACCGCAGGCACGAGCGTTCTCGGGACGAGCGAGATCTGATGTAGCTCGAATGTCGCGCGGTGCGAAAACCCGGCGACCGCGGATCTGTCGGTGAAACTGGCCGTCGGACATTCTGGAATTTCATGCGCGAGTTCTCGGCAGTTCAGGCGGCACCGTGCGGGTACGTGAGAGCGGCTGGAATCCGCACATGGCCGGCGCAACGTCATTCAGACTGAATTCACTCCTGCCGCAGAGCAGCGAGCGGATCGATATGAGCCGCACGCCACGCTGGGATGAAGGTCGCGGCGAGAGCGACGGTGCCGAGTACCAGCGCCGCACCAACGAACGCCACTGTGTCGGATGCAGTCACGCCGAAGAGCATGTTCTGCAGGACGCGAGTTAAGCCAAACGCTCCGAGCAGACCGAACGCGATGCCAATCATCGTCAGACACGACCCCTGCCCAACGACGAGCCGGAGTACTCCCGTTGGCGTAGCGCCAAGCGCCAAGCGGATGCCGATTTCTTGAGTGCGCCGCTCGACGGTATAGGCGAGGACGCCATAGATCCCCACGGCAGCGAGCACGAGCGCCGACAGCGCAAATATCGCCATGGCCGTCGTCCGGAACTGTGGCAGCGCGACTGACTCTCGCAACGCGTCCTTCATTGAGCCGACCCGTGCCACCGGGACGTCGGGATCGATCGCGCGAATCTGCGCCTGGATTACGCTCAGCCACTGACCGGCGAGCCCGGCCGTTCGCACTACCAGCCACATCGGCCTCGACGAATACTGATCGGCGGATTCGTAGTAAACAGGAGCATCCTCGCCCGCGAGGCCCTCGTACTTCACATCGGCGACGACGCCGATAATCTCTCGATACGGATTGTTCAGGCTCGGACCGCCGTGCTTGAGTCGCTGCCCGATCGGATCTTCGCCTGGGAAGTATTTTCGCGCGAGCGACTCGCTGATGACCATGACTCCAGGCGAATCGGGTCTATCGCGCCGATCAAAGACACGGCCGCGCAGCACGGCGATACCGAGCGTGCGGAAGTAGTCATAGGTGACCCAGGGCACCGGGACCACGGGGCCTCCTTCCTTTGGTGTGCGATTGGGGATCTCGAAACTGTCCGAGAACGCCACGCGATCGGGCGGCAGCGTAATCGCCAGTGCCGCCGATTCGACGCCCGCAAGCGCCTGAACACGGGACAGCACCTGCCCCCAATACGCAAGGAGCTGTTGCTGTTCGCGGTAGCGACTTCCAGTCGGGGAGAGCTGCAGTGTCAGCACCTGTTCCGGCGGTGCCTGGAAGCCGGTCTGCACGCGCTCGAGCATCACGAAGCTGCGGATCAAGAGGCCCGCACCTGCGAGCAGGACGATCGACAGCGCGACTTCCGAAACCACAAGGGCGCCGCGCAACCGGCGGCCCTTCGGCGAATCGCCGCTGCGGACACCCTCTTTGAGGTGCTCTGCTGCTCCCGCGCGCTCTACTCCGAACGCCGGCACGACGCCGACGGCGATGCCGCTCGCCACCGAGACGAGGAACGTAAACGCCAGCACTCGACCATCCACGGCAATTTCGTCGGCGCGTGGCAGACCTGGGGGCGCGAGCGACCGGAGCAATCCGACGGCAGCCGTGGCAATCGCAGCCCCGAAGACGCCAGCGGCCAGCGACAACACGACGCATTCAGTCAGGAGTTGGCGCGCGAGTTGAGCACGGCCCGCACCCAGGCTCGAGCGAATCGCCATCTCGCGCTGCCGCGCCGTCGTGCGCGCGAGTAACAGGTTGGCGACGTTGAAGACCGCGATGAAGACGACCAGCGCCACGGCACCACTCAGGATCGTCAGCAACGGCCGAATGTCACCCGACACCTCCTCCATCAGCGCGGTCACGGGGTACCGCACGTGCTCGACGCCCTTGGGATCGGCGCGCTCGACCTCAGCGCCGAGCGCATCCATCTCACGGTTGGCTGCATCCAGAGTGACGCCCGGCCGCAGCCGCGCGATGCCGCGGAGAAAGAACGGACCGCGGCGCGTCGGAGGATCGAGTGTCAATATCGACCAGATGTCGGCCTCAGGATTCCGAAAGCGGAAGCTCGCCGGCAGCACGCCGATCACGGTAACCGGGCGTCCGTTGAGCTCGACGCTGCGGCCGATCACCCCCGGATCTCGACGGTAGCGTCGCTCCCACAGGTGCTCGCTGATCAACGCGACCGGTGTGCGCCCCGGCTGGTCCTCATCAGATGCGAACGTCCGGCCGCGAAGCGGCGACACACCCAGAACATCGAAGAATCGCGCGGTCACGCCGAAGCCGGTTACCCGCTCCGCCTCGCCATCACCTGTCAGATTGAAGATGTTTGTGGCCCACGCGGCCAGCGTGTCGAACGAATGGCTCCGCGACTGCCAGAGTAAAAAGTCAGCGACGCAGGCGCCCCAACGTGACGAGCGACTCGAGTGCGTCAGGCCGTCCTGAATCCACACGAGTTGATCCGGATTGGCGAATGGCAGCGGCCGAAGCAGCACGCCGTTGACGATGGTGAACACGGCCGTGTTGGCACCGATGCCCAAGGCGAGTGTGACCAGCGCAGCGAGAGCGAAACCGGGACTGCGCACCAGCGTCCGCATCGCATATCGCACGTCGAGCCTCAGGGTGTCGAACATGTTCATGCGGCCTCCCGGAGAACCGCTGGCGGTCCCTTGTTAGACGAGAACGCTCCACGCGGGTTAGCGGCTGACATCCTTGTTGGGGAAAGGAGTTGGTCGAGGCGAATCAGTGGTCGCGCATGCCCGCAGCCGAGCAGAGCGCCCACCCCGCCTGTAGCGGTCCAGGCAGGCCCGAACGGTTTGAGCGTGAGGTCTGGAAAGGACCTCATTTCACTGAGTTGGACTGCTTTCATCGCGCGCGACCGCTGCACTCAATCGACGAAAAAGCCCGGTTTTGTCACGCCCGATGGCGTCGTCGCACAGCCGAACCAACTCGGCCCGCTCAAGGAACGCTCTCGAGGGCGAGCATGATGCAGGCGGCAAGCAATGAGTTTATCTTGACACCGCGCCCTTCCCGATCTGTGCGAGTGCCTCACCGAGGAGGAACGTCTCCTGCGTGTCACTGTCGAGCCACGCTACGGAGCCGTCGCCGCATGGCGAGGCGCTGACGCCCGACTGAACGCGCGCGGACACGTGCACGACGCTTTTGTTCCTCGGCGACTCTTTATGCAACCTCCACCAGCTCCTTACGCACCTCGTCAGCGCTCAGGCATATCATCGCGCCGCCTCTCGACAGTCTTATTCAGTCACCTGAAGGAGCTCGTTGCGGCGAGTCCTTGGCTATGAGCGCAGTGGTTGTCGTCCCAATGTTGGTCGCCGTTCCATTACGCAGAGCCGGTACCAATGCCGCCGCTGAAGTAGCGAACCCGCAGGATCGTCGCGGCTGAGAACAGTGGCGAAACCCACCGTTAACGGGGCGACAGGTCGGGACGTTCGATCCAGTGGCCAATCATCGGTAAAGCGCATGGCGTGCGCGCAGCAACCGCGCAGATCCCGCTCGGCGATGCCGTTGCAACAAAGACAGTCCGAACGACCATCCGCATCGTCGCGTCGTGGCGGAGAGCGATCTGGCTCACGAGTATGAAAGCGCGTCTTCTAACGGCGATGGTACGAGACGGAGGGTGCAAAACAATTGAGGTTGCAACCATCCGCGTGTGGCAGACACGGTCTGCGCACGACCGCTGCGCAATCGCGCCACGGCGCATCTGGCTCGTGGTGGCGCTGTGCGCAGTGCTCTACTTTGCCAGCGCCGCCGTCGCCGCGGCGGAACCGAACCTGATTCAGCTGGAAAACGCGAAAGCCGGGACCGTCGATTGGCAGCTGACAAACCCTGGTCATGCCTCTGGCGTGATCGAAGGGTACGCGTCGCTGACGAGCGTCAATCGCGGCGGCCGTATTTTGCTGTTTGTGAGCACGGCGGAGCCGTCGTACACGATCGACCTGTTTCGCCTTGGGTACTACGGTGGGCTGGGAGGCCGTCGCGTCGCCGATACCGTGCAGCGGCTCGGTGTCCTGCAGCCGGTGCCCGCGCCCGATCCGGTCACCGGCCGGATCGAATGTCAGTGGACGGATCCGTTCGTGCTGGACATCCCGAATACGCGCGATCCCACGGATTGGATGAGTGGCGTGTATGTGGCCAAGCTGACGGCGAGCGACAGCGGCACGCAAGCCTACGTCATCTTTGCGGTTCGCGACGATGCGCGACCGTCGGATCTCCTGATGGCGCAATCAGTCAGCACCTATCAGGCGTACAGCCCATGGGGCGGCAAGTCGCTCTACGGCACGATCGCGCAGCGCGCTGACGACATCAACAAGGCCGTCGAAGTGTCGTTCAACCGTCCGTACTTCGGCGAAGACACGAGTGGTGCCGGCGACTTCTTCTTCTGGGAATATGCCATGGCCTGGTGGCTCGAAGCCAACGGGTACGACGTGTCTTATGCGACGAGCATCGACGTGGATGCAAATCCGACGCTCCTGCTGTCGCACCGTGCCTATCTCTCGGTGGGCCATGACGAGTACTGGTCGGCGCTCATGCGCGATCACGTGGAAGCCGCGCGCGATGCGGGGGTCAATCTCGGATTCTTCTCGGGAAACACGTCGTACTGGCAGGTGCGCTTCACCCCAAGCCCGCTGACCGGCGATCCGAGCCGCACCATGGTCGGCTACAAGGACGTGTGGTATCTGGACCCTATCACTCCGGACTCACGCAAGACCAATCAGTGGCGCCTGGCGCCCGTGAACCGGGCGGAAGACGCGATGATTGGCGTCCGGTTCGTCACCCAGGCGCGGCCGCCGCTGGTCATTGAGGACGCTTCGAGCTGGGTCTTCACCGGCACGGGCCTGCGAAACGGCGATGTGCTGACGAACCCGAATGGAAGGCCGTTCCTCGGCTATGAAGTCGACGCGATGGGACCCGCGTCGCCGCCCCAGACACGGCGGCTGGCACATTCGCCGACCGACGCCACGCAGGCCAACTTCGCCGATATGACGGTGTATCGCGCGACGAGCGGCGCGACCGTCTTCGCGATCGGCAGCATCGCGTGGTCGTTTAACCTGCCGGCGACGCAGCAGATCACCCGCAACGTACTCGCTCGGTTCATCAGCGGCGCATTCGATGATACGACGCCGCTGCGACCGCCGCTGCCGACTCCGTGGATGGCGGCGGACATCGGCGACGTCGGCCGGCCAGGCTACGTGGGCGCGGTGACGCCGCAGGGCTTCACGCTGAACGGCGCCGGACACGACATCTCCCACGCGAACGATGCATTGTACTACGCGTATCAGCCCTGGTCCGGCGATTGCACCATCGTCGCGCGGCTCTCGGCGCTGCAGTTGTACTGGGACAATCGCGCCGGCGTGATGATTCGCGAGTCGCTCGATCCAGGTTCGGCGTACGTGGCGCTCCACGGACGCCCGACGGGCAGCGTCGGCGTGCTGCAGGAAGGCGTCGATCTGGTCACACGACTCCAGACCGGCGCTGGACCATCAGTCGCCGGCAGCATCGACGTGCCGATCCCCTACTGGTTGAAGTTGACGCGAACAGGCGACGTCTTCGATGCAGCCGTCTCGTCGGATGGGGCAACGTGGGTCAGCGTCAGTCGCGTCGTGCTTCCGATGCAGCGGAATGTCTACATCGGGACGGATGTTCTCAGTGCTCAGCCCGGCGTCTGGGTGACGGCCTCTTTCGACCACATCGCCGTCAACACCGCGGGGAGCAGCGACGGTGTCCTCGACCGCAGCGACTGGGTGGCATGGGCGACCGAGTGGTCGGACGGCGAGCCACCATCAAACGCCCTTGACGGCGATCTCGCGACGCGGTTCACGACCGGCGATGCGCAACATGATAGTCAGGGGTTTGGCGTGAGCTGGCCGGGCACCCGTATAGTGGCCCGCATCCGCATGGACCGTGGTGCGAGCATCGGAGATGAACCGACGACCTGCGGCATCTGGGTCTTCGACGCGTCCGACCGATCGACGCTCGTCGATTGCGCGCCCGATGCTGATGGCATCGTCGACATCTCGTTTCCCGCGGTCGCCGCGCACCGCATCGACGTGTGGCAATGGGGCGTGTCAGGCAATTGGTGGTCGATTGCCGAGTTCAACGTGTACAGCATCGGCCGGCAAGACGGAACTGTCGTTGCTGAAAACTTGATACGCGCATGTTCTGCGGCCGTGATCGGCCGGCCGCTCAACAGCGTTTTTGCTGAAATTGGGCGTACACGCGCGACTCAGGTTGAACCTCATTCAAGATGCCCCGAAGCACGATAAGACCGGGCGCGCTGCCGGCGCCGTCGCTGAGCGCGCGTTCGACAGACTTGGAGCGCCTGGAGCCGCGTTGCTACGCTGCGCGGCGTTCGTATCGGTGGTGGAGACCGCCCAGGTGGGGAATCGCCACGATCCGGCCATCGGCCGGCGTCGCGACCGATCGTGAGACGGGCGCGTCTTTGGGCAGCGCGAGATGAGTTCGAGACGTCAGATAATACGCAACGTACGCGTTCATGATGTGGCGCAACCCGCGTTCATTGGCGATGATGACGTGATCGAGGCACTCGCGGCGAATCGAGCCGATCAGCCGCTCCGCGTACGCGTTCTGCCACGGCGAGCGCGGCGCGGTGAGGACTTCCTCGATGCTGAGCGCCGCCGCCGTCGTCGTCCATGCGTGGAACGCCGAATCTCGATCGTGGACCAAATAGCGAGGCGCCTCGTCCCAAGGAAACGCCTCGCGGAGCTGTTGCGCCGTCCACGCCGCCGTCGGATGGTCCGTAACTGCGACATGCACGACACGGCGCCGCTCATGCGCGAGGATGACGAGAACGAGCAAGAGCCGGCACGTGGCCGTCGGAACAACGAAGAAGTCGGCCGCCGCAACTTGCTGGAGATGGTTGGCGAGGAACGTTCGAGGTTTGCGATGGTGGCTTGGTGTCTCGATGGCCGATGTATTTTGTGACGGTCGCCTGCGAGACGTCGACACCTAGCTTGATCAATTGGCCGTGAATGCGCGGCGCTCCCCACAGAGGATTGTCCTGCGCCATCCTTCGAATCAGGGCGCGGACATCAGCCGGAACCGGTGGTCGGCCGCGGCGCCGGCGACTCTTCCAGGTCCAGAACAATCGAAAGCCCTGGCGATGCCACGCGATGACGGTCTACGGCTTGACGATGATGAGAGCTGTTCGCCAACTGCTCCATGAGCGCGACAGCCACGTCCACAGCCAACGGTCTGCCTTCACCAGCTGCAGTCGTCGTTGCCGCGACCGCTGCAGCACGTGGAGCTGATGGCGCAGCGCCAGAACCTCGAGATGGAGAGCGGCGCGGGACCGGACGACACTGCGAAGCATCGCAAGCAAGGAAATCAGGACGGACGTCATCGTGAAGAGAGCCTATTCGGCACCGTCCACAAATTCAACACCGTCAACACGTACGGAGTTTCTGGTACGCACAGGGCGGAGTTGCCGTCCATTCACCCCCAGCTGGACTGTACGAAGCCCGCGCACCGTCGCCTGTGCCCCGACTGCCTCGCTCAGAAGCGCCGACTCGGTTTCGGCGAACGACAGCCCCGGAACTGTTCGAAATCACGCGATGTCCCTCTCCACGAAGGCCTTGACGTCGGTGCCGATGGCTTCCTGTACGAATTTGGCGCTGTCCAGGCAAGCCGCACCGACGATCGCGCCAAGCACATCGAAGGCGATATCGGCTTGCTGACCCAATGTCAGACTCAGCGCTGCATGCGCGCCGACGACTCCGCCGAGCATCGCGGTCCATTGTGATCCTCGCGCCGACGCGACGATTCTTGCGATCGCGACGGCAATCGGGCTTGCCGATTTCCGGCCAGCAATCGTCTCGCACGCCTTTGTTACATCGCGTTCCTCGATGATGTCCTTGGCAAGATCTACCAGTTCGTTCCGATCCTGCTCGGTCACTCCGTGTTCGCTCAAGCGCAGCAACGGGTATTTGAGGGCGCGGAGCTGAAAGTCCTCGCCATTCAGGTCGATCGCACGGCTGTAGTTTGTCCCTGCCGCAAGCGCGAAGGCATCCAAATCACCGAAACTCTGGTCGTCGACCATGAATCCTCCTCTCCATCGCCAACCTGTCCTGTATGAGAGTTACGGGTCATAACCTCTGGCCGCATCAACGTTCAGGCCCGTGTTTGTGTTCGTGAGCTGTACAGACGCGTCCTTCCACCCGCATGCCCGAAAACATATCGAAGATTCCAATTACGCTGGCCCCGACGAATCAGGAATATGTATCGAGCGAGATTAGAGCAGTTCCAGGACTTGAACAGGACATGCGGTTCATCAGATTACGCTGCGATCATACCCGTGTTGGCTCGAGACGTTCTTCCATTGACGGAAGAATCTGCAAGCGTTAAAGAGCCGACGCCAGAGTTGTCGGCGCCGTGTCAGTGCGCCGGGCCACCGCCATTTGAGCGGATTGTCGCGACGCGAGCAAGTCTCAACTCCTCCCGGACGACACCTTCCTGAAGTGTGCGGCCTCGCTGCTCAGGAAGCGACTGTGTGTTGGCACCACGGTACGCATCCCACGTTCGTGCCGGTGACCCGTTCGGCTGACCAGCTTTAACTATGACTCGCCAAAAAACAGTGCAATGGCGGGCGAAGAATTAGCGTATGGCTGGGCTAAAGGTGTCAGGATCATTCATGCGTAACAAACCCGTCGTCGCCCATAAGCGGCGGCGAACAGTTTGATCTCCGTTCGGCATGGTATCCATGAAAGCGACGATCAGGCGAACAACGGCACGGTGGAATGAGAGACGCCGCTGAGGAATGTAGGCAGGTGAGTAGACGAGTCAAGGGCACGGTTACATCTCGAATGAGCCGTCTCCTCGCATTGGGTCATCGACTGCAGGTCGGTCGGTCCTGCCCGCGACAAATGCAACTGGCGAAGGCAGATCGGTAGCTCCCTGCGTCGCGATCGGCCTCGTGGAGAGTACGGACCATCACGCTCCCCATCATTGGAGTCGGAAATCGTCGACTGCGCATTGCCTGGGTTCAGCCAGCTGTAGGCGTGGACCGGTCGCCAGGCATCGGGCATCGACGCATCCCGGCCGATATCTGCACTCTGAACCGGACGCCACGGTACAGAGTTCCAATCGTCAGTGGTATAAGTGTGTCGTTTCATGGCAAGTTATCTCCACATCGCAACTCGCGCCGGTTGCGGATTATGGTCGATGTTCTTTCAGGTGATCGGCCTGATTCGCTACGCCGAGCACCATGGCCTCGAACCGGTGGTGTATTTCAACGCGGCGACATGCTGGTGGTCCTTCGACGGTTACAACGAAAGCCGAAACGCCTGGGAGTACTTCTTCGAGCCGGTTGGATCGGTATCGGCCGCCGATCTGTTCGGAAGTAGGCTGCGCTTTCTGGAGCATGCGTCCACGCGTGACTTGCAGGCGACCCTGCCCGGCGATGTCGTGAGTTCCGATTACATTCTCGACTGCGTCGGCCACTACGATCACACCGACGCGCAGCGGCAGGAGTACGCGTCGATCGTCGAGCGCCGGATTCGTGTGAAGCCGCAGGTCCGTGCGCGACTCGACGGCGTGCTGATGGACGCGCTGGCTCAGGGCGCGACCGCGGTGCATTACCGCGGCACCGACAAGTTTCACGAGTCGCCACGGCAATCGCTCCACGAGTACTACGCCGCGCTTCGACATCGCGTCGATCCGTCGCACCGTTTCTTCGTTGCGACCGACGATGCGGGCTTTCTCGGGTGGATGATTGGCACCTACGGCGACCGCGTCCTCTGCACGCACGCGCAGCGCTCGCACGACGGCGTGCCACTGCATCTCGGCCCGCAACGCGGACCGCGGCAGGCGGAGGAGTGCCTGCTGGACGTCCTCCTGATGGCGCAGTGCCGCCATCTCGTGCACGGCAATTCGTCCGTGACCAACGGCGTGCTCGTCTTCAATCCGTCGATGACACACGAGGCGCTGCACTGGACCGCCGCGGGAATGCCGACACCATGAGCCAGCTCGGGCAGGACGTGCTCGTCGATCAGTACCTGCAGGAGAAACGGAACGGCGTGTTCGTGGACATCGGCGCCTACGACGGCGTGACCTTCTCGAACACGCTGATGCTCGAGCGGGACCGCGGCTGGACGGGACTCTGCATCGAGCCGCTTCCCGACGTCTTCGCGGTCCTGCAGCGATCGCGGCGCTGCACCTGCGTGCATGCCTGCATCGGCAACCGTGACGAAGCGGCGGTCGACTTCCTGGCAGTCCACAGCGGCGTGGTGCACACGCGCATGCTCAGCGGCGTGGTGTCGGAGTACGATCCGCGCCACCGGGCGCGCGTGGACCACGAAGTTCAACAATCCGGCGGATCGACGCACCTCATCCGCGTGCCGATGCGCCACCTGCACGGGCTGCTCCACGATTACGGCATCGGGTACGTCGACTATCTCTCGATCGACACCGAAGGATCCGAGGTGCTGATTCTACGGTCGACGATCCTGGCGGCGATTGGCAACCCGTGCGTGACGGTCGAGAACAACTACGACGATCCCGCGATTCACGACGCAATGGTGAGCCAGGGCTACGTCCTTCATACCGCGCTGTATTGGGACCGCTTCTACGTGCACGGATCACGAGTGTAGCCGCGCCGCGGCCGCCGCGTACGCCTCCAGCGTCTCACTCGTGAATCCGCAAGGGGCAGTAACCTGCTGCCAGCCGCCGGGATCAAGAAATGAGCCGGCCTCGAAGCGCCAGGCGTTCCTCGAGTGGCGCAAATAGACGAATGAGCCCTGGTTGTGGAGCTTCGCCAGCCGCCGGCCCCCGGCTGTCGCCAGCTGCAGGAACCGCGCGTCCTCGGCGAGATCAACCTCCGGATAGCGGACACCGGCCGACCAGATCGCACGGCGGAACACGAGCGTGCCGCCGTGCACGTCGCCGACGAACATGGAGCGGTGCAGGCCTGGATCGACTGTCCAAAAGCGGCGGTCAGGCATCTGCAGTACGAAACGATTCTCGAGGCCCGTCACGTCGGCCTCGCCGCGCAGAATGGGCGCGGCCTGCCGGGCCAGACGATCCGGCGCGTACCAGTCGTCGTCGTCCCAGTGAGCGATCAGCTCACCGCGGGCCTCCGCGCAGGCACGATTGCGCTTCGCGCCGATTCGTAGGCGGCCGGTGATGCGGTAATAGCGCACGCCGGGCTCGTCCCGTACGAGATCGGCGATCGAGTCCGTGCCGTCGTCGATGACGATCAGCTCGCGATTGGGGTACGTTTGCTCGCGGAAACAGGTCAGCGCGAGCGTGATGAACGAGCGCCGATTATACGTCGGCATGATGCACGAGATGAGCGGCGCCGCCGGAGGAATCGCGCCGGCCGCCGCGTCCGCCATGATCCGGCGCACGTCGTCCACGGAGACTGGCGACCAGTAGACGCCGCCGGTATCCTTCGGACTGACGTTGCCGGAGTGCACCGCGGCGACGCAGAGCGTTGGGTCGCGCAGATCGCCAACGCGATCGGCCGACGCCCACACGAACTGCGCGTCCTCGCCGACCTGCACGTCGGCGAACGGTCGGCGGATCCACACGTGCCGGCGGTACGCGAGCGTCGTGCCCGCGACCCAGGGAGCTCCCCCGCCGCTGTAGCGATAGAGGAACGCGCGTTCACGCGTGCGGTCGTAGTAGTACAAAACGCTTGTGCCGCAAACGTCCACGGATCGTTCGATCAGCGCGCGGACCTGCCGCGTCACGCGCGACGGGTGATACCAGTCGTCGTCGTCCCAGTGCACGACGATCTCGCCGCGCGCCTGCGAGCACGCCAGGTTTCGCTTGGCGCCGACGGACAGACGCCGCGGCGGACGTACGTAGACGATGCGCGGATCGGCCGGCAGGAGGTCGCTGATCGGATCGCTGCCGTCGTCGACGACGACGAGCTCGAGGTTCGGGTAGTCCTGCGCGATGAAGCCCGCGATCGCGCCGGGCACGAAGGCGCGGCGGTCGCATGTCGGCATGATGCACGTGACGAGCGGATCGGCGACCGTGGCGCCTCCGAGCGACGCAGGTCCCGCGGGCGGGCGACGTGCGATAGCGATGAGCGGGGCGGGCGCGAAGTTGGGGCACGCATCGCCGCGGCAATGCGGTCGGTAGTCAGTTTTCTGGTGGCGCAGGCGGGCGCCGCAGAACTTGTCCTGGTAACGCCGGCGGCTGGCCTCGAAGCGCTGCGCTTCGGCGGTCCGGCGGCGCGCCGGAATGGCGGATCGATGGACATACGCTCCGCAGACCCAGACGCCACGGAAACCCGCCCGCACGGCGCGCACGTTGTAGTCCATCTCCCAGCACGGCCCGAGGTCGTAGTTCTCATCGGCCT
>Ga0066395_10000516_pt1 | contig 14465 bp, 6 predicted proteins | sample PanSoiPlot1MoBio_FD_61218 | JGI IMG/M metagenome (GOLD analysis project Ga0066395, IMG submission 61218) | Tropical forest soil microbial communities from Panama analyzed to predict greenhouse gas emissions - Panama Soil Plot 1 MoBio | ecosystem: Environmental > Terrestrial > Soil > Tropical... | reverse complement strand
TTCCGAGTGCGAGGGTGAGAACAGCGATCGCCACGAATGCGGGCGCTTTCAACAACATTCTGATGCCATATCGGACGTCCTGCAGCAGCGTGTCCATCGTTTTCTCCTATTCGAAGCGCAAAGCGGTCAATGGATCGACACGCATGGCGCGGCGCGCCGGTACATAGCACGCCAAGAAAGTCACGAATCCCATGACCACGGTGACCGCAATATAGGTAGGCGCATCAACTGCGCGGACGCTGTAAAGTTCACTGGCCAGAAGGCGAGTCGTAGCGAAAGCCCCTATCAGCCCGAAACTGACGCCAGCCGCGTAAAATTTGGCGCCCTCCTTTACAACCATCCAGAAAACATTCTGGCGCTGTGCGCCCATCGCCAATCGAATGCCTATTTCGCGAGTGCGACGAGAGACCAGGAAGGCGAGGACTCCGTAAATACCGATCATGCCAAGAACGAGCGCCAGGGCAGCAAAAACGACAAACAAGACCGTCGTGGAAGCTGGCGTTGAAACTGCTTCAGACAGCACGGCCCGCATGGTTTTTAGTTCGCTGAGCGGGACGCCTGGATTTGCCGCGGTGACGATACCACGCAGGACCGCTCCTATCTGGGAGTCATCGCCCGCGGTACGCACGGCCACCGTCATTTCCGCAGGAATCTGGCCGCTTTCTCCCGTGGCTTTCAAGTTGTACGGGACGTAGACGATGCCCGTCATGTAATCCGGTGTGGAATGCTGCAGATCGTACGCGCGGACGTTCCCGGCGATTCCGACAACGGTACGCCATTCGGTTTCGCGAGAGAACCGGATGTGCTTGCCGATGGCGTTCTGACCCGGCCAGAAGCGCTGAGCCGATTCGGCGGTCATGATGGCGACGGCCGCGTTGCCGGACTGGTCGGCTTGCGTGAACCAACGGCCGGACTGTAGGGGCATGCCCATTACGCGGAAATAATCAGGGGTTACAACATGAAGCCAGAACAGCGGCAGAATGTCTCCCGCGGCGTTTCGCAAATTATCGAATTCCAGTGAGCGCTTGCTGACACGACCGTTTAGGGGAAGCGTGTTAACAAGTGCCACGTCACTGACGCCGGGGGCGGTGCGCAATTGGTCGAGAACCGTCCGGTAAAAAGCGAGGCAGCGGCCTTGATCGCTGCAAAAGGATTGATTAGGAGTAATTCTCGCAGTAACCACGTGCTCTGGCCGAAACCCCGGATCGACGTGAGAAAGTGCCCAGAAGCTGCGAATCAATAGGCCGGCTGCGATGATAAGCAACGCCGCCAAACCGATTTCCGCGACGGCGAGCCCGCTGCGAACACGCTGGGAAGCCGAAAGTGTGGACCCGCGCGCTCCGGAATTGAGTATTTGCATGAGGCCGGAACGGACCGAATAGAACGCAGGCGCAAGGCCGAAAATCGCCCCAGTAGCCAGGCTCATGACCGCCGTGAAGGCGAGAACGCGCCAGTCGATCCGCGCATCCATCAAGCGAGGTGTGTCGGACGGTAGCGCGAACGTCATTACGCGAAGCCCTGCATTGGCGACTAGCAACCCACACGTACCGCCGATGGTTCCAAGCAGAGCGCTTTCGGTGAGCAGTTGGCGAACGATCCGACCTCGCGTGGCGCCAAGGGCGGCACGAACGCCAAATTCTTTTTCGCGCATTGCGGCGCGCGAGAGGATCAGATTAGCAACGTTCGCACATGCGATCAGCAAAACGAGGATGACGGCACCCAGGAGCATCAGCAGGCGATTGCGGACATCGCCGACCATGCTGGCTTGCAGCGGAAGTACAGTGATATCGGCGTTCCATTGGGGCGGCATGTGGAAGGGGAAGAGCTCGCCGACATGAGATTGAAACAAGCGCAGCTCCGCAAGGGCAGCAAAGATATTTGCATCCGGTCGCAGTCGCCCGATAACCGGCATAAAGTCTCCGGCCCAGTAGGAAATCGTATTCGATGGATCATTGTGCAGAGGCAGCCAGATTTGTGTCTTGGAAGAGGGAAAGCGGAAGTCCGGCGGCATCACGCCGAGGACTTCGCGGCCCGCTCCGTCAATTTCGATCACACGGCCGATGATTGAAGGGTCTCCCGCAAAGCGGTCGCGCCAGAGCGAGTTGCTGAGAATGACAAAGCTATCGCGTCCGGCGGCATCTTCACCCGAATGAAAAGCGCGGCCGAACGCAGGTTTCGCACGCAAAACGGAAAAAAGCTCAGCCGAGACGAGTGTAGCGGCGAGACGAACCGGCTCGCCGGCGCCCGTCAGATTCGATTCGTGACCCTCCGCATAGGCCGCGACATCCAGCGTGCGAACCTGATCGCGCATGGCCACAAAGGCGCCGCGCGGATAAGTCGCGGTTACGCCGACCAGTTGATCTGGTTGGGAATAGGGTAGTGGACGGATCAGGATACCGTTCACCAGGCTGAAGATGGCGCTGTTTGCTCCGATTCCGAGAGCGAGAGTCAGAACAGCAACCAACGTGAAGCCAGGGTTCTTGTGAAGCATCCGTAGCGCAAAGCGAATTTCGTTTAGGAGCGATGACATTTTCTCCGTCTCCTCACAGGAAAAAGTAGCAAGCTAGGAGCGCGGTCAGGATGGTCAATGCCAGCAATGCCGAAATAACCAGAAAAGGACCCAGGGACGTTGACAGAATGCTCATGTTGTTACTCATTTCGTAGGGCAGTCATCGGATTTACGGAGATGGCCTGTCGTGCCGGAACAAAACAAGCGATCGCGGCAACGGCGATCACCAGAAGCGAGACTCCGGGAACCATCAGCGGGTGCACCGAACCTGTTTCCACCCATCGCGTGACCAGGTGGCTTAAGGAAAAACTGAGTGTTGCGCCTGCGATCAGGCCGAGGCCGACGCTGGTTGCTGCAGCTCTCGCGACGAGCTGTAGAACATCGGCGCGACGGGCGCCAAATGCCATGCGTATTCCGAATTCGCTGGTCCGTCTGGAAACCCCGTAGGAGACGACGCTGTAGAGACCGACTGCGGCCAGAGTCAGAGCGAGACCGGAGAACGCCGCAAAAAGAATGGAAACCAGGCGAGCACGAGCCCATTCTTGCGCGCGAGTAATCCAGGTTTCTAGGTCGTCGACACGCGAGAAAACCTGCTGGTCCGGATTGATGGAAGCGACTTCTTTGCGAATGTTTTGCAGCATGGCAAGCGGCGGGCCCTGCGTTCTCACTAGAATTTGCGTACCCATCCACATATTTACGGTGTAAGGCAGATACACTGCGGCGACGACGGGCTTGCTGAGTCCGTCATCCAGGGCATCGGCAACTACGCCGACAACCTGAAGCCATCCGTCGCTTCCCGTTGCAGCAATTCCGTAAGGCGGTTGGCTGACTAGTTTGGGAACGCGAACCGAACGACCCAATACGTCTTCGCCGGAGAAATACTTTCGAGCAAACGTCCGGTTGACGACCGCCAGCGTAGCGCCGCGCGACACTTCGGCCTGCTGCCAGAGGCGGCCCTCGATGAGCGGAATGCGGAGGATGTTGAAGTACTCAGGACTGACAAGGTTGATGCGGGCTTCCTGGTACTCAGGGGCGGTCTTGCCCAGGATTTCAAAGGCTTGTGGCCAGCCGTTTCTAGGTGGGGTGGCGTTGGACGAGATTCCCGCCTGAACCACGCCCGGCATCGAATTCACACGTTCGCGCAATTGCGCAAAATACGCTGAGCGTTCGCCCCAGGTGATCAAGGTGTTTTCATGGACGGGAATGCCAACCGACATAACGTTGTGTGGATCGTAGCCGAGCGGGCGCTGCATCATAGAGGCGAAGCCATGAATCGCTGCCGTAGCAGCGGTAAGCAGCAGCAGGGTGAGCGCGATCTGCCCGGCGATCAGGCCGGTGTGGACGCGCTTGCCACGGATGCTGCCGGCGACGGTACGCAAGCCGCTTTGCATGGATTCATTGATTTCGCGACGGCTGGAATCGAAGGCAGGGAAAATTCCAAAGAATACGCCCGACAAGATGGCGACACCGACAGCGAACAGCAGGGTCGGAATGTTCAATCGAAAATCGGCTTCATGCGGGAAGGAATATTCGGGCAAACGCGCGACGAGATAGTCAACGGCCTGCCGAGCCAGCACGGCTCCCAAAACAGCCCCGGTGATGGCTAGGATGAGCGCTTCCGTGAGCAATTGGCGGACGATTCGCCAACGGCTGGCACCTATGGCGGAGCGCACGGCGAATTCATGCGCCCGAGCCGTGCCACGCGCCAGCAGCAGAATGGAGACGTTGCCGCAGCCGATGGCCAGCAGCAGGGCCACCGCGGCAAACAGTAGATAGAGTGTTTTGCGAAGGTCGCGCACGTATTCGCTAGCGAACATGCGGACGCTGAGCTTGTATTGCGGCGGAAAATAGTTGGGACGCCCTTTGTCAAATTGCTGAAACAGCGGCGTAAACTCTGCCGAAGCAGCTTGGATGCTGACATTTCGCTTCAGTTTCAGGAGATAGGCGTACAGATGAGCCTGGTCCTGTGCCATTTTGAGTGGCAGATAAACGTCTGCGTCCCCCCAGGTGAAGCGCTGGGGCAGGACTCCGATGATGGAGTAGCTCCTGTGATCGAGCTGGATGGTTTTCCCGACAATGTCGGGATCGCTGTTGTAATGCCTTCGCCAGAACTCATAACTGACAACAGCGACGGGCTGGGCATCCTGGTTATCCGGAACGTCGCCTGGCAAAAAATACCGGCCGAGCATGGCGGGCAGGCCGAAAAATTGGAATGCATTCCCGGTGAACGAGATGGCTCTCACATCCTCGGGGAAGTCGCTGCCCGTGATGATGAGGTTCCAACCATCAAAGGCAAGAGCATCTTCGACGCTGGCCGCCTGGCGGAGAGTCCGGATCTGTGGGCCGGAAAGTCCCGGATCGTTTTCGTGACCGGCCTTATCGGTAGTCCAAACCGAACAAACGCGGTCGAAATCCTTATAGGGCCACGGAGTGAGGACCGCGCTGTAAATAACGCTAAACACGGCGACGGTAGCTGCGATTCCAAGAGCCAGCGAGAGGATAGCGGTCAGCGAGAAGCCTGGACTTGCCATCATCTGCCGAAACGCAAAACGAATATCTTGCCAGATCGTTTGCATAGACTCCCCCACGAGCGGCTTGGTGCCGCTCTTCTGTTTCGGCCACTCGCTACGACCACTCGAGAACTAAAACCGTCCAACCCACAGCCAGTTCAGGCTCATTTCAGGGCCAATGCGCACTACTCGTAGCGCAGCGCAGCAATGGGATCGACGCGTGTGGCGCGATACGCCGGAATCACGCAAGCAAACAGCGAGATAAGCGCGAGCAGTGCCGCCGCAGCGAAAAAGGTAATTGGGTCAGTCGGCCTTACAGAGAAGACCAGGCTCGCCAGCAGGCGGCCCAGCGCAAATGCTCCAGCAATTCCTAGGGCGACGCCGAAGATGACCGGCTTCATACCTTCGAAGACGACCATGCGAAGCACGTCGTCGAGCTTCGCACCAAGAGCTAGACGAATTCCGATCTCCTGCAAGCGGCGACGAACGCTGTAGGAAAGCACGCTGTAAATTCCGATCGCAGCCAGTAACAGCGCAAGCACGCCGAAGGCGCCAAGCAGCAGCATGTTGAAGCGCTGCTGCCCAACGGAGTTGGCCATCACTGCATTCATGCTCAGCACATCGCGCACGGGAATGTCACTATTGATTTCGTGAACGGTATTTGTTGCCGCCGATACGATTGCGGCCGGGTCATTCGCGGTGCGAATGACGAGAATCATCGGAAAAGATTGCCATTCAGCCAACGACGTGGGAGTCAGTTGGGCCAACGGGACGTAAAGCGAGGACGAGGGGCGTGTCTGGTCGAGTCCATCCATTTTGACGTCACCCACAACGCCAACGATCTCGCGCACCACGCCCGGGAAGAATGACAACGTGAGCCGTTTACCGACCGGATTTTCACCCGGCCAGAATTCTCGGGCCATGGTTTCGCTAATCAGGACGACTCCAGGCCGGCTCGCTGCATCGGAGTCGTTGAAATCGCGCCCGCGCACAATGGGGATGCGCATCGAACTCAGGTATCCCGGAGTTGCGATGCGAACATCAACTTCAGGCTGGTCCGCCATGGCCAACGCCGGACGCCCTTCGATGGCGATAGGTTGATGTGAGCCACCGCCGTCGAGTGGAACATTGTCGACGACCCCCGCCGATTGAACACCCGGCAATGTGTGCACACGGTCAAGCACCTGTTGATAGAAGGCAATCTGCTGAGGCGGAGTAGGGAATTGGGAGCGGGCGACGGCAAGCGTCATGGTCATCACGTTCTCTGAATCGAAGCCGGGATTGACGCGCTGCAATTGCTGGAAGCTGCGGATCATCAGGCCGGCGCCGAACAAGAGAACGAGCGATAGGGCGACTTCGACAATCACGAGGGTGGTGCGCGTGCTGTGGCCCCCGGTGTCGGAATCGGTGCGGCCCAGGCCTTGTTTCAAGGCCTGATTTACGTTGGGGCGGCTCAGGCGAAGCCCCGGGAGAACACCGGCCAGAATTCCGGTCACAACCGAAACGACGACCGTGAAGCCCAACACCGTCACATTGAGGCTAACTTCGGCGGAATGCGGAACCCGACCGGCGAGAAAGGCCATAATGAGGCGCACGCCGAAATGGGCGTAGATGAGTCCAATGGCACCGCCTAGAAAGGCCAAGAAAACGCTTTCGACTAGAATTTGACGAAGAACGCGCCTCGACGAGGCACCCATCGCGGTGCGAATGGCGATTTCTTTCTGTCGACTGAAGGTTTTTGCCAACGTTAAATTGGCGACGTTCAGGCATGCAATCAACAACACAAATGCGACGGAGCCGAGCAAAACCAGCAGAGCAGGACGGACGTCGCCAACGATGTCCGCGTGCAATGGGCGAACGGTTGCCCCCCATCCGTTGTTGTCTTCGGGATATTGCTGTTCCAATCGGCTGGAGATCGTGTTCATCTCGGCCTGAGCGTGCTTTAAGTCGACCCCGTTCTTCAGGCGAGCCATAACGATGTAGTGGTGCTCGCCGCGAACCGCGCGCTCTTTGTCACTCCAGGCCATCGGCGTCCAAAGCTGGGCGTAATCGGGGAGGCGGAATTCGCGAGGCATAACTCCGGCCACGAGGAAATTCTGTCCGTCAAGGCTAATAGGCTTGCCGACGATACCGGCGTTCGCTCCGAAGTGTTCGCGCCAAAAGCGGTAGCTCAGTACGACTACGTTTGCCTTCCCTTGCTGGTCTTCTTCCGGCAGCAGCGCACGGCCAAACAGCGGCTCGACACCTAGAAGCGAGAAAAACGTGGACGAGACTGCACAAGCGTCTACCTGTTGTGGATTGTTACTTCCGGTTATTGTGAAGGTCCGGTAGGAATAAATCGTCATCTGGTCGAAGCTGTGATTTTGCGCTTGCCAGTCGAGAAAGTTCGCAGCCGACACCGTGAAAGTTGGAATACCAGGAAAGCTTTTCGCGGGCGGCACGTGCCACAGTCTCACCAGGCGGTCGGGTTCTTTGTACGGAAGCGGCTTTAGAAGGACGCCGTTCACAACGCTAAAGATTGCGGTGTTGGCGCCGATGCCGAGCGCTAGTGTAAGCACCGCAACTGCGGCGAAAGCCGGATTTTTGCGCAGCTGGCGTAAGGCGTAGCGGAAATCCTGAAAGATTGAATTCATCGCAGCCCTTACCTCCGTTCACTCGTACCGCAGTGCTTCCATAGGGTCGACTTTGGTTGCGCGCACTGCAGGAATGTAGGCGGCAGTTAAGCCCACCAAACCGATGGCCACGCACACCAGGCCAAAAACCATTGGATTGCGCGACTGAGTTCCGTACAACATGCTCCGCAGCACGGAAGTGGAAGCTAGTGCTGCTACCAGACCAACTACGATTCCGGCGCCGAGCAAGATCGCGGCATCGCGCAAGACCATCTTGAGAACAGCGGCCCGTTGAGCACCCAAGGCCATGCGCACACCAATTTCACGGGTGCGCCGTGCGACAGAGTACGTCATCAGACCGTACAGGCCGACAACCGTAAGTAAGAGAGCGAGCCCCGCGAATGTGCTTAGCAAAACCATGGCAAATCGAGGCTGGGAAAGCTGGAGAAACATCAGTTCGTTCATGGTGCGAAGCTTTGTGACCGGAATGTCCTTGTCCATATGAGCGACTATCTTTTCGACGCTGGCCTTCAGGTTCTGCGGATCAAGCGATGTGCGCACAACGGAATACAAGCAGCACCAAGCATCGAGCTGGTTGGCAGGCAGATACATTGCGGGTCGAGTCTCCCGCTGCGTCGCGCCCAGCTTGATCGTGCCAACTACTCCTACAATTTCGCGCCAAGGTGGACCAGCGGGGTCACCGTTACCAGCTCCAGGCTTTAGCTTTTTTCCGAGAACACTCTCCCCCGGGAAGAATCTTTCCGCGAAGGCGTGATTCACGATCATTACCGGTTGGGACCTCGGGTCATCTCGTTCTGCAAAATCCCGCCCTTCGAGGAGTGGAATCTGCATGGCACGGAAGTATTCCGGCGTGATCGAAGTCAGATCGGCGCTGGGTTGGTCGCTTTCCGGTACCGGATGCTCGGGATCTTCGAACGTGGTCACCGCTCTGTTTTCGCTCATGGGCAGGATCAGCACTCCGCCGGCTGATTCAACGCCCGGCAACGCTCGCACCCGCTCGAAATACTCTCGATAGAAATGCGACCGAGTCTTGCTGTAATGAGCATCGGGCGTCTCAAAGAAAAGTGTGGTCAGATGATCGGGATTGAATCCTTGCTCGGCGTGCAGCAAGTTTGCGAAGCTGGCGATGAGCAATCCGGCTCCCACAGTGAGTACGAGACCCACCCCCACTTGCCCGATAACTAGCGATGAGCGAAGTAAGTCTCGGCCAAAGACGTCATTCCGGCCACCTTCCTTCAGGGTGGATACAAGATCGCCGCGGGAGGCGGCAAGCGCAGGAATGGCTCCAAAGGTGATGCCGGTAACAAAAGATAGTGCGAGGGCAAAGGTTAGTACGCGAAGATCGACGCCCGCGTTCGCCGCACGAGGCACGCCGTCGCCGATGAGTGAAAGGGTCGCTGGCGTGCAGAGGAAGGCCAGGCCGCATCCGGCCAGTCCGCCGAGCGCGCTTAGGGTAATGCTTTCACTTAAGAGCTGGCGAACAATCCGCTTTCGTCCGGCGCCGAGGGCGGACCGCAACGCAATTTCGCGCTGCCGTTCCCGCATGCGCGCAAGAAGCAAGTTTGCAGTGTTAGAGCAGGCGATCAGCAACACCAATCCAACCGCACCTAACACAACCAGAAGCACGACTCTCGTCTCGCCGAGCAGGGCGGATATCTCTGTCACAACGCGGGCAGAATTATGCTTGGTGTTGGTGTTTGGATATTCCTTCGCCAGATTGACCGCAATCGCCCGGAGATCCTGGTCCGCTTGCTCGACTGTCACTCCGGTCTTGAGGCGGCCAAAAACTTTCAGGAAATGCGATCCACGATTTTTCGTGTTGGGTTTCGGATCACGCGGGTCGTCATCGACGGCCAGAGTGGTCCAAATGCCGACTCGCGGCTCGTTCACCGGAAACCGGAACGACCGAGGCATCACTCCGATGATCGTGTAGAGATCGCCACTCAAATGAACGCTCCGGCCGACGATTGTCTTGTCGCCAGCAAATTGCGAGGTCCACAACGCGTGGCTGACTAAGACAACCCGCGTGCCACCTCTCTCTTCCTCTGGCGCGAAGCCGCGGCCTAGTTCCGGTTGCGCTCCGAGTGCCCGCAGAAAGTCCCAGGAGACGACCTGCGCATCGACCTGTACGGGGCGATCCAAACCGGTCAGCGTGAACTCGTTGTCGTGATAAGAAACAAGGCGCTCCAAAGTATGGTTTTTTGAACGCCAATCAAAGAAGTCCGGATAGGAAATGGCGTTTGGCTGCGGGTTGAGCGTATTGATGGATTGCGCTTCAACCAGTCGTTCCGGCTGATGGTAGGGCAATGGGCGGAGCATTACCGCGTCCACTACACTGAACACGGCCGAGTTTGCACCAACCCCCAAGCCGAGTGTGATCACGGCCACAGCCGTAAAGCTCGGACTCTTGCGCAGCTGCCGCAGCGCGTAGCGAAAATCTTGTAGCAGTCCATTCATGGCTGCCGCCTTCTATTCGCAGCGTAGCGCGACGATGGGATCGACGCGGGCCGCGCGACGAGCAGGGATGTAGCTGGCCAGCAGAGAGGCTGCGCCAAGTCCGACGGCGACTGCGGCCAGGGTTGGGATATCCCATGAACTGACTCCGAACAGCAAGCTGCGCATCAGCATTGCAGCGACCACGGCGCCGGCCAGGCCCATCAGGATTCCTATAAAGGTCAGGCGTCCCGCCTCTTTGAGGATCATCTGGTGGACCGACGCACGCTGTGCGCCGAGGGCCATGCGTACACCAATTTCACGAGTTCGTTGACTGACCGAATAGGCGACGACACCGTAGAGGCCAATCACTCCTAGGATCAACGCCAGTGCCGCGAATCCGCCAATGAGCCAAGCCGACGAGCGGTGAAGATAGGCAGTCGGCGAATTATTGATTTTGTCGGTCATGGTCATTTCATCTTGAGTGCCGAGCGCGGGGTCCAAGTCATGGATGGCGGAAACAAGTGTGGGGATTAGGGCTTGCTCATCGCCGGAGGTGCGAACCGCGGCGTAAAACGCCGAGTCGGTATTCTGTTTGAACGCAACGTACTCAGCCGGCCAGAGTTCGGCGTCGAGCGAGCTGTCATGCACATCGTCCACAACTCCGACGATCTCGCGTATCGATTCCGGTGACAGCTGAGTGTCACCGTACTTCTTGCCGATAGGGTCCTCGCCGGGAAAATATTTTCGCGCCAACGTCTTGTTGACGACCGAGACGCGGGGCTTGGAGGCGTCATCCGTATCCCTCAGGAAGCGACCGCTCAGCAGCCTGGCCTGGATGGTGGAAAAGAAGTCCGGTGAGACTGCACGAAAATTTACCTCATTGTGTTCGCCGCTGTAGGGCTTACCGACAAAGCGGATCCAGTTGGTGTTGCAGTTGCAACTTACGGGCAGCGTGCTGGTCAGGGCCACAGATTGCACCCCCGGTAGTTGCCTGAACCGGTCCATCACCCTGTCGGCTAACGCAATCTGTTGAGCTTCTTTTTCGTAACCTACATCCGGCGCTATGACCAGCAGCGACGCAACGTGCTCAGGCTCGAAGCCGAGATCCACGTGCAACAGCCGGAAAAAGCTCTTGCCCAGCAGGCCAGCAGCAACAAGCAAGATCACAGCAGTCGCCAATTCGAGTGTGACGAGGTTGGCGCCAAGTTTTCGCCAAACGCGCCCGGCGGCTGTACGCCCACCTTCGGCTAGGTCGTCCCGCAAATCCATCAACGACGTACGCAAAGCCGGAGCGAGGGCAAATACCACGCCGGCGATCAGTCCGATCACAATGGCAAAGAAAAAAACTCGGGTATTTAGCCCAAGGCTTTGAAGGTAGGGCATCCCCGCCATCATGTCTGCCGGAATCAGCCCAACGAGAAGGCGCACAGCCCAAGCCGACAAGAAGAGCCCCAAAACGCAGCCCACGGTGACAAGCACCAATCCTTCCGTGACAAACTGGCGGAAGAGTCGAGAGGGCGATGCTCCCAATGCTCCGCGCACGGCCATTTCTCTTTTACGGCTTTCCGAACGGACCAAAAGGAGACTGGCGACATTCACACAAGCGATAACGAACAGCAGCCCGGCACCGCTCAGCAGCATCAGGAGAAGTGGACGGACGTCTCCGACGATTGATTGGCTCAGGGGAATCACGGAAGCGAACTGGCCACGATTGGAATCGGGGTATTGCGCTTCTAGTTGTTTGGCGATCGTGTTCATGTCCGCGTGCGCCGCGGACACTGTTACCCCGTCCTTCAGCCGAGCGACACCATAGAGATTGTGGCAACTGCGTCGCTTCTCACACTCCATCGCGGGCTGTAGTGCGGTGTAGAACTCAGCGCGCCCACGAAGGGCAAACTGAAAATCTTTCGGGAGGACGCCGATTACGGTATACGCCTTTCCGCTAAGCAAAATTGGCTGGCCGACTAAATCGTCTCGTGCCCCAAAGCGGTTTCGCCATGCCGCAAAGCTCAATAGCACAGCAGAGGCGGCGCCGACTTTATCTTCGCCTTCGTAGAAATCCCGGCCGAGCATCGGTTTCACGCCAAGCGTGCGGAAGAATCCATCGCTCACCCTTACGGCAGACACCGGCACAGCGCCATTTGGTGTTTGAAGCAGATAGCCGCTGCCGTTCCAAACGTCCAAAGAGCTGAAAACCTTGTTCAACCGCTTCCAATCGACATAGTCCAAGTACGACAGGTTGCCGCGGGGAAACAGCGCGGTTCGCTCGGTGACGTCCACCAGGTGGGAAGCATCGCGATACGGTAGCGGTTTGAGGAGAGCGGCATCGACAAAGGCAAAAATCGCGACGCTAGCGCAAATTCCTAGCGACAGCGTGAGTCCCGCGACTACGCTGAATGTCGGGGTCCGCCGCAGTTGCCGCAGTGCGTAGCGAATATCTTGGAGCAGGCCGCTCATACGGTTGCTTCCTGCTTTTGCAGGTCTTCCTCCGCGACTACTTTCCCGTCAAACAGGCGAATCTCACGCTGGGCTTGCTGAACGAACCGCGGGTCGTGCGTAACCATGCAAATCGTTGCGCCTTCCTGGTGCAGTTCATGCAGCAGCTTCATTACGGCTTCACCGTTGTGCGAGTCGAGATTGCCGGTCGGTTCGTCCGCCAGCAAAATCGAAGGATGACCGGCCAGAGCGCGAGCGACTGCAACGCGCTGCTGTTGACCGCCCGAAAGCTGCGAAGGGTAGTGGCGCAGGCGGTGTGCCATGCCGACGCGTTCGAGCGCTTCCATCACGCGCGGCTTGCGCTCGGACGAGGGCATCTTCTGGCGATAGGTCAAAGGAAGTTCGACGTTCTCATAAACCGTGAGGTCGCCGATGAGGTTGAAACTCTGAAAAATGAAACCAATTTCGCGGTTTCGTATACGCGCGCGCGCGCCAAAATCAAGACTCTCCACAGGCTGGCCGTTAAGGTGATACTTCCCGGCGCTTGGCGAATCGAGCAGGCCGAGAATCGAAAGCAGTGTCGACTTGCCGCACCCGGATGGGCCGGAAATGGCCACATAGTCGCCCTTTCGGATGGTCAAGTGGACCCCCGAAAGCGCATGCGTCTCGATTTCGTCCGTGTAGAAGACCTTGGTAAGTCCTTCGATTTCGATCAATGCCTGTCCCGCTTCACCCATATGTGGTTCACCTCGTTTTCAGTCCAGCCGTATTCTCTCGGCGTTATCCCAGCGGGACATGTCCGAGAGGATCACAACCTCGCCCTCGCGCAAGCCTTCCAGCACTTGGATCGAGTTCACCGACGCGCGTCCTACTTTCACAGGAACGCGTACCGCACCTTTGCTGTCAGGATCGAGCCTGAACAGGCTGATGGTGCTGCTTTCTTGTCCAAAAGCTGGCCGGCCGACGTAAAGAACGTTTTCAAGCCGTTCCAAGTCAATGTTTCCGTCAACGCTTAAGTCCGGCCGCGCGCCTTTGGGCAGCTCCCCTGTGAGTTTGACGTCGACAGTCACGGTGCCGTTTTGCACTCCCGGGTCAACGCGAACCACATTGCCGGCGACCGTTCCATTGTGGGTGTCTACCTGTGCGGGCTGGCCAATCTGCACGTCGCGCGCCTGGGTTTCTGCGATTTTCAGCGTAGCCATAAGGTGATTCGGTTGGACTACTTTAGCCAACATGGTTCCGGGCAAGACGTGTTGGCCAACCTGCAGAGGCAAATCGACGAGCACGCCTTCGATGCCGGCGCGTACCTTGAGAGCGTCGAGCTGCTTCTGTTTCAATTGAGCCAGCGCACGCATCTGGTCCACTTTGGCGTGCTGCTCGGCAAGCTGTGAATCTATGGCTTTTCGGTTAATGTCCAAGCGCTCGCTTTCCAAGGAATTTCGGATCGCCAGTTCTTCCGCCTTGGTCTGTGAATTCTTGTAGTTGATTTCCGGCGTCAGCCCGAGGTCGCGTAGTTCCTTGTTCATGTCGGCCTGAAGCCTGGCCTGGGTATAGTCTGACGTGACGGTGGCTGCCGCGGCTTTTTGGTTCATGAGGTCGCTTTGCAATTTAACGCGCATGCTTTCAAGCGCCGCTTCCGTCGCTTTAAGCTGCAGCTTGGCATCGAGCGCGGCCTGCTCCACCTGCGGGTTGCTCATCTCGACCAGAATCGTGTCAGCTTTGACTTGTGAGCCGGGAAGCTCGCGGATCCGCAATACAGTCGCGTCGGTTTCCGCTGGAATTTGCCGGATGAATTCCTGGCTGGGCACGAGCGTGCCAAGTCCGTGGACCTGCCGCAGCATGGGCCCGCGCTTAACGGTGTCGGTCCAGACAGTACTGCGCTCAACCAAGGGAGCGGCGGGTTTTAGCCGCGAAACCCCATACGTCGCAACCCCCAGCACA
>Ga0066395_10000515_pt1 | contig 14467 bp, 6 predicted proteins | sample PanSoiPlot1MoBio_FD_61218 | JGI IMG/M metagenome (GOLD analysis project Ga0066395, IMG submission 61218) | Tropical forest soil microbial communities from Panama analyzed to predict greenhouse gas emissions - Panama Soil Plot 1 MoBio | ecosystem: Environmental > Terrestrial > Soil > Tropical... | reverse complement strand
ACGGTGAGTAGTGACATTGCCCGCAGCGCGTCGTCCCGGAGCTGAACTGAAATTGCGGATAGGCGGCCGCTTCGCGGGCGGTGGCGAGCAGCAAGACGACCGTCGCCGTCGCGACCACGAACCAGGTTCGGTGAGGGCGCGTGCCCATCAGTCGTCGTGCGCCCCATTCGTGATCCATTGCTCGATGAGCGCGATGTCGACCTCGGGCAGCGGGAAATCAGGGGGCATGCGCCGCGAACCTTCCGCCCGGAGCAGCGCCGGCATCTCCGACAGCTCGGGGTGGAACGGAATCACGAAATGACGGTCGGTGACCGTGTGCCACGCGACCTCACGCGGTTCGAGTGTCACGCCGGCCCGGCCCGTGACCGTCGAGTGGCAGCTGATCGTCGCGCAGCTCGGCTCGATGATCGCGGGGGCGATGAACGACCAGCGCGCCGGCCGGTTGTCGGCGCCACCGCAGCCGGCGACGAGGGGCGTCGCCAGCAGCAAGCCGAGGCACCAGGACGCTCGGCAACCCATCTATTGGCACTTCGAGGTTGCGCACCACGCCGGCGGCGTCGACCCCTCACACTCCTCCAACAAGAACTGCGAGATCACGTGACTGACGTTGAGAAGGCCGGGCTCGACGAGCTTGATGCCGGTCGAGTCACGCGCGCAGGGGACCCCGTTCGAATTGATCGCCTGCGTGTTGTGGCAGCTCAGGCAATTGGGGAACGAACCGGGCGGCTGCGTGAACGACTCCATCGCCGTGCTCGACAGACGGTCCTCGCCCGCGAGGATCGAATACCGGCTGTCCGAGCCGTCCGCCTGGATGTTCATGTCGAAGGCGGCCTTTCCGATGCCGACGCCGCCCGCCGACGGAGCCTGCGCGAAGGGGCTGCTGTCGTCGTTCTGAAGCGGCGAATCGACGGCGAAGTATTCCGGCTTGTCCATCCATTGCGCCCCGACGAGCCGATAGTGTCCGCGTTTGTCCACGGTCGGATCGATCGCGTTCGAGGCGACGGCCTGCGCGAACACCGCCTCGACGTTGTGGTTCAGCGACGTGATCGCGTCATCCGGATCGGTGCTGTTGGACTTCGACGCGGGGTAGGCGCGGTAGATGGACGTCTGCTGGTTCGCGAACTTCTGCGTGGCTGGATCGAAGCTGGCCGCCAGCGTGGTCTCGTCCATGGCCTGATTCGCCATCTTCGCGATGGTGTGGGCCTTGTAGAGGAGGAAGTCGGTGTCCGCGATGTCGGTCATGTCCTTCGTGATGTACGGATCGCTCGGGTCGGGGTTGGTGTCGCCGGGATGGATCGGGGCCACGTCGCGATGACCGTCGATGGCGCTGGCGTCGGGCGTCCCCGCGCTGTGCTCGAACGAGGCCCACACGAACTCGGGGTGGCCGGGCAGGGTGAACACGACGTGGATCGCCAGCAGACGAACCGTGACTTGCCGGGGCGTGTCCCGGTCCTCGATCATGAGGTGGGTGCTGGGATCCACGCTCAGCGTGGGGACCGTCGTCTTCACGCTGATGAAGTCCGCCGTCTCGGCCGCCACCGTGGCGTCATCGCCCTCGACGATCTGCCAGGCGGACTTGAACTCGACGACGCCGGCAGGAAAGAACAGGTTCGGCGTCGCGGTGGGCGCGGCGCGGATGGCGTCCGCGGTCTGCAACGCGTTCGCAGCGATGAAGTCCTTGAACTCCTGGTTGACGTGGATGCCGTAATAAAGCGAGTTCCCGTTCTGATCGACGAGGATCTGGCGGCCGCCGGCCTGCTTGATGTCGCCGAGCACCGAGCGGGTGGCGGCGTGCGTTTGCGAGCTCTGGAAGACGGTGTCGATCGTCGGGTAGGTCAGCAGCGCCGGCGTCCCGGTGTTCGCCGTGGGCTGCATGGCGATCAAGAAGTTCTGCCAGCCGCCACGATAGAAGGGACATTCGGTCTCGGGATGAGGCAGCGGCTTGAACAGGGAGACCGGCGGGGTGTTCGGGAGCCAGTCGCTGCTGGCGGCGCAGTCCTCCAGTGTCCCGCCGGTCGGGGTCGTGTTGATGTGAAACGGGTCGGAGCACGACGCGAGGGCCAGGACGCCGATCGCCGCGATGGGGATCCGGATCGCGTGCGGCGCGTGCTTCATGGCGGCTACCAATTGACGCTGTCGACGTAGACGGTTCCGCTCCAACTCCCCGACGTGTGAAACTGGACGCCCATCCGGTTGACCGTCATGGCTCCGGCCGGCACGGTGACGGTGATGGCGTTCCACACCCCTTGCGCGGGATTCATGACGTAGTAGCCGGTGAACGCGCCGCCCGCGTCGAGCACGTACGGCTGAACCCAGTCCACCGCCGCGCCGCTGGGAACGAAGACCTCGAAGGTGATCGCGGTGCCCGGGCCCGGTGCGGGAGACGGGTTTGAAACATCGAGCGAGTACTTGGTCGCCGCGGTGGCGGCCATCGTCCCCGCCAATGACGAGGCGCCCGCGAAATGTTGCGCGGTGCTGGTCGCGACCGCGGTGAAGGCCGTCACGTCCGAGTCGGTGCTCGACTGCCACCCCTGCACGGACGTCTCGAAGTTGTATCGCGCGTTGTCACCACCGCCGGCGCCGCCCGTGCCTGTCCCGCCTCGTCCGCCGGCGCCGCCCCCACCCGCTCTGCCGCCTCGTCCACCCGCGCCGCCCGTGCCCATCGTCCCGCCTCGTCCGGCCGCGCCGCCTGCGCCAGTCGTGCCGCCAGCGCCGGTGGTGCCGCCTGCGCCGGTCGTGCCGCCTGTGCCAGTCGTGCCGCCTGCGCCGGTCGTGCCGCCCGTACCGGTGGTGCCGGCGGTGCCCTTCGCGCCGCCGCTCCCCGACGTACCGCCTTGGCCGCCTTGGCTGTTATCGCCGCCCTGGCCATTGTCGCCGCCCTGGCTATTGTCGCCGCCTGCGCCGCCTGTCCCGGTCGCGCCGCCTGCGCCGCCGGTGCCGGTGGACGGCCGGCCCAAGCAGATGATCCACTGGCGGATGACCGAGATATCGCTCAGCGACGGACGCGGCAGGGCCTGGGCCACCGACGAGTTTGGCGGCGGGGGCATCTCGTTGTTGGCCATGCGCTGATAAATTCGCGAATGGTCCGGATCGCCGGCGGCGAGGAAGAGCAGATTGGTGCGCGTGTCGACGGTCGTCATCATCTTGTCGGGCTCGAGCACGAAGTCCCAGGGCGGCAGGCCGACCTGGTTGGGCGCCTGGTGGCAGCTCGCGCAGTCCTTCTTCAGGATGTCCATGCTCCAGGCTGCGTTCGCGACGCACGGATCCGTCGTCGTCGTTCCATCGGGCAAGCTGATGGGGGGCGTGTCGACCATGACCGGAAACGGAGCGCCGGAGCCGGCGTCGGGGTCGGTCGGGGGCGCCGGCTGGGCTCCCGATTTCAGAGCCGCGCCGTTGTCGACCGTTTGAAAACAGCCGGCGGCAGCAACCAGCGCGACGCCGAGGAGCGACGGCGTCGAATTCCGAAGAAGGCGGCGCAACATCATCGACGTCATCTGAACGCCCTCGTTACGCCGACGACGGCACCCGACTGGGTAGATCGCACGTCGAACTGCAGGGCTTCGTCGACCGGATGCTCCTCGTTCGCAGGGTGCGAAGCCGCCAGGGACCAAAATGCCCCGACGAGCGCCGCGATCCCGACACCCAGCGATATGTCCGCGGCGAGGTACATGCGCCGCACGTGATTGACGCTAGCCTGGGGACAGAAAGGTGAGCACTGAGCGAGCAAGGCGTTGTCCTTTCTTCCCCATTCCGTCATGAGACCGAAGCCGCCGACGCCCATCACACCGACGGTTGCGAGCGTGAACGCGAGCTTGTGCGACGTGGGCTTTTGCTGGTGCTCGGCGACGACGTTGTTGGCGTCGAGCTTCGTGCCGTCGGGCGGCGCCGCCGCGGCCTGGTCGGCCGCTCCCGAAGCCGCGGACGCGACCACGGCCTTCTTCTCGGCGGCCGGCTCGGCGGGCGCGGCGGGCCCAACGGAGATGGCGCGGTTGTGCCGGCCTTGGACCACCATCACTTTCCGCGTCGCGAAAACACCGTCGCGCGCGCTGAAGGCGAACTCGTGCATCCCGGGGTCGACCCGAAACGCGCGCCCGTCGATGCGCGCGGTCAGCGGTTCCCCGTCCATGGTCACCTGCACGTCAACTCGCGGCGCACCGGCGGCGTCGGTCACGACCAGCACGACCGACGGGATGTCGATCTCGATCTGCGTGAACATCGCCGTACACGTTTCAAAGAGAAATTTCCCGCAGCTGGCCTTGGCGCAGCTCTGGAGCAGCTCCCTCGCTTCCAGGAGATGCGCGGTGCGCTGGCGCTCCTGCGCGCGGGCGTAGGCGATCGAGCAGGTCCGATCGTCTTCAGCTGCGCTCGCCTGGCGCGCGCCAGCGATCAACGCGACGACGAGCACGCCGCAAACGATCGAAGCGCGCGTTCGGAGCAGATGTGAGGGGACGGAGGCCATTTGCCCACTCACAACCAAAGTCGTGCCAGCGGAATGGAAACAGGCAAATATTTGCCTTGGATCGCCGCGGCAACCGTGGATCAGGCGACGGCCTGTGGGCAGTTCCCCTCAGCTGAAAAACTGCACGTCCTGAAAAACGATTTCTCGCGAATTCTTCGATTGGAATCCAGAGACGGGCGACACAAACAAAAGGGCGTCGCGCGTCAGCCAGACGCCCGCGCGCGCAGCGCGGAGAAGATGTCTTCCAGAGCCTTCGCGTCCATCGCGCGGCTCTTGGGTAGCGTCGCCTGGGCAATGGCGTCGCCTTCGATCAGGAGCAGGCCGATGCCGGCGACGCCGAGCGCCTGTTCGAGCGCCTTCGGGTTCCAGCGCGGGGGCGTGGATGCGTTCGCGCGGACCGACAAATACGCCGCGGCGAGGGCAGGGGTGCACACGACGTACATCGCGCTCATGTAGCGCGCGAGGGGCGGCAGACCCGCCAGCGCGACGTCGAGCGTGCGAAGGTCGTTCGTGATGGCAAGACCGACGACGCGAAGCCGCGAGAGCATGCCCTTCTGGTAGCCGACGGCGTTGACGGGCAGGCCGCGTGGCAGGTCCTCGTAGAGTGAGAGGCCGGAGCCCTTCAGCCACGTGAGCGCGGGCGTCACGACGTCACGCTCGTGGGCCGCCGGGCTGAAGAGGTCGCGGCTTGGACCCGGGGCGGCCAGACCGGCTCGAAAGATCGCGGCGGCGAGGACCTCGGGTGCCGGCACGTCGCTCCATGGCGCCCCGGCGGTAGCACGCAATCGATCGATGTGGCGCTCGAGCGCCGCGAGCTTCGCGCGTGCCGCGGGCGTTGTCATTTCTTCGGGCGGGACGGCAAGCTCGCGGCTGGCGGCCTCGAGGATGGCGGCGTTCTTGATCGCTTCGCGCAGACGGCGCAGTCGGAGGTAGCTATACCGGGTGCGATCCGCGTCCGCGAAGAATCCGAAGTTCAACGCCGACTCCAGATCGGCGCGACGCGCACCAGGCGTTCCGATGACAGTGGTGTCTCGTGCCGCATGTCAACGAATGTAACTTACTGCGGGGCCGGTCCGGTTGCGTTGCGTCCAAGATTGCCTAATGTCGCCGCATGGAGGACACGCGCTGGCCGGTGGCCTGGACGAACCGGCTGCAACGTCTAGCGGCGGTGCTGTCGGGCGTGGCCGATCCCGCCTCCATGGCGCGCGAGGCGGTCGAGCAAGGACAGGCGGCGCTGGCGGCGGACGCGGGCGTGGTGTTCCTGCTCTCGCCCGACGGCGGGACCGTGGAGATCGGGCATGACTCGGGGTACCCGGAGGACCGCATCAGACCGTGGGAACGCTTCCCGCTCTCGGCCGACCTGCCAGCGACCGACGCGATCCGGAGCCGCGAGACCGTGCTCGTGCGATCGCGCGACGAGATGCGCCGGCGCTACCCGGATCTGGCGAAGGGAGCGACCCTCATCCACGACTCCTGGGCCGCGGTGCCGCTGGCGGTCGAGGGGGTCTGCATAGGCGCCCTCGGGTTCTCCTTCTATGCCGCCCAGGCCTTCGAGGCCCAGGCGGTCGCCTTCCTTCAAGTCGTTGCGGACCAGTGCGCGCAGGCGTTGCAGCGCGCGCAGCTCGTGGAGCGCGAGCGGCGATCGACGGCGCGCCTCCGCGTACTGGCCGAGGCGTCGCGGATGCTCGCGGCCGCGAGGCTCGACGTCGACTCCGTCCTGAAGGCGATGGCTGCGCAGGTCCTGGCGCACGTCGGGCAGGCGTGCGCGATCTCCCTGGCGTCGCCGGACGGCGACTGGCTGGAGATCGTCATCGTCCGGGACCAGGATCCTGAGCGAGAGCGGCTGCTGCGCCAGATGGGCGGCACGCTGCGCATTCGGCGCGGGGAGGGCCTCTCGGGCAAGGTGCTCGCCACAGAAAGCTCGGTGCTGCTCCCCTCGGTCACCCCGAACGAGCTGGCCTCGCGGGCGACATCGCTGGTCGCCGCGCGGGTCGAGGCGCTCGGTGTGCTCAGCCTCATGTGCGTTCCGCTCCAGAGCCGCGGCCGTACGCTGGGGACCATCACCACGACACGGTTCGGCGAGGGTCAGCCGTTCACGGCGGACGATCTCTCGTTTCTCGAGGACATGGCGGGGCGCGCCGCGCTGGCCATCGAGAACGCGCGCCTCCACGAAGCAGAGCGGGAGGCGCGCGCGCGCGCCGAGGTCGCCGATCGGCGCAAGGACGAGTTCCTGGCCATGCTGGGGCATGAGCTGCGCAACCCGCTGGCGCCGCTGTTGATGGCGAGCGAGATCCTGCGGCAGGTTCCGGCCGACGAGAAGAGCCAGGCCTGGGCGCGCGACGCCATCGCGCGGCAGGTGGCGCAGCTGTCGCGCCTGGTCGACGACCTGCTCGACGTCTCGCGCATCAACCTCGGCAAGATCGAGCTGCGCCTGGAACCGCTCGACCTCGGCGCCGTGGCCGTGCAGGCGCTGGAGGCGAGCCGCCCTCTGCTCGCCGAGCGGGACCACCAGGTCGTCGTCGAGGCGCCGGCGGTGCCGGTGCTGGTGCGCGGGGACGCCGTTCGCCTCACGCAGGCCATCTCCAACTTGCTGAACAACGCTGCGAAGTACACCGACCGCGCCGGGCAGGTGCGCCTGCGCGTCGCCTCCGTGGGTGAACAGGCGATCGTCACCGTCTCCGACACCGGCATCGGAATCTCCGCGGACATGCTCGGGCGCGTGTTCGATCTCTTCGCGCAGGGACAGGACGCGCGCGGTCGATCGAAGGGGGGACTCGGCGTCGGCCTCACGCTGGTCAAGCGCCTGGTGGAGATGCACGGCGGGTACGTGCAGGTTTCGAGCCCCGGCGAGGGGCACGGCAGCGAGTTCGTGCTCGCATTCCCGAGGATCGACGCGGCGACCGCGCCGGAGCACGGTCGCATTTCGGCGACAACGCTCAGGGCGGCCCGCCGGCGCGTGTTGATCGCGGACGACAACGTCGACGCCGCGCAGGGACTGCGTCACTTCCTGGAGTCGCGCAACCAGGAGGTCGAGGTCGTTCACGACGGCGACGCCGCGGAGAGGACCCTGTCGCACGCGGATTTCGAGGTCATCCTGCTCGACATCAGCCTGCCTGGGATGGACGGGCTGGAGGTCGCCCGGCGCGTCCGCGCGCGCGCCGCCGCGCGCCGCCCCTTGATGGTCGCCATCACCGGCCTCGGCCGCGACGAGGATCGGCAGCGGAGCATCGCGGCCGGCTTCGATCACCACCTGGTCAAGCCGATCGACCCGGCCGGCCTGGCGGCGCTGCTCGAGACCGCGCCTAGCCCCTAGCCCATAGCCTTCGAACCGCGCGCCAGGATGCGCTGATCGCGCGGTCGGCGCGACCATCGACGCGACAATCTCGGCGGACCACGGAGGTTGCGGCGCCAACGCGGCGTGTCCAGATGTTGCGAAGCTCGCGGATGAAACGCGACACGCGCGCATCTCCGGAGCAGTGCAACTCCCCGGAGGGGTCATGTCGAAGCAAGCTCGGTCTGCTCTTGGTCGCTCGCAAAAACTGTGGCGCCGCCGGCGCGCGCTGTTCGTTCTGCTCGTGTTCAGCGCCTGTCGCTCGATCAGCGACAAGGGCAGCGACGGGCCCGGCGGCGTCGAAACCGATCGCGGCGGCCTGGCGGCGTCGACGACCTTGGCTCAAGCGGTGACCGGCCGGATCGTCGCGGTGCCCGGCGTGGCAGCGGGGGGGCAAATCGCATCGTCGAACGCGGGCGCCATCGGCGTGGACGACGGCGGCGGTGCTTCGTACGAAGTCCCGATCTGGGCACCGGACGGCGTCAACGGCGTGCGCCCCTCCATCTCGCTTGCCTACAGCAGCAGCTCGGATTCGAGCCCGGGCGGAGGGCCGCTCGGTCCGAAGTGGACCCTCAAGGGTCTGTCCGTCATCACGCGCTGTGCGCAAAACCTCGCGCGCGACGGCATCAAACGGCCGGTGAATTTCACGGGCGACACGTTCTGTCTCGACGGGGCCCTTCTCATGCGCATGACCGGTAGCGCGGGCGGCACCGGCCAGTTCCAGACCGAGGTCAACCCGTTCCAGAAGATCATGGCCACCCAGAGCGACGGGAAGGTCATCTTGAGCTTCCAGGTGTTTCAACCCGACGGACAGATCTATTTCTACGGAAGCTCCAGCAACTCCCGCTTGAGCGTCAACGACCCGTCGGGTGACTTCTTCTACTCCTACCATCTCGACAAGATCGAAGACCGCTACGGAAACTCGATCCTTTTCACCTATCGACAGGACGCTTGTTGCTCCGCCACGAACCAAGCGCAGGAGCTCTCTCCCGCGTCGATCGTCTGGGGCGCGACGGGCGACACGCAGGGCCTGCGGTCGATCCAGTTCAGTTACCAGCCCTTGAGCACGTATCAGCCCAGCCTCTACTGGCGTTCGGTCAGCGGCCACCAGATCAACTCCGGCGAGCGCATATCGGGCCTCCAGATTTATGGGCCCGACCAGACCGGCGCGCCGGTGCTCCTCAAGCAGTACAACCTCGGCTACCTGACGCCGTCGATCACGGGGCAGCGATTGCTGTCCTCGATCACCGAATGCGATGCGTTCAACGTCTGCAAGCGGCCCACGAAGATTGTCTGGGAACCCGGCTCGCTGGCCTACACGAAGCTGTCGCAAGGGATCACGGACATCGCGCTCGCCAACCTGCCCGCCAGCACCGCCCAGGGGCATTCGTTCTCGCAGTCGAACCTCTACCGACGCATCCTCACCGCCGATCTGAACAACGACGGGCTGGACGACATCATCTATCGCCAGCTGGTGAAGGTCACCACGGGCACGACCACGACGACGAACCTCGGCTGGGTCGTTCGCTACAACACCAGCGCGTCGAGGACGTCGATAAGCTTCGGGTCTCCTGTGGCGCTCGCGGGCGCGACGTTGATCGATCCGTTACCTGGCAAAATCTATCCGTACACGGGCGATTCGTTCTTCGCTGACGTGAACGGCGACGGCTATCCGGACATGTTCGTGCCGAACGCCGACAACGGCAACGTCGGCGCCTTCTACCCGTGGAGCGGGAACGTCAGGTTCAGGGGATACACGGCGTTCGCGACGACCGGGCCCACCACCTCCAACCTGACCACCCTCGACGACTCGACGATCGTCGACACAACGAGCCCGTGGATCTCGATCGGCGACGTGACCGGCAACGGCTTCCCCGAGGTCATCCGGCCCCGCAAAGACAAAGGATTGCACTGGCTGCCGGTGGGGTTGCCGTCGCGGCAGAATTCATGGTTTCCGCCCATTTCCGGAGACGTGGCGACGATCAACACCCCGATCGCGGGCTTCCAGCTCTTCGACGTGGACGGCGACGGCCTCGCCGAGATTGGACGCGACCTGCCGTTGACGAACGGCAATCCGTCGACGGTCATCACCTCGCCCACGATCAACGAGACGGTGATGAACTTCCCGCCCATCAATCCCCAGACGCCGCCGCAGTTCGCTCGCTGGGTGCTGGATATGAACGGCGACGGAATTCCGGACGTGGCGTGGGTTCAGGCGGGCAAGCCGAACGTCGTCGAGGGCGTCCTCGGCACGGGGACGGCGTTCGGCATCTTTCCGGTACTGACGACGTTGTCGTCGGGCAACGCCGTGGGTCAGAGCTGGCTCGACAACTATGAAAACGGCGTGCGCGTCGTGGACTTCAATCAAGACGGGCGCGAAGACCTGATGCTCGTGGACAACGGCGCTACGCCGACCGGCGCCACCCGGACGAATGTCGTGGTGCTCATATCGAATGGCGACGGGTCGTTCACCCCGACCTCCACCTCGATTCCAATCGGCCAGGCCGCGGACGGGTCCGAGAGCGTCAACCCGGGCGACTGCATTTGGAGTGGCAAGCAAGGCGTTTGCAAGATGACCCCCGCGAGCCACGGCTATCGAACGACCACTGTGGCCGACGTCAACGGCGACGGGCTGCCGGACCTGTTGCAGCTGGAGGGCAACCCGCTCTCGCTTCAGGTCTACCTCCGGCAAGGCAACAAGCCGGACATGGTCACGTCGATCGACGAGGGCACGGGGCGCGTGGTCGCCATGACCTATGCCCCCGTCACCGACCATTCGATGTACACGCCGGATTTGAACGCGTGCAGCCCGAGCGCCGATTCGTTGCGGCGCATCGCCTGCGTCGTGCGGGGCCGCTGGCTGACGAAGCAGATCACGGAGAGCGGATTGGAATCGCCGGGTGTCTCCCTCTCCAACACAACCAGCTACACGTACAAGGGCGGCCTCGCCGACCGGTTTGGGCGCGGTTTCCTGGGCTTCGAATCGCGCACCGTCCAATCGTCGAATTCCAAACGCGTCACCATCACGTACAACCCGAACCTCATCACGTCGTTCATCTCGACCGATCCGACGTACATCTTCCCTTATGCGTTCAAGCCACAGACGATCACGACGGACACCGACACGCCGCAGGGACCGAACGCTCACCATCAACGCGTCGAGAAGCTGACCTACCAGACCTACAGCTTCGGGTCGCCGCTGGCCCTCTCCAAATACACGACCTTCCTGACGCAAAGGAGCGTCAACGAATACGACTGCCCGGGCAACGGGGCCGGCGGCTGCGCGACGGGTTCGACGTTGCGGACCCTGAGCTCGCAGGCCGAGACCTTCACGCCCACCGCTTACGGCGCGCAGACAAATCACACGACGTCTCACTACACCGCCGCCGGGGCATTGCTCGAAACGGACGTCGAGGCCACGACGATCCAAGCACCCGACCTGACGAACTGGCTCGTGCGCGTCCCGACCCAGGTGCAGGAGACAAGCACGTCACCCACCGAGACAGTGACACGGACGCGCAACCTGACGCCTGACATGACCGTCAATTCCATCACTGGCCTTGCCATCGGTGTGAATCAGAGCGTCGAGTACGAACCGACCGGCGATGCCTCCACCCACCGGCTCATGACCTACGGTCGCGACGCGCGCGGTCGGGTCACGTCGATCTCGGACGCGACGAGCTTTGTGCCCTTGCCGATGTGCGCGTCGTCGTGCAACGCCTCGTGTAACGCCACCTGCAGCCACCAATGCGGCACGGATGCCTCGTGCATCAGCGCCTGCGCGACCAGCTGCGTGAACGGTTGCTTGCCGACTTGCCCTCTGACGCCTCAGTCCGTCCGAAAGACGACGATCCAGTTCCTCGACGCGGACGGAGTCTATCCGTCCACGGTCACCTCTCCGCCTACGGCCAACAACCTGCAGGGACAGACTTCGCGCACCTGGCGCCATCCCGGGCTCGGGCTGATCGTCGAGTCCGATGATCCGAACGGGTTGCCGACCGTGCTCACGTACGACACGTTCGGTCGCCCGCAGTCCGCGCTCGCTCCCACCGGGGCATCGGCGACCTTCGCTTATGCCGACGGGACCGATCCACTCGCAGCGGGCGGCATCAACATGACCGTCGAACCCGAGGGCAGCGCGACGCGCCAGATCTCTCTGCACCTCGACTCGTTCGGGCGCGAAACGAATCGAGTCACGCCGATCGATGCAGCTCAGTCCATGGCGATCCAGACCGTCTACGACCGATTTGGCCGCGTCGGCCAGAAGGCTGTGCTGTCCGGCAGCCCGACGGCGCAAACGACACCTGTCAACACCTTCACGTACACTTACGACGACCTCGATCGTCAGATCACTGATTGCCACATCGCTGGCGACCTCGCGAATCACTGCACGTCGAACAGCTACGACGGACTGCAGGTGACCAGCACCGACGAGAGCGGCCGCGCCACCACGCGCATCGCCGACGAGATGGGCAGGGTCACGCGGGTCCAGGCTAGATCGATTCCCGACGCGACGTTCGGGTACGGACCGTTCAGCCTGCTCGAGAACGAATCCGTCGCCGACTTCTCCGGCCAGACCGACCGCGTGTACGACGTCCTCGGCCGGGTCACCTCCGTGACGCGCTTGAATGCCGGCGCGCGGATAACGGCCTACAACGCTTACGGCGAGGTCGTCCAGACTGCGAAAGCTGCGCCATTCACGACGGCGCCGCTATCCGACGTCCTCACCTACGGGCGCGATGCGCTCGGGCGCCTGACAACGCTCACCGGCACCGGGATCAACCGCACGCTCACGTGGGACAAGAACGCCGACGGAACATCGGGGACCAACACAATCGGAAAGCTCACCGACACCCTCGACAGCGGCGTCAATCACGAGCACTTCACGTACGACAGCGCCGGCCGGCTCTTCACCGAGTCGTGGACGCTCTCGCTGTTCGGCCAGAGCGCGCAAAACTTCAGCCAAGCGACTTACTTCTACGACTCACAGGGACGTCTGAAGGACCAGCTATTCCCAGGCAACCTGTCTGGCTCCTACGTCCCGCTGCACCTCGTCTACACCTACGACCCGTACATGGGGAAGGTCGCGAGTATTGCAGACAACGTGGATCTGGCGGATCCGCTCTGGAGCGCGTCGCAGCGAAACGCGATCGGACAGATCGCCGTGGAAGCGCTCAGGAGCGGCTCGGGCGTCGCGATGTCGCGAACCAATAACTTCAACCTCGCGAACGGACAGCTCGCGAGCGCGATGCTGACCGGCCCCACGCAATCCGAGAGCCTGACGTACGCGTATCAGCCCGACGGCTTGCCGAGTTCATTCGGGATGAACGGCGTCGGGGGATTCTGGGCGGCGAGCTTCGACTACGACGCGCTCAAGCGACTGACGACGTGGGTCCCATCGCCAGGAATCACGTTGTCCTATGCTTACGACGGGGACGGGAACATCACCGCGCGAAACTGGGGAACAACATCGTTCCCCGGCGGCCTGCTGACGTACTCGTGGACGGGCAACCCCGGAGGGCGCTCGCTCGTGGTGTCGGGCCCGGACGCCAGCGGCGTCTATAACGAGGAGTATCAGATGGATCTCTGGGGCCGCATCTTCGATACGCCGGCGGCGTCGCTCTCGTACAACGCCGCCGACGAGCTGTCCGGCGTCGTCGAGAAGACCAACGGCTCTCGATCCGACGTGATCATCCGCGACGGACTTGGTAACCGCGTGGCGACCACGTACGGCAGCTTGAGCGGTCCGTACTCGTACCTGCTCACGCTCATGAACGGCGCGTACGAGTTCAAATATTCGAGCGCCACGAACACGACCGAGGAGCGCTATCGCTACTTCGCCGACGGCAAGCTGGTCGGCGACGTGGTGCGGCTCGCGGCGAACCAGTCCAAGACGAGCACGTTCTATCTCACCGACAACGTCGGCAGCGTCGTCGCCGAAGCGTCGGACGCGGGCGCCGTGACGGCGCGGGCCCGGCGCGATCCTTACGGCAACCTGCTCGCCGACCCGCTGAATCCCGATCTGCCGATCGATCCGGTCGGCCCGGATCCCGACGGGTCGTCCCGCCTGGGGTTCGGCGGTCACGACCGTGAACCCAACTGGGGGCTCGTCGACGCGAGCGCGCGCTTCTACAGCCCGACCCTCGGGATTTTCACGACGCCTGACGCGCTGATGGGCACGTCGCTCGATCGCCGCACGTACAACCCCATCGCGTATTGCAACGACAACCCGGTCGCCATGTTCGACACCAACGGCCACACGCCGCAGGCGGTGCCGGTCATGGTGTTCACCGTCAACAGCGGCAGCGGCGGTACCACTGGCAGCGGTGGCGGCGGGGGCGGCAACATGGGCAGCACGCGAACGGACAGCTCGGGCGGCACTTCAGGATCCCAGTCGGGCGGGGCGGACGGTTACGCGAGGGATCCAGGCGCCGGCGGGATCGGCGGCGTCCTCAACGGTGGGGGCTCGCCTGGGAATGGGCAGGCCGAGACCGTCACGCAATCGCCATCGAACAACGGCGTTCATGGCACCAGCGGTGCCGACCACGGTGACTCCGCGTGCACGACGTGCGGGGGCACGGTCAGCCCGATGTCGGCATATGCGATGGCTGCCTTCATCGCCGGTCTAGCGACGGGCATGTCCGAGGCTGTGGCCATATCGTGGGCGATGGACGCGA
>Ga0066395_10000514_pt1 | contig 14478 bp, 12 predicted proteins | sample PanSoiPlot1MoBio_FD_61218 | JGI IMG/M metagenome (GOLD analysis project Ga0066395, IMG submission 61218) | Tropical forest soil microbial communities from Panama analyzed to predict greenhouse gas emissions - Panama Soil Plot 1 MoBio | ecosystem: Environmental > Terrestrial > Soil > Tropical... | reverse complement strand
TCACCGCCGGAATGGGCGGCGGCACCGGGACGGGCGCGGCGCCCGTCATCGCTCAGGTCGCGCGTGACCTGGGCGCGCTGACGGTCGGCGTCGTCACCAAACCGTTCGCGTTCGAGGGATCGCAACGGAAGAAGAAGGCGTCCGTCGGCATCAACGAGCTCGGCAAGGCCGTCGACGCGCTGATCATCATCCCGAACGACCGGCTGGTGTCGCTGGCGGGCATGAAGATGACGCTCAAGGACGCCTTCGGCATGGTCGACAACGTCTGCCTCAACGCCGTGCGCGGCATCAGCGATCTGGTGATCGCGCCCGGCCTCATCAACGTCGACTTCGCCGACGTCCGCACCATCATGACCGGCATGGGCCGCGCGCTGATGGGCACCGGCTACGGCACCGGCGACAAGCGCGCCATCGAGGCCGCGCAGCAGGCGATCAGCTCGCCGCTGCTCGAGGACGTGTCGATCAACGGTGCGACCGGCATCCTGCTGAACATCACGGGCGGACCGGACCTGACGCTGGCCGAGATGAACGAGGCGTGCAGCCTGATCGCGGAGGCCGCCGACCCCGAAGCGAACATCATCTTCGGATCGGTGATCGACGCGCACGCGGGCGATCAGGTGCGCATCACCGTGATCGCGACCGGGTTCAATACGCACGCGCACGAGCAGCCGGCGCCGGGCACGGGCCGCGGCCACGCGCGCGGGCGCGAGGGGCAGATGGCGCTGCCGATGCAAGCGGCGGGGGCGATGGGACAGGCGCCGACGATGATGATGCCGCAGCCGCAACAGCCAGTCGGTCCGTGGGGCCAGGTGTCGAACCCGACCCCGCGGGGCGGCTACGCGGCGCAGGCGCCGCGTGCGCCCGAGTCGGGCGAGAACATCGACCTCGATCAGTTCTACTCGAGCATGGCGGAGGTTCCGCCGGCCGCGATGGGCGCAGTCCCGACCGGCGCGCAGCCGAACGGCCCCGAATGGACGCCGTCCGAGCGGCCGGAACGCCCGGGCGCCCGCCCGCAGGCGCCCGGCGCGCCGACGGCGCCGCTGGGACGCCGGTCGGCGCAGATGCAGTCGCCGCGCCCCGCCGACGAGCTGGGCGTCGAAGAGTCGGAGTTCGACAAGCCGACCTACCTGCGCCGCGGCCTGTACGCGCCCGAGTAGCGGGCGCGTATCAGGCTGCGCGGCGACGGCTCGACCGCGAACGCGCGGCGCGCGCCCGCAGCCGGCGCACCATCAAGGCGGCAAGCCGCATGTCGTCGTTGGAACCGACCGAGCAGCTGCCGCCTTTTCCGACCCGAACGTCCGCCCGGAAGCGAGCGCTGTTCACCAGGCACTCCACTGCGTCCGCCAGCATCGCCGCTGCGTCCTTGCGCGATGTCCCCTGTGTCACGAGGTCCAGATCGCGCAGCTCTGCGAGCCACCACTTGCCGTCTCGCGCCTTCCAGATCCGTCCTTCCAGTCTCATCGCCTACCTCTTGGACCTGGGCTCGCTTCTGCTTTTCTCAAAATCGAGTGCGCTGTCCGTTCGTGGATTTCTCGATGCCGGGGCACCGGCTCCGTGAGTTTACCATTCGTCCAGACCTCATGCCGGCCCCCTTGCCGGTCGAGCCACCAGCCTTGCTCGCGCAGTCGCCGATCGAGGTCGCTCTTCTTCACACCGACAGGCGTTGTCGGGTACCAGACCGATTCGGTTGCGCTCGAACCGCTTCCTGGCGGCTGATAATCACGCAACCGTGGTCTGAGCGCCCCGATAACGGGCCCATGCACCTGACGCCGCTGGTTTCGGAAACGTTGCATCTGCTCTGGCCCGCGCGCTGCGCGGCGTGTGACCAGACCGTCCCCGAGGCGGCGCTGTTCTGCGCGACCTGCAGCCTGGCCCTGAACCCGCTCTGCGGCGTCTGCCCGGGGTGCGCGCTGCCGCGCCACGATGATCCGCGTCAGCTGGTCTTCGCAGGCAAGCGGTGCGCCCGCTGCCTGCGCGTGCCGCTGCCGTTCACGACTGCCAACGCCGCCTTCGAATACGGCGAGACGATCGCGCACGCGATCGTGCGGATGAAACACGGCAAGCGGCGCGAGCTGGCGCGGCGGCTGGCGCGCCTGCTGGTCCCGTCGCTGGCCGATCTGGTGGCGGGCGCGCGGCTGGGGCCGGACGACATCGTCGTGCCGGTGCCGCTGCATAACCGCAAGCTGCGGGAGCGCGGCTTCAATCAGGCGCTGGAGCTGGCGCGGTTCGCGCTGCTCGGCCTGGCGCACACGCCGAAGCTGAAGCCGCGCGCGGGGCTGCCGCGCCTGGAACGGAGCCTCCTGCACCGCACGCGCGAGACGCGGTCGCTCGGGCACGCCAGCCCGGCCGCGCGCTTCGCCGAGGTCGCGGGCGCCTTCGCGGTCAGCGAGACCGAGCGCGTGCGCAACCGGCGCGTCCTCCTCGTCGACGACGTCTACACGACGGGCGCGACGTTCAGCGAGTGCGGCGACGCGTTGCTCGGCGCCGGCGCCGCGGTCGTCCACGTCCTCGCCCTCGCCCGGGCGGTGTGAGGTGCTACGATGAAGCTGATGTTCTGGAAGCGCAGGCGACGGTCGTTGCTGAGGGATCTGGCGTACCAGACCTCTTACGATGTGCTGTTACCATCGACCCGCGCCGCCATCGAGAAGATGGCGGAGGACTTCGCCCGCGACATGCTGGCGGATCCTGTGTTTCGCGAGCAGCTTCGACAGGAGGCCACGGCTGCTGCGCGCGATATCGCGCGCAGCTTGAAGGAGTCGCGCGAGTCGCGCGAAGCCGACTGAGCGTCAGCCGCCCTTGAGGGCGGCGATCACGGCGTCGACCAGGTCGAAGTAGGTCTTGATGGCGGACGTCGCGCCGACGTTCGACGGCGCGGCGACCAGCCGGGCGTGCGCGTTGTCGGCCACGAAACGCGCCGTCGTGCTCGGGTAGAACGAATCGACGATCACCAGCTTCACGCCGGATTTCTTCATCAGCTCGATGAGCTGCGCGGTGTGGCTGGCCGTCGGTGGGATGCCGGGTCGGGGCTCGATGTAGCCGACCTCCTCCAGGCCCAGCCAGCGCGCCACGTACGACCAGCTCTTGTGGTACGTGACGACGCGCGTCCCTTTCAGGGACGCCGCGGACGCGGCCCACTGCTTCTCCTTCGCCGACAGCTGCGCCTCGAAGCGGGCCAGCTCCGCCTTGTACGTCGCCGCCCCGCCCGGGTCGAGGGCCGCGAACCGATCGGCGAGCAGGTGCGCGATCGCGCGCGCGTTGGCGGGCGGTATCCAGTAGTGCGGGTTGCCGAGCGGGTGGATGTCGCCCAGCGCGCGCAGCTGGTCGGACGGCACGTTCGGGATGTCCTCCGGCTTGATCGCCGCCGACGCGTCGATGTTGCCGGGTTGCCCGCGCTGGATGCGCCCGTTGCGCGACTGCTGCACCAGTGGCGGCAGCCAGCCGATCTCGAGATCCAGCCCCACGTAGACCAGCGCGTCGGCGCGGTTGAGGGTCAGCACCAGCGACGGCTTCGCCTCGACGAAGTGTGGATCCTGATAGCCGCGCGACAGCGGCGTGACGTCGACCCGATCGCCGCCCACCTGCTTGCTCAGATCGGCGAGTGCCTCGATCGACGCGACGACGCGCAACTTCGCCTCGGCGCGCGCGCCGACGGCAATGAGCAGGGCGGCCGCCCCGATGATGGTCTTGATAGTGAATCGCATGGCAATCGTCTCCTAGAAGGGGTGCGCGCCATGCGCGCCCATGGAATATTCGGCCTGCAGGAAGCCGACGGTCGTGGACTTGGCTTGCGGGCCCGTCAGCTCCTGCGCGTACAGACGAAGCCGCGTGAACTCGCTGGGCGCGAACGTCAGCGACGCCGCGTAACCGTAGCGGCGCGGCACGTTTGGTCCGCTCGGCAGCCCGGTCAGGTCGAAACGGCCCCCCGCGTAGAACCGACGCGCGAACTGCACCACCGCCTCCGTGTACCCCGCCCCCTCCGTCGGTCCGTTGTCGGCGATCGTCCGCGTGAACCACTCCGTCGTCCACTGCAGGCTCGTGTACGTCTGCGCCTGGTTCGGCGGCTTCCACTTGAGGTACAGATCGCCGCCGTAGAGGTAGCTGCGCGGCCCGGCCGACGCCGTCGGGTCGCACTGCAGCGCCCCCATGCAGTCGAACACCCGGCCGGTGGCGAAGTTCGCGCCCAGCAACATGGACGTGGCCTCGCCGAGCTCCCAGAACTGCTCCAGCACGGCGGTGTAGGTCAGGTTCCCGGGTGTCGCGCGCGCGCCGCCGCCGAACGTCGCCAGCTGCGACGCATTTTCGGACGCGCCGATGCTGAACGCCTCGCCGTAGAGCGTCGCGAACCAGGGAAGCGGCAACAGCAGCGACGCCTGCGCGCCCGGACCGCGCAGCCCGTCGACGCCGAACAGCAGCGCCGTCATCAGCGGGCGGCGCGTGAAGTTCTGGACGTGCAGGTGCTGGGTGTTGTTGCGCCCGACCTGCGACCGGAAGGTCCCCGCCTTGATCTGCAGATTCGCGGGCAGGCTGGTGGTCACCAGATACCCCTCCTCGACCTCGAGCTGTTCGAGGTTGGGGATGGTCAGGAAGATCGCGCCCTCGAAATAAGGATCCAGCGCGGCCTGTGCCGCGATCTCGATCTCCTGGACCGTGAACCCTTCCTTCGTGTTCGACGGATCGTCGCCGGCGATCGGCAGCCCGAGCGACGCGAAGTCGTCCGCGTGCACCCCGTAGTATCCGAACGCGCCGTCGAGAATGAACGACAGCGCGGGGTTGAGCAGGCTGGACCCGGGCGCCCGGACGTTCGCCTGCGTCGCCGATCCTGGAACCTCGGTGAGTGGCGGCTGCACGGGCGGCGGCGCCTCGGGCGGCGCGGCGGCCGCTGGCGGAGGCGCGGCTTCCGTCGGAACCGGAGCGGCGGGCGCTGGCGGCGGAGGCGGCGTCTCGGCCGGCGGTGGCGCGGCAGGCGGCGCGGGCTCGGCCGCCGCTGGCGGTTCGTCAGGCGGCTTCTCGACAGGTTGTTGTTGGAGCAACAGGTAGCAGAACAGGGACGAAAGCATGAACTCTCCTCGCACAGCGTTGGACGACGACGATGCGCGCCCAGTCGTGCGCCGACCGCACGGCTTCGAACGCGCTCGACCCTCGGGACTAGGCGCTGGCGCGCGGAGGAGAGGTCTTGGGAGCGAGCCGGTAGACGGGAATCGCGTGCGTCCGGTCACGCACGCTCGCGAACGTCAGCGACCGCGAACCATCGACCGGCCGGGCGAGCGTCGGCGGCGCTGTCAGCGCGACGTCGCGCCAGCGCAGGAGCGCCGCGTTGGCGCAGTGATCGTGGCCGGACGCGACGGCCAGGTCGGCGCGCAGCCCCGGATGCCCCTGATCGGGCGGGTCGGTCGCGCGCGCCCCGCCGGCGGGCACGGAGGGACGGTGGACGGCCTCGCCGTGCTCGAGGCAGGCGACGTGGGCGATGGCGGCGGCGTGGAACCAGGCGCTCGCCTGCGAGACCACGAGCACGAACGCGAGCAGGAGGCCGCTGGCGCGACGTACGTCGGCGACCGCTCGCGGGCTCATTCCGAAGTGGTACGCCGCGCGCGCGGCTCAGTCAAGGGCGCGGCACGCTATAGTCAGCGCGGATCACCGATGGCCAAGCCAGCGCACGCAGAAGACGTCAAGGTGCTGGCGCGCAACAAGCGCGCCCGGCACGAATACCACGTCGACGAGACGCTGGAGGCCGGCCTCGTGCTGGTCGGCTCGGAGGTGAAGTCGATCCGCGCCGGCAAGGTCACGCTGGTCGATGCGTTCGCCGACATCGACCGTGGCGAGGCGTGGCTGCACCAGATGGACATCGGGGTCTACGCGTTCTCACATTCGCGCAATCACGATCCGCGCCGCAAGCGGAAGCTGTTGCTGCATCGCCGCGAGATCGACCGCCTGGTGGGCAAGATCCGCGAGAAGAGCTACACGCTCGTCCCGCTTTCACTGTATGAAAAAAAGGGCCGCGTGAAGGCCGAGCTGGCGCTGGTGTACGGCAAGCAGTCGTGGGACAAGCGCGAAGATGCCAAGAAACGGGAGAGCCAGCGTGAAATCGACCGCGCCATGGCGAGCCGCCGTCGTTAGCGCCGTCGTGCTCGGCTGCGGGAGCAGCCCGCACGGGTCGTACGACGCCGCCTACGAGCCGATGCCGCGCGAGCCGATGCCGGTCGATGCGGGGGCCGACGCCGACGGCGGCGGGATCGACGGCGCCCAGTGCGCGGCGGTGATCGAGCAGCACCCGGAAGAGGGCTACACCCACATCTACTGCACCTCCCCGACGAACTACCAGACCGAGCCGCCGTCGTCGGGAAACCACTACGGGTGCTGGCCGGAGTACCGGACCTTCGACGTGCCCGTGCCGTGGGGGAACCTGGTTCACGCGCTCGAGCACGGCGCGGTGGTGATCGTCTACAACTGCGGCGGCGCCGGCTGTCCCGACGAGGTGGCGCGCGCGCAGGCGTTCATCGATGCGGCGCCAACGGATCCGGCGTGCGGCACCTCGCGCCGCGTGATCCTGGCGCCCGATCCGACGCTGGACGTCCGCTGGGCGGCGAGCGCGTGGACCTGGACGCTGCGCGCCGACTGCTTCGACGAGGCCACGTTCGGCCAGTTCTACGCCGACCACCTGGGGCACGGGCGCGAAACGATCTGCGGCGGCGGCGCGCCCTACGCCAACCTGTGCGACGGCGTCACCTGCATCTGAGGGATCACCCGCCGAACAGGCGTTCGATGAAGGCGTGCATCTCGGCGGGGGGCGCATCGATGAAGCTCTTGCCGATGCGCGCTGCCAGGCGGGCCAGCGCCGGCCCGGATTCCGCGATCCGATCCAGCTCGGCGCGCGCGGCCGCGCGATCGGCGGCGGGCAAGCTGGCGCGCTGCGCGCGCGCGACCAGCGCCTCGAGGGCGGCGAAGCGCCGGATGCTGTCCGTGTCGGAGCCGACCAGCGCGTGCCCCAGCTCGCGCGCGTCCATCCCCTGCGACCAGGCCAGCGCCAGCCCGGGCAGCGCCGCGCTGCGCACGTCGTAAGAGACGTCGCGCACCGCCCGTTCCAGCGGGGGCGCGACGCGCGCCGGATCGCGATCCGCCAGCCGGCCCAGCGCGCGCGCCGCCGCCGCGCGCAACGCCTCGCTGCGCTGGCCGAGCGCCTCGCCCAGCAGCCGGATGCCGGCCTCCCCCGCGTCGGGCAGCCCGCCGATGCCAGCGACGGCCGCCGTGCGCGCCGACGGATCCGCGCCGTGCAGCATCGCCTCGAAGGTCGGCATCACGTCGCGCGCGCCGCCGCCCGCCCCGCCCGCCAGGAGGCGCATCGCCTCCGCGCGCACGGCCTGGGATCGATCGTCGACCGCGCCGCGCACGATGTCGAGCCCGACGCCCTTTCCCGCGCCGGCCGCCCGCACGGCTTCGAGGCGCACCGCCTCGTCGCCGTCGCGCGCCGCTTGCCGCAGCAGGCCCCACAGCCCCGCCTTCGCCGCCGCCGACACGATCAGCTTGCGCTCGGTCGCGTCACCCTGCACCAGCGCGCCCTCCAGGGCCCGCTCGGCCTCGGCGTAGCGCTTCCCTTCCAGCTTGCCGGCCCCTTTCGCGAACGAGCGCTCAGCGGCCGACCGGACCGTCGGCTCGCTGTCGCCGATCAGCTTGAGCAGCGTGGGCATCGACTGCGCCGCCGCGTCGGGGCCGACGGTGCCCAGCGCCTCGGCCGCGGCGGCGCGGACCGCGGGCTGCGGCGACTCGGCCAGCTCGGCGGCGATGCGCGCGGCGCCCTTTGCGTCCGCTGCCGCCACGTCGGCCAGGCAGGCCGCGGCCGCGGTGCGGACGTCGTCGCGCTCGTCGCGCGCGGCGATCCGCAGGTAGGGCGCCGACGCGGCGCCGTTCTTCTTGGCGAGCGCGCAGAAGCCGTTCGCGGCGGCGACCCGCGTGGCGCCGTCGCTGTCCTTGACCGCGCGCGCGAGCGGCGGCAGCGCGACCGCGGGCCGCCCCTCGCCGAGCCGCGCCAGCGCCTCGATCAGGCTGCGCCGCACCGCGGGCCGCACCGTTTTCAGCGCCGCGCCGAGCAGATCCGCCACCTGAAATGGATACGCCACCGCCAGAACCGCCGCGGACTCCAGCGCCGCGCGCTCGACCTCCGGGCTCGGATCCTTGAGCGCCTTCTCGACCAGCTCGAGACCGTCGCGCTTCAGATAACCGTAGGCGCGCGCCGCCTCGACGCGCGTCTCCGCCGACGGATCGTAGAGCATCGACTTGAGCGGCTTGAGCGCCTCGTCGGGACGACTGGTGGCGACCGCGCCCCAGACCGCCGCCGCGGAGGCGCGCGCGGCCGGAGGCCCCTTCATCTCGTTGCGCGCGATCTCCTCCGCCTCGGCGGGCGAGATCAGGCGCGCGTAGAGCGGCAGCGCGGCGGCGCGCAACCGCGGGGACGACTCGGGCCGGATCGCCTTCTCCAGGGCCGGGCGCAACGTCGGCGAGGGCGGGCCGGTCCGCCGCAGGATCGACAGCGCCGCGACGCGCGCGTCGTCGGGCGTGCGGTCGGCCAGCACGACGCGGCCGAGCACCGGCGCCGACGCCGCGGGATCGCGCGTGGCGATCGACTCGAACAGCACCAGCGCGGCGCGGCGCGCCCCGGCGTCGCCACCTTGCAGCAGATCCGCCAGCGCGGCGACGACCGCTGCCGGCTCGCGCGCGGCCAGCGCCTCGGTCGCGTCCTCGGCGCGCCGCCGAAGCGCCGGATCCGGATCGCGCAGCGCCAGCGTCACGATGCCCGCGGCGTCGCGGGGCGGCAGCGTCGCCGCCTCCTGCAACACCGCGGCGCGAACGTCCGCCGATCGATCGCCGAGCGCCGCCCGCAGCGTCGCCGCCTGCGTCGTTCCGCCCGCCCGGCGGGCGATGGCGGCGGCGACCGCGACGCCCCGCCGGCGGATCTCGGGCGCGACGTCGGCGAGCGCTCCGGCCAGGATCTCGTCCTCGCCGGCGCCGCCGCGGCCGATGACGGCCAGCGCCGACAGGATCTCGCCGCGCGCCGCCGGATCGCTGAACGCGAGCTTCAGCGCGGCCACGCCGTCGGGATCGCCGAGCAGCGCCTTGGCGATTCCGCGCGGCACCGGGCGAAGGCCGTTCAGCACCTCGCGCAGCCATCCCGGCACGTGGCCGGACGGTTTCGTGTCGAGCGTCCCCGAGACCCGGCCGCCCGCGATCCGCGCGACCGTGTCGGGACTGAGTCCGCCCGCGGCGAATCCCGTGTCGGCGATGATCGAACCGAGCTGGGGGGTGCTGGGAAGGAAGTTGAGGAACGCCGTGCGCGGCCGACCGAGGCGAACGACGACGCGCGATCCGGCACTGGCGCCCGCCGATGCGCTCGCGCTGGGTGGATCAAAGGCCAGCGAGTACGCTCGGCGCGAATCCGCGTACAGGCCCGCGATCAGGAGGAACGCGACGGCGACGCCCAGGCTGATGCGCATGGCGGCGGCGCCCAGGCTGCGCCGCACGACGACGCGCTCGGTGGCGGTCAGCGTGCCACGCAGGTGCCGCTGCACGGCCACGAGCTCGGGGATGCGAAGGCGCTCGCCCGTCGAGATCCGCCGGGTGAGGGCCCGCCGGGCGACGGTGGCGCGCGCCCGATCGGTGATCGCGAAGTCGTCGACGATCTCGCGCAGGGCCGGATGGGCGAGCGCGAACACCTCCTTGCGGCCGCGCGTGTGGGGGACGACCAGCCCACGCGCCTGCAGCACGCCCAGAGTCTCCGCGCCGCGGTTGCGGCCGCGCCGGTTGGGCACGCCGAGATCGGATTCGCTGACGCCGTCGGGATCGGCGGCGGCCAGCAAGGCCCGGCGCGCGAGGCTGCCGCCCGCCTCGCGGCAGACGTCGGCCAGCCACAGCGCCGGCAGCACGGCCGGGCCGCCGCTGCGTCGGTAGCGGCGCAGCGACGCCAGCCGCAGATCGACGATCGCCCGCGCGGCGATCTGCAGATCGAACGGACGGCAGGGGCCCTCGCGCACCAGATCGGCCGCCACGGCCGCCGCCAGTCCGGTCTCGAAGGGCGTCCCCGACTGGACCGCGCTGCGCTCGATGATGTCGGCGACCGCGGCCTCGGACAGGCGCGGCAGCGTCATCGCCGACGGCACGCCGAGCTTGCCCGTCGGCCCGCCGAGCGCGCCGGTGATCGCGTCCAGACGCGCGAAGGCGGCGTCGTCGATCGAAAGCACGATCCGCGTGCGCGGCGCCTCCTCGACCACGCGCAACGCCATCTCGGCGACCGCCGTCGCGCCCTCGCCGTCGGGCCGGCCGCGCAGAGGCGCCAGCACCTCTTCCAGGTTGTCGAGGATCAGCACCAGACCGCCGCGCGCGTCGCGCGCCACGCCGCCCAGGTAATCGGCCGCGTCCTGACCCGGCACGGGCGGCGCGATGCCGACGATGCTGGTCGCGCGCACGAGCTCGCGCTCGAGGTCTCGGTAGCTGGTCAGCGTCACGACGGTCATCTCGCGACGCGCCAGCGCGGGCGTCAGGCCGGCGCGCAGCAGCGAGGTCTTTCCGATCCCCGACGGCCCCGACAGGACGATGACGTGGGCCGTGCCGGTCAGCAACTGATCGAGGCGCGCGACGTCGTCCGCGCGCCCGAAGAACGAGTCGGTGTTCCGTTCCTGATACGACAGGAACGTCCCGAACAGACTGCCGGGCGACTTCGCGGTCATCCCCGGTGGCTCACGAGAGGGGTCGTCTTATGTCTGCCGGATGTCGGACTCGAGCATCTCGGGCTCTTCGTCATAGTCCGAGATGATGATCTCGCGATTGTGTGCGTCCGTCGAGGACGGCGTGAAGAAGCCCTCGATCAGATCGGCGACCTCCTCGTGAGAGGTGCCGCGCTTGACCGTCGCCAGGGCATAAACGACGTGCCCGTCGTCGACGACGGACAGGAAACCCACGCGGCGGCCGTCTTCCACCGACCACAGGTCCCAGGCCTCGCCCGCCTGGGTGCGCGTCATCCGCGTCGCGTAGAAAGTCCGGGGCTCGTGCCGGGTGATAGGCGTGATTTTCGGATCGCGCGCCACTCTTCGTATCTCCGTGAAAAATCGAGGATATCGCGATCAGCGGGGGAGGTCTATCCAGAATGCGGCGCCGTCACCGACGGTGCTGTCGACACCGATCGCGCCGCCGTGGCGATCCATGATCGTGCGGCAGAGGTAGAGGCCGATGCCGAGTCCGCCCTTCCCCTCCGCGGCGGCGCCGCGCACGAAGCGCTCGAAGATGCGGGCTTGCTCGGCGGCCGCGATTCCCGGCCCGCGATCGCGCACGGTCACGCGCGCGACGGACGGGCCGGCCGAAACCGTCACGGTGATCGGCGCGCCGTCGGGCGAATAGCGGGCGGCGTTCTCGAGCAGGTTGAGCAGCACCTGATGGATGCGCGCCTCGTCGATCGAGATCGGCAGCGCGCCCGGCGGCAGCTCGACCGATACCGCCGCCGTGTGACCGTGCCGGAAGACGTCGACCACCACGTTCACGACCGCATTCAGATCGACGAGATGCGGGCGGATCGCCAGCAGGCCGAGATCGGCGCGGGTGAGATCCATCAGATCCTCGACCAGGCGCGAGAGCCGCCGCACCTGGGCGCGCGCGAACGCCATGTCGGCGGGCGGGATCGGCTGGCCGGTGAGCAACTGGCGCTCGGCGAGTTGCAACGTCATCGCCAGGGGCCCGAGCGCGTTCTTGATCTCGTGCGCGGCGGCGCCGAAGACGGCGGCCGCGTCGTCGTCCTCCTGGCTCATGGTCGCTCGAAGATCGCGGAGATCCCCTGGCCGACGCCGATGCACATGCTGGCGAGGCCGTAGCGCGCGCCGCGCCGGGCGAGCTCGTGCACCAGCGTGGTGACCAGGCGCGCCCCGGACGCGCCCAGCGGATGGCCGATCGCGATCGCGCCGCCGTTGACGTTGACGCGCGCGGGGTCGAGCCCCAGCTCGCGCACGCACGGGATCGCCTGGGCGGCGAACGCCTCGTTGAGCTCGATCAGATCCAGATCGGCGGCCGCGATGCCGGCGCGCGCGAGCGCCCGGGTGCTGGCCGGGATCGGTCCGAGGCCCATCAGCTTGGGCTCGACGCCGGCGACGCCCGACGCCACGAAGCGGGCGAGAGGCCGGCGCTTGCGCGAGAGGCGCGAAAGGCCCTCCTGCGACGCCAGCAGCACGGCGGCGGCGCCGTCGTTGATGCCCGACGAATTTCCGGCCGTGACCGTGCCGTTCTGCTTCCGGAAGGCGGGCGACAGCGCGGCCAGATCGGCAGCGGTCGTCTCGGGGCGCGGGTGCTCGTCGGTGTCGATGGTGCGGACGCCCTTCTTCTGGGGCAGGTTGACCGCGACCAGTTCCTCGGCGAACCGCCCCGCCGCGTGGGCGGCGGCCCAGCGCCGCTGGCTGGTGAGCGCGAACTCGTCCTGCTCCTCGCGCGTGACGCCGAACTTCTCGGCCACCAGCTCGGCGGTCTCGCCGAGCGCGTGCGTGCCGTGCAGCGCCTCCATCCGCGGGTTCACGAAGCGCCAGCCGAGCGTGCTGTCGTGAACGACGACGTCGCCGCGCGGAAACCCCTCGCGCGCCTTCGGCATCACCAGCGGCGCGCGCGTCATCGATTCGACGCCGCCCGCGATCACCAGATCCGCGTCGCCGACGGCGATTGCGCGCACGCCGTCGATGACGGCCTCCAGGCCCGAGCCGCACAGGCGGTTGACCGTCGCGCCGGGCACGGTGACCGGCAGGCCCGCCAGCAGCAGGCTCATGCGCGCGATGTTGCGGTTGTCCTCGCCCGCCTGGTTGGCGCAGCCGAAGAAGACGTCGTCGATGCCGGCCGGATCGGCCCCGCTGCGGCGCACGAGCTCGGCGATCGGGATCGCGCCCAGATCGTCGGGGCGCACCTCGGCGAGCGCGCCGCGGAACCGTCCGATCGGCGTCCGCACGGCGTCGGCGACCAGCACGTCACGCAACTGTCCGCTCATGCGCGAAATCTACCTCTCAAAAGAGGCCCATGGCCGTGAAGCCGGGGACCGAGCCACCGCGACCGTCGGGGAGGGGCGCGAACGTCGCGATCGGAAGCGGCCGCGCGCTGGCCATGTTCGGCGCCTGCGGCTCCTGATCGTCGTCGGTGTGACGGGTCAAAAGGATGCCGCCCACGAGGCCGATCGTGCCGCCGAGCAGCGCCGAGCCGGCGGCGATCGCGCGCGCGTTGTCGTCGGGCTGGGGCGCGCGCAGGCACGAGTCGGAGAGCGAAACGCAGGCGCCCACGCCTGCGGCGAGCGCGGCCGCGCCCGCCGCCGCGTCGATCAGCAGGATCCGCTTGAGCGATGGGCCGTACTTCGACTGATCGGACAGGTAAGCGCCGGCCAGGCCGACGCCGAGACCGACGTTGAGGCCGATGAGCGCGCCTGGTGCCAGGTCGAAGACGCTCGAGCTCCGAAACGCGCAGTTGGTTGGCATCGAGCCTGGCGGGTACTTGTACGTGCAGTCGACGAGCATCTTCTTCTGCGAATCGTAAAGAACCCCGCGCGGAACGGATTCGCCCACATACGCCCCCATCGGTGTGAGCACATCGTTCGTTCGGTACTCCCAGCCGGGCCCGTACGGCTTCCACTTCACCATCACCTGCGTCAACGCGCCCGCGACGATGCCGCCGGCCGCCGCGCTCTGGATCAACATGACCCGCCCGTACGTCGGCGCCTTCTTCGACATCAGCGCGCCGCCGGTCAGGCCGAGCGCCAGGCCCGGCAGGCTGCCGACGAACGCCGCCCGGAGCTGGCTGCCGATCGGCGGCCGGCACGGCATCCAGGGCGTGGAGGCGCCCGTCGTCGGGTCGATGCTCGGCAGGCAGTCCGGTTCCGGCGTGCCGTTGTTCGTCTGCACCTGCTGGAAGACGAAGCCGACGCCCATCCCCTCGGCCGCGCCGATCCAGGTCGTGCCGAGAATGAAGAACGCCTGGTTGTCGGGGATGTACTGCGGGATCAGCGGCGTACCGACGACCGTGCCCGCGACCGCGCCGGCGATGCCGCCGCCCGTGATCAGCGCAACCGACGCGACGTCCTGGCTCTCGAGATCCTTGCCAATCGCCGCCGCGATCGCGCCCGCGCCGACCAGCGCGCCGATGAGACCCGACGCGACCAGCAGCTCGGGGCGCCCTGAACGCTGCACGTAGGTGAGGCGAAGACGCGACGGCCCGGTGAAGACCTTCTTCTCGCCGGGCGCCAGGTTGAGATCGATGGTCTTCGATTCGTGGTCGGTCGCCTCGGCAAAGACTTCGACGTGACCGGGCGGGACGTCCTGGTGATACGGGTTGCGCGCGCGGTTGCCGTTGACGTACAGCGTGGCGCCCGCCGGAATCGTCTCGATCTCGAGGCGCGCCGGGATCGGGTCCAGCTTGAAGAACAGCGCCTTGGTCTCGCCGAGGTCGACGTCGACGACGCGCGTCTGCCCCTGGTAGTTGGGC
>Ga0066395_10000511_pt1 | contig 14486 bp, 8 predicted proteins | sample PanSoiPlot1MoBio_FD_61218 | JGI IMG/M metagenome (GOLD analysis project Ga0066395, IMG submission 61218) | Tropical forest soil microbial communities from Panama analyzed to predict greenhouse gas emissions - Panama Soil Plot 1 MoBio | ecosystem: Environmental > Terrestrial > Soil > Tropical... | reverse complement strand
GGCGAGCGCCGTCTTGACGACTTGGCCGTCCATCGTCGGCGTCCCGCTCCAGTCCGCGATCAGCGAGGGCGTGTTGCAGCTTCCGGCCCACCACGCCCAGGCGGTCCAGCCGGCGTTGTGAACGTCGGCGTAGTCGATCAGCTCCTTGTTGTAGACGCCGTCGCATTTTGGCGAGTCACCGAACTCCGTGACGATCACCGGATCTGTCTTCGTCAGAGTGCCGAAGGCGTGGTCCCAGGTGCCCGTCGCCCGATCCGGGTATTGGGCGTACGGGTGGGTCGCGTACGCGATGTTGTAACCGTCGACGCGATTGCCGGGGACGCCGGAGAGGTCGAACGCCCAGTTGAGGCCCCCGATGATCACCAGGTTTTCGGCGCCGGTCGCGCGCACGGCGTCGTACATCTGCTGCATCCCCGCCGCCATCCAGCCCTGGCTGGTCGCGCCGCCGTTCTTCCAGACCGGCCAGGCGACGTCGTGCGGCTCGTTGTACAGCTCGAACATGACGCGCCCGTCGCCCTTGTAGCGCGTCGCGACCTGGGTCCAGAAGGTGATCGAGTTGGCGTCGGCCATCAGCTGCTGGCACCCGAGGTTCGGCGCGCACGAGCCAATCTGCCCCTGGTCGGACCAGTGCAGGTCCAGGATCACGTCCAGCCCCGCGGTTTCCGCCCAGCCGATCGTGCTGTCGACGAGGCTGGCGTAGTTGGCGTCGTAGAACTGCGAATCGGATAGCCAGAAGTCCTGATTCAGCGACAGGCGCACGACGTTGATTCGCCAGGTCGCCATCAGCGTGAAGTCGGCGGCGGACAGGTACTGGCCGGTGCTCGTCCACTCCATGGACGGGCGATCCACGCCGTGGAACAAGTGCGGCTGGCCCGCCGCGGTGCAGACGGTGTTGCCGTTGACGTAGAACCCGCCGGGCGCGATGTGCTGCGGGGGCGTGGTCAGGCAGCCGGTCGGCGTGGTCTCGCCGAGCGGCGGGGCCGCGCCGTTGCCGCCCCCGCTGGGCGTGAAGATCGAGCAGCCCGAGACGGCCAGGGCGAGGATCGAAAGCGGTTTGAAACGCGACAAGGCGAGACTCCTGAAACGAAGGGATTTTGTTTACGCGCCGGAACCGGCCGCAATCGATAGAGTGTGGCCGGAGGCCGCGCGGCCCACGAGATTACCAGCGATCGGCGATTGGTCCCCGGGCGGCGGTTTGGTCCCCGGGCCGAGACCGTCTTGACGGGCGCATCCCTGCCGTGGTTTTGTCACCCGCAAGTTGGCCCGCGGTTCCCGCTGTTCAGGCCGCCATCGGTACGAGACCGGCCAATGCTGTTCGACCGATTTCTGAAAGGTGAACCACGCAAGACGCTCGAAGACTCTGAGCCCGCAAGCGCTACAGGTGACCCCCAACTCACGCGAAGGTCGAAAGATATGCGAACTCTTACACGCTGCCTGACCCTGTCGATCGTGCTCTCGCCGCTTCCCGTCTTCGCCCAGGCCACGCCTGCGGCTCCGGCGCCGGCGGCCGCCGCGCCCGCACCGGCTGCTGCCCCGCCGGCCGAGGCCATGCCCGCGCCTGCACCGGCGGCGGAGGCGCCCAAGAAGAAGGGTGGCGGGGGACCGTCGCTCGGTCTGTCGCCCGAAGCGCCGCAGGCCTCGGGACGGCTGGTGTCACCGGCCGAACCGGCGCCGGTCGTCGCCGCCGAGCCGAGCACGGAGTGGAAGTTCGAGGTCACCGGTTACTTCCGGGCGCCGATGCGCTTCTCCTGGGGGCCGGCCACGACGCAGGAGGACCCCGCGAACCACCCCGGCACGCCGCCGGGCGATCCGGGCACGCAGCTGCGCACGCCGCCGCTGGTCCCCGACGCCAACTACATCGATTGGCGCTACACGAACAGCTTCGTGGCGCCCTGGACGGAGCTCAACTTTCACTACGGCAATGATCGCGTCAAGGCGACCGTCCAGATCGCGTCGTACAACCTGACCGACCCAGGCTACCGGCGCCTCGAGTCCAACCTCGGCATCAACGAAGCGTTCATCACGATGCTCTGGCCGGAGCTGTTCGGATTGGAGAACCTCCACCTGACCGGCACCTTCGGCGGCTTCACCAACCGCTACGGGGCCGCGGGCCGCTATGACGCCGGCAAGTACGAGACGTACATCTTCGGCCGGACGCACGTCGCGGGCGAGACGCTGAACATCGCCTACGACCAGGGGAACGACTGGACGGTGCAGGTCGAGGAGACGTTCGGTGCCAAGCTGGAGCCGATTCCGTTCTACGGACCGCCGCTCGGAAACTCCTGCGTGCAGAACATGTGCGACCCGCGCCAGGCGCTGCCGGCCTGGGAGCCGTACCCGGGTCCGAAGGCGATGGAGTCGACGTTCGTCGCGTCGGGCCACATCGGGGTCGTCTGGAAGAAGATGCTGCTCCTCGGCTACCACTACATCGACGTGTTCGCCAACGACAACGAGCGCGCCACTGCGAACCAGGGCATCGCGTTCGGGCCGAACGCCCGCGCCACCGGCGAGCCGAAGCCAGAGATCACGGTCTCCGGGGTTGACGCCAAGCTGCTGGGCGGCGTTTACGGCGACGGCTACATCGGCTACTCGCACCTGAGCGCCACGAACGCGATCTACCTGCAGGACGCCATCGAGGTGCTGCACTCGTTCGGCGGCTGGCAGCTGCACGACAACTACTTCGGCTCGCCCGGCGGCACCGACCCGGTGACGGGGACGATCGACACGGTCGAGTTCCAGTACAGCTTCTCCTGGGGCGCTCTGTTCTGGTACCCGCAGGCGTTCTGGGGCCAGGCCGCCGACCTGGTCACGACGGTGTTCGGTATGTACAACAAGGTCGACGCGCCGATGAACCCGGCCAACCCGCACGTCACCAAGCTGAAGTTCGGCGCCGAGGCGACGTACCTGCCGCTGTCCTGGTTCGGGATCGGCGGGCGCTACGACGCCGTCCAGCCCGACCGGTCAGACAGCGAGCAGAACTTCTCGGTGCTGTCGCCGCGCCTTTACTTCCGGACCGACTTCGTCACGCACGAGCAGATCATGGTGCAGTACTCGCGCTACTTCTACGGCAACGCGTACATGCCAGGCGACCCGCGCGGCGGCGGCATGTACCCGTACAACAGCCAGACCGGCGCGGCGCACATGGGTGTCGACAAGAACGCGGCGCAGATCGCCGCCATCATCTGGTTCTAAGGAACAAGGACGACGACGATGAAGACCGAAACCAAGCTTCTGGTGGGAACGTTGTCAGGCGTGCTGCTCGCGGCTGCCGCGGGCTGCCTCATGCCGCCGGCGGGATCGGGCGCCGGTCCGGCGCCTGGATCGGCGGCGTCGATCGGAGTCCCGGCAGCGCCCGCGGCGGAAGCGCCCCCCCCGGCCGCCGGCGCGCCGGCGGCGCCCTCGGCGCCCGCGGTGCCGGGCGCGGCGATCGGCAACACCGGCCTCAAGGAGTGCGGCCCCGAAGGCCTCATCGACGACGGCGAGGACGGCAACAACCAGAACCTGGCCGCCGACAACCGCGGCGGCTACTGGTACACGTTCCGCGACAAGAAGGGGACGACGATCGAGCCGGTCGCTGGTGAAGACGGTGGCACGTTCGCGATGAGCGAGGGCGGCCACGGCTCGCAGTTCGCGGCCCGCTTCCACGGCAAGATCGGCACGGGCGCGCCGCTGTTCGGCGGGATGGGGATGAACTTCGTCGATCCGAAGAACGCCTACGACGCCTCGAAGTACGCCGGCATCTCGTTCTGGGCGAAGAAGGGCGAGAACTCGACGGGCAAGGTCCGCCTCAAGGTGCCCGATCAGAACACGGATCCGGACGGCCAGGTCTGCACCGAGTGCTTCAACGACTTCGGCGGCGACCTGAACCTGACCACCGAGTGGAAGCAGTACATCTTCCCGTGGAAGACGATGAAGCAGATGCCGGGCTGGGGCAACCCGCGCAAGCCGCACATCACGCCGTCGAAGCTGTACGGCATCCAGTTCCAGGTCAACGTTCCGTCCGCCAACTACGACATCTACGTCGACGACCTGAAGTTCATTTGCCAGTAGTTCGGGCATGACAGACCGTCGCTCCACGGCGGCGATCGCGGCGTCTGCCGCGGTCGCCGTTGCCATTTTCGGCTCCTGCGTCGATCCGAACGCGCAGTCGGCGCCCGCGCGGACCCCGAAGCCGTCGGACGACCAGCCGATCGTTCTCGAGGAGGGCGCCGCGCCCGTCTTGGCCCCCGCGCCTGCGCCGCCGCCCGCGCCCGCTGCGACCCCCGCCGCCGTCGAGCCGGTCGCCTACCGCGCGGGCGCAGCCGACGGCAAGACCGGGAACCCGTACACCGATCGCTTCGTCGCGCTCTGGACCGACATCCATAACCCGCAGAACGGCTACTTCAGCCCGGAGGGCGTGCCGTACCACGCCGTCGAGACGCTGCTCTGCGAGGCCCCGGACTACGGCCACGAGACGACGTCCGAGGCGTACAGCTACTGGCTCTGGCTGGAGGCGTCCTACGGCAAGGTGACGCGCGACTGGAGCTACCTCGACCGTGCCTGGAAGAGCATGGAGCGGTTCATCATCCCGACGCTCGCCGACCAGCCGACCAACCTGTCGTACACGGATCGTAAGCCGGCGACGTACGCGCCCGAGGGCGACACGCCCGCCGCGTACCCGTCGCAGCTGACCGGCAGCGTGCCGGTCGGGCGCGATCCGATCGCGACCGAGCTCTCCGCCACGTACGGCCGCGGCGCGCCCGTCTACGGCATGCACTGGATCATCGACGTCGACAACTGGTACGGCTTCGGCCAGCGCGGCGACGGCACGACGCGGCCGTCGTACATGAACACGTTCCAGCGCGGGCCGCAGGAATCCGTCTGGGAGACGATCCCGCAGCCGTGCTGGGACGAATTCAAGTCGGGCGGCAAGTACGGCTTTCTCGATCTGTTCGTGAAGTCCGGCATCCCGGTGCGGCAGTGGAAGTACACCGACGCGCCCGACGCCGACGCGCGCGCCATCCAGGCGATCTACTGGGCCAAGGCCTGGGCCGACGCGTCGGGCGGCAGCCCCGTCGTCACCGATCTGACGAAGCGCGCCGCGCACATGGGCGACTGGCTGCGCTACGCGCTGTTCGACAAGTACTTCAAGACGATGGGGTGCACCGACCCGAAGTGCGCGCCCGGCAAGGACTACGATTCGGCGCACTACCTTTTGTCCTGGTACTACGCCTGGGGCGGATCGATCTCGAAGGCGGGCGCCTGGTCGTTCCGGATCGGCGCCAGCTCCGCCCACGGCGGCTACCAGAACCCGCTGGCGGCGTACGCGCTGTCGTCGTTGGCCGACTTCAAGCCGGCGTCGCCGAACGGGGCGCGCGACTGGAAGCAGAGCCTCGACCGCCAGCTCGAGTTCTATCACTGGCTGCAATCGGCCGAGGGTGGCATCGCGGGCGGCGCCACCAACAGCTGGAACGGACGCTACGAGCAGCCGCCCGCCGGCACGCCGACGTTCTACGGCATGGCCTACGACGAGGCGCCCGTCTACCACGACCCGCCCAGCAACGAGTGGTTCGGGTTCCAGGCGTGGTCGATGGACCGCGTCGCGCAGTACTACTACGTGACCGGCGACGCGCGCGCCAAGGTCGTCCTCGACAAGTGGGTCGGCTGGGTCGTCAAGCACACGAAGCTGGCGGCTGACGGCACCTACGACATCCCGTCGACGCTGGACTGGAAAGGCAAGCCGGGCGCAAGCTGGACCGCGGCCTCGCACGACCCGGGCAAGAACTGGAACGCGGAGCTGCACGTCAAGATCCGCGACTTCGGCGACGACGCGGGCGTCGCGTCAGCGACGGCGCGCACGCTGGCCTTCTACGCGGCGAAGTCGGGCGACAAGGCGGCCCAGAAGCTGGCCAAGGAGCTGCTCGATCGGCTGTGGAACAAGTACCGCGACAAGCTGGGCGTCACGACGCCCGAGACGCGCGTCGACTTTAAGCGGTTCAACGACAGCGTCTACGTGCCGCCCGGCTGGACCGGCAAGATGCCGAACGGCGATCCGATCCAGAACGGCGCGACGTTCATCAGCCTGCGGTCCAAGTACAAGCGCGACCCCGAGTGGCACAAGGTCGAGAGCTATTTGAAGGGCGGCAAGCCGCCGGTCTTCAAGTACCACCGGCTCTGGGCGCAGGCGGACATTGCCATAGCGAACGCCAGCTACGGCTGGCTGTTCCCCGACGACAAGGGCGCCTCGGTGGTCGCGGAGGGCGGCGGGGCCGGGGCGGCGGGCGAGGCGAAGGCGGCCCGCAAGGGGGCCGGACGGGCGCATTCCTCGCGCAGCAAGAAGCAAAAGTAGGAAGCGCCCAGTCGTAGTAGAAGAAGAAGCAACCACAAGGAAGGACCCCCGAGATGCGTTTTGGCTACTTCGACGACACCCATCGCGAGTACGTGATCACCACGCCGAAGACCCCTTATCCCTGGATCAACTATCTCGGATCGGAAAATTTCTTCGCGCTCGTCTCGCACCGCGCGGGCGGCTACTGCTTCTATCGCGACGCGCGTCTCCGTCGGCTCATGCGCTACCGCTACAACAACGTGCCGACCGACGTCGGGGGCCGCTACTTCTACATCAACGACGGCGGCGAGGTCTGGAACCCGAGCTTCGCGCCGACCAACACGGCGCTGGACGCCTTCGAATGCCGGCACGGCCTCGGCTACACGCGCATCACCGGCGAGCGCAAGGGCGTGCGCGCGTCGCTGCTGATGCTGGTGCCGCAAGGCCACACCGCCGAGATTCACCAGCTATCGATCAAAAATGAGTCGTCGGAGACGAAGAACCTGAAGGTGTTCTCGCTCATCGAGTGGTGCCTGTGGAACGCCTACGACGACATGACGAACTACCAGCGCAACTTCTCGACCGGTGAGGTCGAGATCGAGCGCAACGGCGCGACGCTGTACCACAAGACCGAATACCGCGAGCGGCGCGATCACTACGCCTTCTACAGCGTCAACGCCGACGTGGCCGGCTACGACACCGACCGGGAATCGTTCCTTGGCCTCTACAACGAGTGGGGCGAGCCGCAGGTTCCGGCGAAGGGGCAGTCGGCGAACTCGGTCGCGAGCGGCTGGCAGCCGATCGCCTCGCACGGCCTGGACGTCAAGCTGGCGCCGGGCGAAGAGAAGACGTTCGTGTTCACGCTCGGCTACGTCGAGGTGCCGCGCGACCAGAAGTGGGAAAAGCCGGGCATCATCAACAAGAAGCCCGCCCACGAGCTGATCGCGAAGTTCTCGAAGCCAGAGCAGGTCGACGCGGCGATGAAGGCGCTGGCCGACCACTGGTCGAAGCTGCTCTCGAACTACTCGATCGAATCGGGCGACGAGAAGCTGAACCGCACCGTCAACATCTGGAATCCGTACCAGTGCATGGTGACGTTCAACATGTCGCGATCGGCCTCGTACTTCGAGACCGGCATCGGCCGCGGCATGGGCTTCCGCGATTCGAACCAGGACCTGCTCGGCTTCGTCCACCTGGTGCCCGAGCGCGCGCGCGAGCGGATCATCGACATCGCGTCGACGCAGTTCCCGGACGGCAGCGCGTATCACCAGTATCAGCCGCTCACCAAGCGCGGCAACAACGACGTCGGCAGCGGCTTCAACGACGACCCGCTCTGGCTGATCTTCGGCGTGGCCGCCTACATCCGCGAGACCGGCGATTACAAGATCCTCGACGAGCAGGTCCCGTTCGACAACGACCCGAAGACGGCGGTGCCGCTGTTCGAGCACCTCAAGCGTTCGTTCCACCACGTGCTCAACAACCTGGGGCCGCACGGCCTGCCGCTGATCGGGCGCGCCGACTGGAACGACTGCCTGAACCTGAACTGCTTCTCGGAGACGCCGGACGAATCGTTCCAGACGACCGGCAACCGCGTCGGGCGGACGGCGGAGTCGGTCTTCATCGCCGGCATGTTCGTCGGCGTGGCGCCCGACTACGCGTACCTGGCCGAGAAGAAGGGCTTCGGCGACGAGGCGAAGAAGGCGCGGGCCGAGGCGGCCAAGATGACGGAGGTCGTGCTGAAGGACGGCTGGGACGGCGAGTGGTTCTTGCGCGCCTACGACTTCTTCGGCAAGAAGGTGGGCAGCAAGGAGAACAAGGAGTCGCAGATCTTCATCGAGCCGCAGGGCTTCTGCGTGATGGCCGGCATCGGCGTCGAGGGTGGCCAGGCGAAGAAGGCGCTCGATTCCGTCAAGGAGCGGCTGGACACGAAGTACGGCATCGTGCTGAACAACCCGCCCTACACCGAGTATCACGTCGAGCTCGGCGAGATCTCGTCGTACCCGCCCGGCTACAAGGAGAACGCCGGCATCTTCTGCCACAACAACCCGTGGGTGATCATCGCCGAGACCGTCATCGGACGCGGCGACCGCGCCTTCGAGTATTGGAAGAAGATCGCGCCCGCGTACCTGGAGGAGATCAGTGAGATTCACCGCCTCGAGCCGTACGTCTACGCGCAGATGATCGCCGGCAAGGACGCGGTCCGGCACGGCGAGGCCAAGAACTCGTGGCTGACCGGGACGGCGGCGTGGAACTTCGTCGCCGTGTCGCACTACCTGCTGGGCGTGCGCCCGGATTACGAGGGGCTGCGCGTCCGTCCGTGCCTGGGCGGCGAGGTCGGCAAGTTCACCGTGACGCGCAAGTGCCGCGGCGCCGAGTACCGCATCCACGTCAAGAACAGCGGCAAGGGCGGGGCGCCCAAGCTCGTCGTCGACGGCAAACCGGTCGCCGGCGATCTGGTGCCGTACGCGAAGCCCGGCTCGACGGTGATCGTCGAGTGCGAGGTCTGACCAGACCGGCCAGCGTCTGATGCGGGGGAGGGCGCGGTGGCTGTGGATCGCGGCCACTGCCGCCGCGGCCGCCTGTCGGAGCGCGCCGCCGCTCCAGTTCGAGACGGCCTACATTCCTGTCGGCGAGGTGTGCGATCGCGTGCACCAGGTGATGCGAGACAACGACGAGGGTCGGATCTACCTCGACCTACCGGCCGCGGCCGACATGGTAGTGATGGCGACCCGGGCCTCGGGAAGCGCGTCGGATTGTGGGAACGAGCTCTTCGCGTGGCTTCGCGACCAGGTGGGCGCGCGTCCGATCGATCTGCGCCCGAGGCTGGAGGCCCGCATCCTGGCGCTGGGAACACTCGCCGCAGCCGACAACCCGTGGACCGAGCCGGCCGTGAAGCTGCTGGGCAGCCTGCTGATAGACGACGGCAAACCGATCGTGCACGCCTACGAGGAGAAGCAGATGGTCGACATGGGATCTCTGTCGATACAAGGCTGGCGGGAAGCGGTCACGCTGGACGCGCTCGATCACTGGGTCGTCGAGGCGCTTCGCCGGGGATTCGTGAGCAAGATCCCGAGACCCCAGCAGTACCCGGGCAGCCTCGGCGACTGGTACGCCGACTTCCTGGCCCGCCTGTTTGCGGCTCGTTACACCGCGCCGCCGTCCAGGCTCCAGACCGGGTTCCACGCCAACCCGCTCGCGGAACCGAAACGTTCGCCACCCCCGGACCCCACGCGGCTCGGATGCGGCACCGCGCCCCTCGATGGGATGTGGCCGGATCTGGTGCGAACGTTCCGCGCGTCACCGACGCACGACCGCTGGGATACGCTTCCTGCGGCGGTCATCAACCGCCTGCGCCATCCCGAGGACGCGCCGCCGTGCGGCGGTTGATCGTCCGACCTACGGCTTCCCGTTGTCCGGGCGGCAGCGCTCTCCGGCCGGATAGTCGGGGTGGTAGTGGTGCTTCACCGGGCGCGTGACGCACTTGAGGCACTGCGCGCGCTCGCCTTCGTTCTGGGTTCCGGGAAGCCGCTCGCACTGAGCGGGCGTGCGTGATTCGTGGCCGTTCGAATGCGCCACCGCGAGAACAGGGAAGGAGACGATTCCGACCAGCGCCAGCCGACGAAGGAGTTTTTCCATCGCACCATCGTCCTATAGATGATGCGGCCCGGACAGTGCGCCCCGTCACTGGTGGGGTGCTGTCGGCGACCTTCGTCTACTTCCCCTTCTTCTTGCCGCCGCCCGCGCCGCTTCCCTTCTCGTCGAGATAGGCGGCCACCCAGGCGAGCGGGGCGTTCCAGTTGATCGCCATCTCGTTGACCGACCAGGCCTCGATGTTGTCGACGAAGCACCTCTGCGGCGCGCAGCCGGCCAGCCCCGCCGCCTGCACGTAGGGATCCTGCAGGCCCGAGTTCGGGCCGCCCGACACGACGCCGGCTGGCGGCGACGGGAACTTCGCGTTCGCCTGGTGCGCCCAGAACCGGTGGTGCGGGTTCTCCAGCGGCCGCTCGCCATAGCCGGTGATGTATGACTTGTCGAGCGGGTTGCGCCCCAGGATGTAGTTCATCCCCTCGGCGACCGCGTTCGTGTATTTCGCTTCGGTCGGGTTGAAGTCCCCGGCCAGCGCCATGATGATGCCGTTGTTCAGCACGAACGAGTTCGAGCCCCACGGGAAACCGTTCTTGCCGGGCTTGAACGGCACGCGGTAGCCCTGCCCGTCGACGATCGCGACGAAGCTGTCGGCCGCCGCCTTGATCGCCGCCTTGCAGTCGTCGACGTCCTTGGCCGGCAGTCCGTTCGGCACCATCGCCAGCGTGATCGTCCCGAGCGCGGCCACCTGGCCCCAGGTCATCGACGTCGGCATCTGGTCGCCGGGGTCGGCGCTCTGGACCTTCTTGAAGTGGGGCGACTTCTCGAGGAACGCCTTGTAGACGTCCTTCTTTGTCGTCGCGTACAGCTCGGCCGCCGCCCAGTAGAACTCGTCGTCGACGTGGGTGTCGTCGTAGGGCCCGCCGCCGATCGCCGCCGTCCCCGCGTAGACCGCCGGGTTCGCGACCGCGGCCGCCCACGCCTTCTCCGCCGCCACCAGGCTGCGCGCGGCGAACTTCTTGTCCAGCTTGGCGAACACGCGCGCGCCCTGCGCCGCCGTCGCCGCCAGGTTCAGCGTGGCCGCCGTCGACGGCGGCCACAGGAAGCGCGCCTGCGCGTCCTGGTCCGGGAACATGCCCAGCGCCGTCCACTCCTTGTCGTGGATCTTGTGGTGAACCATGCCCGCCCGCGGTTTCCCGTCGGGGACCTGCATCCTCAGCATGAACTCCAGCTCGAAGCGCGCCTCGTCGAGCAGGTCCGGCACCTTGTTCTTCTTTTCCGGGATGTTCATCTTCCCGTCGCCGAAGTCACCGGCCGCTCCGTGCAGCTGCGCGCGTTCGAACTGGTTCATCAGCGTCCAGGCCGAGATGCCGCCGTTGACGACGTACTTGCCGTGGTCGCCGGCGTCGTACCAGCCGCCCGTGACGTCCAGCGTGTAGTCGCAACCCGAATCCTTCAGACACGGGACGGCCTTGTCGCCGGTGTTGGGCGAGCTCTTGACCGGATCGTGGGCCTTCACGTTCACGTGGCCCGCCGGGCGCGTCCACTGCTTGCCGCCCGCGTACGGCATGGCGATCGGGACGCCGCTGCGCTGGTGGTAGAAGATCGCCAGCGCGTCGTACTTCAGCTTCTTGTAGACGTCGGCGGCGATGTCGAAGGGGTGGCTGACGTCGTTGCCGACCTTCAGGGTGTAGTCCTTGCCGGGCGCCGTCACCGACGAGAAATCGACGATGTGGACGTCCTCGCCCGAGGCGGGGTCCCTGCCGATCGGCTTGCTCTCGCCCGACGCGACCACGCCACCGCCGTGCTTCTGCAGCTCCCACTTGAGCGGCGCCGTCGACGCGCTCTTCACCGTCGCCAGCTTCGGCAGCGCCGGCAGGTAGCCGGTCTGGTTGACGGTGACGTTCGGGATCGGCGCCTCCGCCTTCTTCCCTTCCTTCACGAACTTCGGATCGTCGAGGTGCATGTCGTCGAAGCAGACGGTGTAGGGCGGCTGCGTCTCACCGGCGTTCTGCCCGCCGAAGTGCAAGGCGAACTCGGCCGTCGGATCGTCGTCCTCCTCCATCGTGAAGACGCCGACGAACGCCTGCGGGCGCGTCGTCAGATCGACGGTGTCGCTCCAGTACTCCTTGTAGGGCGGCCCGGACATGCCGACCTTCGCCTTCACCTGGACCGGCTTCGTCGAGTGCGCCGTGTAGCGCAGTGAATAGGTGTGACCCTTCTGGATGATCATCTCGCGGTGGCGCGCCTGCGCGTCCCACGGGTCCTTCCCCTTGTTGGTCACCAGCACGCAGAACTGGCCGTCCTTGACGAAGCCGTTGCCGGCGCCGGGGGCGGTGAACGACGTCGTCCACGGGATGTACTTGCCGCCGTCGAAGGTGGTGTTGTTGAGCAGCTCGTTGCCCGACAGCTTCGGCGCGTCGACGCCGGGCGAGCCGTTGGTCGGTTGCGCGTTCCAGTCCGGGGCGCTGCCGACGCTCGCGGAGCCGGGCGGCACGGCGGCGGGCGCCGGCGTGGCCGGCGCGGTGGGCGTGGCGGCGGCCGGGGCGCCGGCGGCGGGCGCCGGCGGCGAAGAGGCGCAGGCGGCGAGCCCACACACGACGACGAACGACGGGACGAAACCGAGGCGCCGCGCGGGCGCGAACGCGAATGAGTCACGAGTCATGGGCATCCTGAGGCTAGAGGGAACCGGCGTCGCGCCGGCGGCGAGACCCTAACCCGAAAGGCCCCAACGGGGAAGGTGCGCGGGTGCCCCCTCTACTGCGACGGCTCGCTGCCCCAGGCGAGCTGGCCCTGGTAATAGCCGGGCATCGTGGTCCGGTCGGCGTAGGCCGACGTGTTCGTGACGCCCGTGCACGACTTGTACGAGTAGTCGTCGTCCTGCGACGTGTTCCACGTGGGCGTCGTCGTATTTTGGAGGTGCAGCTGGATCTGGTCAGTGCCGGTGACGTTGTCGAACGCGGCCAGCGTGCCCGAGCCGGTCACGAATCCGACCTCGACATACGACGTGGTCGCCGTCGTCGTGAGCATGCTCGACTGGAACTTCTGCAAGTAGTCGAAGACGACGGTGGGCGCCAACTGCGCCGTCGGCGTGAAGTAGTAGCGGACCTTGATGTCGCTGAGCTGCTTCGTGACGGAGTCGGGGTTCAGGATCCTGAACGTCACGCGGATGTCCTGCATGCCGTTGGTGCTCTGGCATAGGGCCTGAACCTCGATCCGCGCGGTTGCGGCGCCGCCGTCGGTGCCGCCGCCCGTGCCGGTCGTCCCCGCGGCACTTCCGCCCGCGCCGGTCGCGCCGCCGCGGCCGCCCGCGCCCGTCGCGCTGCCGCCGGTGCCGAGCGTTCCCGAGGCGCCGGCGCGGCTGCCCGCAGCGCCGGTCGATCCGGCCGTGCCGATGGTGCCGGCCGCGCCGACGGTGCCGCTCGCGCCACCTGACGCGGATCCGGCCGCGCCGCCGACGCCGCTGGTCGACCCGCCACGGCCGCCCGCGCCGGACCCCGCCGCGCCAGCCGGCGAGGCGGTGCCGCCGGTGCCGGTGCCGGAACCTCCCGAGCCGGTTCCGATGCCGCCGCCTGTGCCGGTGGTGTTCCCGGTGCCGGTCGTGATGCTGCCCGCGGCGCCGCCCGCCCCGGTCGGCCCACCGCCGGTTCCGGCCGTGCTGCCGCCGTTGCCGGTCGTGCCCGCGACGCCCGTCGCCGACGTGCCCGCCGCTCCGGACATATTCGCGTCGCTGTAGCGAAAGAATTCGTCGGGGCCCTGGCAGCCGAGCGCCAGCGCCAGACCGGCGACCGGCACCACCGCGACCCACCGACGCAGAGGGAAGAGAGCTCTAAGCGGGAACATGACTAGTTATCGAGCTTTATCGAATAGACCGTCAGTGTACCGCAGACTGCGCCCGCGCGCCCGCCCCCATAATCGACGCGCCGCAGGCAACTCCCTTGGACCCCAGTCGAAAAGGTGCTTCGATGACGCGCGACATGAGGCTTCGGGGCGGGTTGGCGTTGCTGTTCGGACTGGTCCTATCGGCCTGCTACACGCCACTGCGAACGAGCCCTCCCGACGCGGGTCAGGTGCCGCGGGTGGCGCTTCCGGGACTGGCGGCGAGTCGGGCGCGGGCGGCTCGGCCGGCGCCGGGACGGCGGCACGCGGAGGTTCTTCTGGCGGCGGCGCGATCGGCGGCGGGCGGGGCGGCTCTTCCGGGAGCGGTGGCAGCATTGCCGGATCTGGTGGCGCGGGAGGCGCGGGTGGAGCAGCGGCCACGGGCGGTACCGGAGGCGCGGGTGGCACCGGGGGTGGCGCGGCTTGCAACCCGGCCTGCGACGTTACCCACGTCTGCATTGCGGGGCACTGTCTGCTCGCCGATGCCCAGCAGTGCGTGACCGGAGCGCAGTGTGCGTCCGCCACCTGCAACCCGTTCTACGCCGACGTCGATGGCGACGGTTACGGCGCGGGCCAAGCGATCGGATTCTGCACGCTCACCGCGCCGCTCATCGGCTACGCCGCTCAGAACGGCGACTGCTGCGACGACGCCGCCAACATCGCGCTCGCGAAACTGATCCACCCCGGCGCCGACTTCCAGACCACCAGCGCCGGC
>Ga0066395_10000506_pt1 | contig 14597 bp, 18 predicted proteins | sample PanSoiPlot1MoBio_FD_61218 | JGI IMG/M metagenome (GOLD analysis project Ga0066395, IMG submission 61218) | Tropical forest soil microbial communities from Panama analyzed to predict greenhouse gas emissions - Panama Soil Plot 1 MoBio | ecosystem: Environmental > Terrestrial > Soil > Tropical... | reverse complement strand
CCGAAGGCCAGATCGCGCAATTCGTCGACGAACGCACCATCCAAGGGATCGATGCGATTGGCGGCGGTGGCGGCGGCGGTACCGGCGATGGAACGCAGGGCCCGCCGGGACCGGAAGGCCCGCCGGGCCCACAGGGGCTACCGGGCGCGGATGGCGCAACCGGTGCCACAGGCCCGCAGGGGCCACAAGGCGATCCAGGGCCAACCGGCCCACAAGGATCTACTGGGGCAACGGGAGCAACCGGCCCACAGGGCGATCCTGGGGCAACCGGCGCGCAAGGGCCCAAGGGTGATACCGGCGCAACGGGCGCTACGGGTGCAACTGGGCCGCAGGGCGAGCCCGGCGTATCTAGCTCGACGTCCGAATATACGTTCGAAAGTGCAACGACAGAACCGCCATCAAACGCTAATTTTCGCCTCAACAATGCCAACCAGACACTCGCAACCAAGGCGTGGCTCGATGACGATAATTCGAATGGCGTCGTCGTGCGTAATTACATCGCGCTCTCGAAATCAGGTGATACGTTTTACATTCAAGACAAGGACGACAGCACCAAATACCAAACCTATAAATTGACCGCCGATCCGGTCGGCAAGACCGGCTACACTGAATTAACGATTTCCTGGCAGAGCGGCGGCACGGCGCTTGTTAACAACCAACGCGCATTGGTCAGCCTATCGCGTGTTGGACCGCAGGGGCCGCCCGGCGTCGTGTCCGCAACGGCACCGTTGATCTATGATAGCGGGACACAAAATATGTCGATCGACCTATCAGCCTATGCGCCGTTGAATTCACCGACATTTACAGGCAACCCAAGAGCGCCGACACCAGCGACCTCTGCCAATGATGTTTCTATTGCGACGACCGCCTTCGTTAAGGCACAGGGATACATCACGGGCGCTTCGCCGGCATTGACCGGCAATCCGACTGCACCGACGCCGACGGCCGGCGATAATGATACATCGATTGCGACGACAGCATTTGTCACGTCTGCAATTGCCGCCATACCCGCTGCTCCCGTCGTTCCGATAGGACAATGTTATCTTTCGTTCTCGTCGTCTAATTTGTTGCTATCGCCATTCAATGGCAATCAGATTTTCATCAATTCGGCATTCCGGGCGATTCCAGATGTCGGCGTAACGCTGTCGCCGAGCACTGCTGTTTCTGGTGGTGCTGTTGCGGCTACAACACTTTATTACATTTATGCCTATTGGACTGGCAGCGCGATTGCAATGGAAGCTGTAACGACAGCCTATGCTACGCAAACTGGCACGGGCATAAGGATCAAGAGCGGCGATGCCACGCGCACGCTTGTTGGCATGTGGTCATCGGCTGCAGCTAGTGCATGGTCAACAAATACATTGGAGGGCTCATCTTATTTCAATCCGCGGAAGAAGTATGCGATCGGGGCTGGAACCACGATGGGTCCATCGACCACAAGCACATCGTTGGTCGAAATGAATACTAATTATCGGCTTCCATTCGTGAATTTTGCGGAACGGATGATCAGGCTTTTTCTCAATGGCAGAGCAAGCAACAGCACGAACGGCATTTCCTATTATTGGGCCATTTATCTCGATGGTACGACGAGCATCTTGCAGCAATCAGCGGGTATGCTCGTATGTGCTGGGGCAGGTGATGCCAAACAAGTTCACTGTGAAGCAAATATTTCTTTTTCAGAAGCGAGGCATTATGCAACGGGTTTTCATGCCGTAACAAGCGGAACTGGCAGCGGCTCGGATTTGATTATGGCCGGCGAGATGTGGGGTTAGACGATGGCAAAAGTTCTTGGGCCAACATTCGGTGACGAATGCATTGCAGCCGGCCTCGGTGGCGCGCCGTTTTCTTGGGGTGCGACCGACGATAGCATTACGGGCCGCGAGAATCTGACGTCGACACAGAATACGACGCTCGACAGCGTGGTTGCCGCGCACAATTTCCGCCGGGTGGCAGCAGAGCAATATATATCCGTGCGGCAGTATTATCAGCAGCTTGTGCTCGACGGCAAAATCACCCGTGCAGAGGCGCGCGCGGGTTTGACAGGAACAATCCCGCCAGCTCTTGCCAACATCATCGCGACTTTGACGCCAGATGAGCAGTATCAAGCGAGTATGATGTTGACCGGCGCTGTCGGCCTCAGTCGTCTTTCGCCAGAACTATCAAAAATCATGGGGCCATTGGGGTACAATGCTTCACAGACTTACGATTTTTGGGCAAAGGCAGTTAAGTTGTGACACTCGATTATGGCGCGACGCTTTTTGGTCCGGTCTATGCGGAGCTCGGCGTGCCGGCGACCATGGGCGGCACCCACATCACGGTCATCGACAATACTCGGCGCAAGCCATTGCCGATCGTTAGCGCCACCGGACCAGCCGAAGTGCGTAGCGTGGGCCCGAGTGCATTCGCTCGCATCTATGAACTAGCCGCCAAAGGCATTACGCCTGACCTTTGGGAAGATGCAGCATTGGTTTTCAACGGTCAGACCTGGACGGTGCGTTCCTGGGAACGACAGGGCAGTCCTGCAGGAGAGAATGCGGGAGAAGTGTTGTTTTTGTTGAAACAGGCCACGACAGCATGATTGATATACGTGAAAATATCTTGAAAAGACTGATGGAGATCGCCGCGAGCATTCCCAACGTCCGTTCGGCCAAACGAAATCTAGTCGACCTCCCTGAAGACATTCTGCCCGCAGCCAACATCCGCGACGGCGACGAAGAGAGCAACGGATTAAATGATATCGGATCATCGCATCCACCAAACCGTGATTACACCGTGCAGATGACGCCGGAAATCGAGATTTCCGAGCAGTCCGACGAGGTCGGATCTGACATAGGCACTCTGCGGCGCGAATTAATCAAGCGCGTGCTAACCGACGCAGCGCTTGTGGGAAGTGTCGGAACGAACGGCGCAATCCGTTATCTCGGCTGTCAGACCGATATTTACGCGGGACGAACTTACGTTGCTGTGCTCAGTGCTCAGTTCGTCTTTAAATACGTCCTGAAAATAGAGGAGCTCTAACGCCATGCCAGCCTCACCGAGCATACAGAATTATCACATCGGCAAGGGGATCGTGTCGTTCAAGGAGGATGGCGCGCCCGCATTCGTCAATCTCGGTAATGCTCCAGAATTTACATGGTCGCCAACGACCGAAAAGAAGGAGCATTTTTCATCGCGTGAGGGCGTCAAGGTTAAGGATTTCGTCGCCATCACGCAGGTTGGTGCCACAATTAAACTGGTGCTTGACGAGATCAATGAACACAACTTGGCCATGTTCACGCTTGGCGAGCAGAGTATCGATACTGGTGGCAATGCCATTATCGCTCCATTCAAGAAAACCGAGATCGCTGGGGTTATCAAAGTTGAAGGCACCAACGATATCGGACAGCACGTTGACTACCAGGGGCGCGTTTCAGTTAATCCAAGCGGAGACTTCAAATTCATCACTGACGCGGATGATTTTTCACGACTGGAGATATCTCTCGAATGCCAGAAGGATACCAGCAACTCTAGTGCGCCCTTCGGCGTTTTCACTGTCCATCAATCTGTTACGGCATAGAAGGAGCTTCTGATGGCCGACTTATTGGATATATTGCCAGCCTCAACCTCGGTTTGGATCGAAGACCAACGATTTACAGTACATTGCATTTCGATCCCGGCGATGGCTTCCATAATTACTCGATTTCCTGAAATTAAAGATGTATTGCGCGGTGGACTCGCTGGCGACTTCATTCTGAGACTGCGCCTGAGTTGTGCGGCGGCGCTTGGGCCGATCATTGCTGCTGGGTGTGGTTATCTTGGTAATGAAGATTTCGAGCGGCATGCAGCTTCGATGCTGCCGGAATATCAGGGCAAATTTCTGAATGCTATTTGGGATGTAACATTCCCAAATGGGACTGGCCCGTTTCTCGAGGAGTTGGCGAAACTTTTCGGCGAAGCGGGCGAAAAATCAAAGACATACAAAATCCGCTCGAAGAAATCGCATTCGCCATCACAGTCCTCATCCGACAAGGATTCCCACCAGATTTTGCAATGACACTCTCGTTACGCCAAATGGCGGCTTATCTCGAATTCTGTGAACGATTGGATCGGATTGATCACGCAAATGATATTTTGGCAACCGCCTATGGAGCGCAATGCGATAGTAAAACGATCGAGAAAATAACAAGAGAGCTGCATGGTCGTCCGTATTCGCCTGGTAACACAACCGATAAAACCTCAAATCGATGAGGCCCTCGAGCAGACGAGGGAACGGGTCGTAAAAGCCGCGACGGGTGCGGCCGAAGTTTTCGCCGAGAACGTCCAAGACAAGGGTCGTGCCGACATCGCGGCTGCCGGTAGATTTAGCGGAGATTGGATCAGCGGCTTTACATACACGATTTCCGGCGAAAGGGGCGTTAAGACAATTGTTTTCAAGCATTCGAAACGGCTCTGGCGGGTATTTCAGAAGGGGGCTGTTCTCCGCGGTAAACCGATATTATGGATTCCGATCGAGCCGGGTGGCCCGCGTGCGAAGCAATTTCCCGGTCGGCTGTTTCAGGTGAAGGGCCGCAGAAAGCGCGATACGCCGATCCTGATGTCCGATGATGGGCGCGTTCGATATATCGGCATCAAGAGCGGTCGCATTAAACGGAAATTTCATCTGCTCAAGATCATTCGCGATGAGGCCAGAAACCTGCGACATGAATTTTTCGATGGAATGAAGGGTTGATCCATGGCTGACGCGATCGTTCAGACGATCAAGGTCCAGGTCGAGGGCACCGAAGAGGCCGCGGCCGAACTGAAGAAGGTCGGCGACGCCGGCGAGCAGGCGTTCAAGGAAACAGAGAAAGCCGCCGATCAAGCCGGGAAATCTATCCAGGATTTCGGCAAGGATGCGAAAGGCGGCTTGGACGCTACTGGCGGCGGCATGAGGGAGATGTCGGGCCAAGCCGGGGTCAGTTCACGCGAGATGAAAGCTCTCAGTAAGGTAATGGGTTCGTTCGGTGGCAGCGAGCTCGCTGGAACGGCGTTTGGCTTTTATCGGGTTGCGACGTCGCTCGGCGTGCTCGGCGTTGCGGCGCTTGCAGTCGGCAAGGCTGTTCATGTCGCAGTCCAAGCCTTCAGCGAGGCGAAAGAGACGAGCAAGGCTCTCGAGCATATCGGCACTATCAGTTCCGATCCCGTGGAAGGTTTGCGCGGATTGCAGACGGCATTTGCGGCTGCCGGTGTGTCGGCGAAGGAACTCGACAAAACATTTTCGTCGCTCGCGCTCAAAGTCGCGGAAACGGCCGAGCGAGCAAAGCCGGAATGGGTCAAAGAATGGGCGAATGATGTTGATGATCTGACAAACAAATTTAGAAATTTAGCGGCGGGTACTCCGCAAGCGATCAGTCCATTGGCTGATACCAAATCCTTGACTCAGGCTTTTCTTCAGCTTCTAACGCAAACTGCAATGGAAACTAAGACATTGGCGGATGGCACTACCGTTATGGCTCTCAACATGGAAAAGGCCACGAGACAGGCCGCCGCGGTTTATCAGGCGTTGAGCCCGATTGCGCAGTTACAGTTCGACCAAGTACTTAAGGGTATCGGGTTTTCTGACGAGCAGATCGCGATCATTCACAAGGGCACGGCTGCGTTTGATGAGATGACGGGAAAGATGCAGAGACTTTCTGCGCAGAATCTGGAGACGACAGCGACAACGGGATCTTTCGGGGAGAAATTGGCTGCCATCGGTGCATTGCAATCTGATGCGGCGGCGGGGCTTGAGAAAATCGGCGCGGCAGGGCAACAGGCTGCGCAAGGCTTTAAAAGTTGGGACCAGGTCGTTGCCGAGAGCACGAGCAAGTTCAAGGTCTGGGACGATGCACAAGGCAAGGCGGTCGATGCGACTGCCGAGGTCGGCACCAGCGCGCAGACTGCGGCGACCGGCATTGCGGGGCTCAATCAGCAGACAACCACCACCGCGCAGGTCTTTGCGGCCATGGCGACGGCGGTCGACACGTCGCTGGCGCAAGTCGGCACGGCCATCGATACCATCATTGCCAAGATGGTTCAGCTTCAGCAGACGGTGGCGGGCACAGGCATGCCTGGCGGCGGTGGTGGTGGCGGCTCCGGTTTTGCCCGCGGTGGGCTCCTTGGCGGGCGCGGCAGCGGTACGAGCGACAGCAATCTCGCCTGGGTTTCGCGCGGCGAATACATCATGCCGGCGCTGGCCGTGGCGCAGCCGGGCGTGCTGGCCTTCCTGGAGGCATTGCGTCACACTGGCGGCAACCTGCGCAGCTTGCTCAACGGCATGGGTCGGTTCGCGGCGGGCGGCCTCGTGATGCCCTCATTCGCCCGCGGCGGCATGGCTGGCCGGGATCTCGGGACGTTAACGTTAGGGCTGCCCGGCGGTTCGTCAGTGACCGTGCGCGCCTCCTCCGATGTGGTCGACCAATTGCGCCGGGCCGCGGCGATGGGCCAGGTTCGCTCGGGCGGGCGCAAGCCAAGCCGGTATTCCTGATGCCGGAAATGACGCTGCTCGCGATCGACGGCATCGACTTCTCGCCGTATGCCGTGCGCGGCATTACCATGACGCTGACGCCGATCGGGCAGGCGGCAAGCTTGCGGCGCGATTGCCGCGGCGTGCTGGCGGACCTTTCGCTCGCGCAATTCCGGCAATATCAGGTTTCGATCGTTTGCACCGATCAGGAGGCGCCGGGATTGACCGACGTATGGCCGGGACAGGACATCACCATCACTTGCATTCCAGGGATGGGGGCGAGCAATACCACCGGCGATGTATTGACCCTCTTCGCGAAAGTCACGGTGTGGGATACCTCGCGCGACGAATGGGCGGCGGAAATTCAATGGAAGCTCGAAGCCGAGCAGAGGACGCCATAATATGCCGGCGGGGATGCCCTATTTCGCCTGGATCGATCCGGCCGAGGATGCGTTTGGACCCGAGCATCTGCGCTGGGACGAGCAGATATTTTCGTTCGAGCTCAAGCAGGACGAGGGCGATCCATCAAGTCTCACCGTTGTGGTGCGCCGCCCGCGCAATGTCGCGGGCGATCCGATCGGGCTGCTCGGGCCCGGCCGCAAGATCTGGTGCTGGTTTGCCTTCGACTGCGGGCCGGATCTGGTGCGCTTTCGCGGCCGGCTGGTTGGCGTGCCGACGAGCCTATTCGAGGAGCTCGTGACGCTGGAATTCGTGGCGCGACCGATTGATCTGGTCGCGCAGAAAGAGGCGCTTGCCGAGAGCTTGCGGGTGCTGCCGTATTACGACGAGGTCGTGATCGACGAGGCGCGGCGCACCGATCCCGAGGTTGTGCTCGAGGGTTATAGCGCGATCTGGCATTACGATCGCGAGACGCATGAACTCACGATCTCCGATGAGATCGACGGCGAAGATGGGTTGGTCGAATTCGATGGCGCGAGCGAGGATGGCAAGGTGCTCTACGACGGGCTCGGCCTGACGCTGACCAGTGGGCCGCTCGCGCGCGTTGACGTTGCTGCAGAATATACATGGACGCAGCAGGCGCGCGGTTCCGTCGACATCGGACAATATCTGATGTCGGCTTGGCCAAATGAAGCATATGCGGCGCCTGGCAGTATCACGTCATTTACTTTTGCGGCTGATAATTGGCCAAAGGCTGGCGCTGGCATCGGCGATGGTTGGGAGGTTGTCGAGGCGACGGCTTCTCCAGTCTACGATCTCACGGTTCATAGCGGCAAGAGAGGGAGCACGGTAAAGGTCACATGGCCGGACAGCCTCGGCGGCGGCAATGCTACGGTGACATGGTCAGAGGATGCATCGTTTGTCACTACCCCGCCGGGCTCAATTGGTTTTGGTGGGATTCAAGACACCGATACGGTGAGCTACAGCTACGGCAAAGAAATGTCGCTCATGTTCGGCTTTGAGGTGCCGGTCACGACGGGGTGGAGCAAGAGCTATTCGAGCACCAATTTTCTTCTGCCGCTTAATCATACGAGAGCAACGCTGATGGCAGCTTATACGGCCAATCGGCAATGCACCGAGAAAGTATCGTTTTCGCTCTATGCCGATGTGCAGCCAATTTTGACAGATCCCGAGGACGGTGAGGCTTTGCGGGTTGCCGATGTGAAATCGGTCAACTTGAGCGAAACTATTGGTGAGGGCACTGGCGCTTATCTACCAATCGGCGACCCGCGACGACGCTCCTACATCGCGACCGAGCGAGGCAATCAAAGCCTTGAATATCTGATCTCGCTCGCACGCGCGAACCTTCTCAAGCGGGCGCGGGTTGTCGAGATTGCATTTGCGCCGAAACTCACACGCATGCCGGAAATTACCTTGCGCAAGAATGCGTTGTTAGTCGAACCGCGCGTCGGCCAGGCGCTCGGCAAGATCATCGGTTATTCGCTCGCGCTCGACGGCGCGGATGGCCAGATCAAATGCGAGGTGCGCATTGGTTGTGCCATCGGTCGTGGCGGCTCGGCAGTAGCGGCGGGCGGGGAGCCCACCTATTGCACCGTCGACTATTGTGGCGCGGATTATCAAGTGTTCACCGGACGCACCGTATTGTTCGATACTTCGGTGGGGTATTCGCCGCCGGCATCCGATCCGAACGATGATGGCATCGATTTTACCGGCACTCTGCATGCGGCCGATGTGATCGAGACACCGCTATCCGTCGAAAATCCTCCGGCGGTGCAGCGCGATTATCTGATGAACCATCGTGATATGTGGCTACGGCAAAAAGCCGTTGGCGGCAGCGATGCTACTTCGGCGCTGACCGACTCCATAACCAACGCGCTCGCGCAGGTCGAGACCAAGGCGACCTACAAGCTCAAAAGCATGACCCGCGAATTTACCAGCGACTATGTAATAGCAATGACCGATCTGAAGATTCCGGCTGGCTACGATCTGGAGGCGGCATGAGCGGCCTAGAGGTTGTCGTCCGTCCGGCTATCCTTCCCAACATTCGTCCGGTTGCGCCGCGTTTGCTGGCGCCGGAGGACAATCCAGAGCAAGGCGTGGCCACGCTTGGCGGTTCGGGCGGCCAGGTCATCAGCCTGGCTTATCATTTCCAGAGTAGCATGCAACGCGAGATGCCGCATTACGAAACACAGCGGACGTATGACGTTGATCGCATCTATCAGGAGAATGACGATGGCAGCATTAACAAAGACAATTATGTCGACGTGGAACGTGTCAAGAAAATGCGACTGAAGGACGCCAGCGATCAAGTCTATATGTGGAGTTTTGCTACACCGCCGCAATTGGACAACGTCTCCACCATACATAGCAATCAAGTGCGCGATGGCGTCGCGGAGGGTATTTCGGGGGCCGGATGACGATCGTTTACGTTACGACTGGTGCTTGGGGAAGTGGCACTGGGACGCCGAACAGTGCGGCACAGGTCGACGGCAATTTTTACGATGTCGATCAGCGCATCGTTGCGCTGAATGCCGATCTCGCCGAAGGCAAGCGGATCGATACCGTTACCTATACCAGTTCAAGCATGACGTTCCATTTCACCGATGGAACCACGCAAGTTATTCCGCTGCCGGTTGCCACATTACAATACGCCGGCGAATGGCAGAATAGCACGCCATATACCCGCTCCAACTTGGTCACCGTCAAAGGACTCGGCCTTTATCAAGTACTCGAGGATCATACTACGCCGGCCCCGCCCGCGCCCTTTGATCCAACCGCAACGGATGGCAGCACCGACAATAATCCGCTTTATGGGCTCTGGGTTCCGATTTCTGACGTCAATTACGATGCGGCGATCTTTGTGCCGGGAACCATTCAGAGAGGGGCGGGCGAGTTGTTCTTTGCCGGCATTGCCAATCGGACAATGCGTCTCAATAACGGCAGCGCGCACGCCTACGCCTATCTGGATGTCGGCGTGGCGACCGGCACCAATGTCGTTCTTTCGATCGAAAAGAACAGAGTCCAGATCGGCACAATCACGTTCACGGCGGGAAGCGGGATCGACACGGATGGCGGCCAGGCGGGTGTACTCAACATTCCGGCTGCTACGGATTTCGCCGCCAGCGATATCTATGCTCTACGAGTCACGGCATCGAACAATGCCGCGCCATCCGGATTGTCGGTGACGCTGCCGTTCTTGCGCACGGATATTTGATGCCATTTGCTCAGGATATCCTGACGCGCATTAATAAGGTGCATTGGGCCAGCAAGGAGCAATTCCTGTATTCCGGCGATGATGGCATGTTCGGCTCGTCGAATGGCGAGAGTTGGAAAAAGGCGGATCACTCGGTGCCGGCGATCTCGCTGGCCTGGATGGATGATGTTTGGGTCGGCTGTGGTACGGATGGCAGCGTTTGGCGATCCGAGGATGGCGCTCAGAATTGGAGTCTGATCGACGGTGCGCCGAAGTTCGTCGAGATTGTCTCTATGCGACCAAAAGGCACCGACGAGCATGGCAAGCCAAGGCCTGGCGTATTTGCCGGCTGGCTGCGTTCCGAGGACAGCGATGATGATTTTGTTTATACGTCACAGGATCTCGGCAAGAACTGGAATCGTGCGCTGACCATTCATCAGATAGTTTCGTCGCCGGATGGCGATGGCTCGGAATTCATCAACGCATTGAGCGGATGTGGCGGCGCATTCTTTGTCGGCACAACCCGCCTGATATCGCGATATGCCAACGGCGACGGCATGATTTATTCGTCAAGCGATGGCGAAGCTTTTACGGCTGCCGAGCTCGTGTTTGGCCCAGGGACCAACAACCTTCCGCCGGAAGGGCTCGGCAAGCCTACGAAAGGATTTGCTTGCGGTTATGTCGGACACGATACGACGACCAACACATATACAGTGATCGGATTTCGCCTAGCGGCTCCGGCGGGTAATACCGTCTATTACGATGTGATTTACAGCCAATCCGCCACTGCGCATTTTGATGCCGGTGAAGGAACGAGCTATGTGTCGGAAACTATAACCAATCCAGGCGGCGGTGCTCCCTTCACCGGCAATGTCTTGACGACGGCGCAAGGCGTTGCCGGGGGCAATGGGACATTCGCCACAGGCGTGAAAGTTACTCGCAATTTTTTCACCGATGGCACCGCGACTGATGCCAAGGCGGGATTTGTTCCGGATCATCCGCCTGAGTTCGTGCTGACATCTGATGGACCACAAATTGCACTTTCGTCATTCTGTTTCAACGGCAGCGCGATCTCGTCGCCGCAGACGCCTGACGATAAAGGCACGGCGGGAGTATTTGCCTGCGTGTCGTTCACGATGGACGATGAAAAGACGGGCGGCGCCTTTATCGCGAATGCGGGCAAGACATTCCAGAAAACGCATTCGGGGGTGTCCATCGACAGGCGTGGCGGCACAATCGGCGTCGGAAAACTCGGCTGGCTTTGAATGCTTGTCTGCCATGTCAGTCAACCTGCGCGGCGAGCAGCCATTGTCGCAGATATTGTTGAAGCTGCCGCCGCATCGGATATGACGACACACGGGCATGTCGTCTTCGCGGCGCTGGTCGACGATCCGACCAATGTGCTCGATCATGTTGATGCCTTCAACGGCCAGATCATGCTCGAGGCGGCGAGTGCGGCAAGCACGGTCAGCGCCGGACTCGCATACGGTGCGGCAATTGTCGAGGCGGCCACGGCAGCGGATGTGCCGAACGCATCCGTGCCAATTGTCGGGGCAATTGCGGAAGCGGCATCGGCGGCCGATACGCCGGGCGCCACGATCACCGCAGGTGTGAGTTATGTCACTTGGGATCCGGCAACCGTAACCGCCGTCACACTGTCTGGCGGCAATCTCGTCGCTACCAACACCGGCGCCGGCTCGACCAATCAGGGCGCGCATGTCGTAACGACTTCGGGCAAGACCAGCGGCAAGTATTATTTCGAAGCGACATTCGGCACGGACATTGATGGCGCAGCCAATTCACGTTCGGTTGGAATAGGTACCACCGCATCGACATATTCGGGGCTGGGTGGAAGCAACGGGACCACGGGCGTGATGTTTTTTGTGTCGAGAGCAAGCAATAATGTCGGGGCCAATGGTTCCGCTGTTGCAGTTGCTATCCCGGTTCCGGCAACGGTGATCGGCATGGCAGTAGATCTTGATAACAGGAAGATGTGGTTTAGAACAACCGGAGGAATTTGGAACAATAGCGGATCTAACGATCCTGCCACCAATGTGGGAGGCATCACCATTCCAAGCGGGACGATGATTCCGTTCTGCACGTTCGGCGGCACGTTCGGCGCAGCTGGCAATTCCTTCACCGCCAATTTCGGCGCATCGACATTCGGCGGATCTGTGCCGAGCGGCTTTACCTCAGGTTGGCCGAACTAATCAAGGAGAATGAACAATGACTGACGAACGCGCCCACGCGCGCGAATGCAATGACGCATCCGTGATCCGCGGCAGCGGGTTGAGTGAGGCAGCCGAGGCGCACGGTCGATATGAGGTCGAATGCATCGGTGCTGATGGCGAGTTCAAGTGGCGAGATGTCATCGACAATGTCGTGCAGACGGTTGGCAAGAACCTGGCCTTGGATACGTTTCTCGCCGGAGCCGCTTACACCGTGACCGGGCCATACATGGGGTTGATTTCGTCCACGTCCTACACGGCTACCGCGGCGGGCGACACCATGGCCTCGCACTCAGGCTGGCTCGAGGCGGGCGGCGCCAACGCACCGACGTATAGCGGCAACCGCAAAACCTGCGTCTGGTCGGCGGCCGCGAGTGGGGCGAAGGCGCTGTCGGCGGCATTGTCATTCGCAATTACATCAACCGGAACCGTTAAGGGTGCATTCATCACTTATGGTTCGGGCGCGAGCGCAACCAAGGACGACACCGGCGGTACGCTATGGTCGGCGGGGACGTTCAGCACGGGGGATAAGGCTGTCGTGAACGGTGACACGCTCAATATCACATACAGCACATCGCTGTGACCAATTGGTGGGCGTGGGTGCTGCTGATCTTGGCCTGGTGCATGGTGCTTGCGATCCTGATATGGGCAGCGGGGTTCTGAGATGGCAAAAATCTATCCGTGTGTGGTCGATCTCTCGCACTGGGATCCGGCCGATGACTACAACAAAGTGAAGCAGGCCGGTATTGTCGGCGTGATCTATAAGGCCACGCAAAGTGTTAATTACACCGATCCGACTTATACGCGACAGCAATCCGCGGCCAAGGCGGCCGGGCTCAAATGGGGTTCATATCATTTTGCTGATGGCACTGGCTGGCAAGCGCAGGCTGAGAACTATTTGCGTTTCGCAAGCCCGGACCCGGATGAGCTCTTCTGTCTCGATTGGGAGGACAATCCGGGCGGCCACGGCAAAATGATCGTGGATGGCGCGCAACAGTGGATTACCAAAGTGGAGACCGAGCTCGGGCGGCCGGGGCAGTGCGTGATCTACAGCGGCAATACGGCCAAGGAACTGCTCGGGAAAACTGTACATGATTTTTTTGGCGCACGACGTCTATGGTTGTGCCATTACACGTCCGGGCAACCGCGCTGGCAAGCGAGTTGGGATACCTATTGGCTATGGCAATTTACCGATGGCGAGGCCGGGCCAGAGCCGCATCGCATTCCCGGCATCGGCGCTTGCGACATCAACTCTTACGATCAGGGACCGATCGAGCAACTGATTGCCGAATGGGCGACCGGCGAGGCGCAGCCGGAACCGGCGCCGGGGCCGGATGATGAAATAGCGGCGGTGAACATCGTGACTGAAGGCAAAGTTCGTGTCTCCGTGAATGGAAAGGTGGTGTCGTGAATCCTGGCGGCGTGGTCGAGGAAAGCAGTAAAGTTGCTACCAGCTTGATTGGTGCAATGAAGGAACAGCCTTATTTGTTGGCTTCGACAGTGCTCAATTTTGCGATGATTGGGCTTTTTGCTTATGGGGCGGTGGCCATGCACGATACCAGGGTTCGCGAAGTCGCGTTGGTTTATGAGCATACAAAGGAAGTACAGGAGTTGCTGGCTCGCTGTGTGGTACCACCTTGATCGTATGGTCGCTAGTTTGCTTGTGCTGTGCTTGGCTGGCGACAGTTTGGCGCAGAGTCAAGATACAGTTACTAAACATCAAGAAACTTGTATGCCTGAAGAAGATCGCGAACAAATGCGTATAGTTATGCTGAATGCGCTTGATGAGGCTTTACGTGCTCACGTCAAGAATTTATTTCTGGTATGGTTGAAGGATGAACGCAATCAGCCTGCGAGGGCTGGAATTGGTCTTCGTCAGGGGATACGGGCGCATCAATTGTCTCGGAGAGAACTGATTGCGTGGAATCCACCGGAGTGCCCATGAATCGCCGCGCCGGCCGCCGCGGTGAGATAACGCACACCTACGAAAACGGCGACCGGCGGGCTCCTTGAGGTCCGCGCCTCAAGCTCAATCCGGCTTTATGCCGGTATTTTTTTTGTCCTTCAAAAGATCCGCCACATTGCATCCGAGCACATCGCAGCAAACATTCAAACGCGCGATAGTAAACCCGCTCCGCGCGGCCTCGAGATTGCGCCATTGGGCATCGGTGATTCCTGCCTCGCGTGCCAGCACAGAGAGTGGCACGCCGGGCTTGAGCCTGTGCCGCATTTCGCCGAGCCGTCGGCCAAGCTGACGCTCGGCGGTGGTTGGCCGCCAGGATTTACGGGGCAT
>Ga0066395_10000500_pt1 | contig 14645 bp, 13 predicted proteins | sample PanSoiPlot1MoBio_FD_61218 | JGI IMG/M metagenome (GOLD analysis project Ga0066395, IMG submission 61218) | Tropical forest soil microbial communities from Panama analyzed to predict greenhouse gas emissions - Panama Soil Plot 1 MoBio | ecosystem: Environmental > Terrestrial > Soil > Tropical... | reverse complement strand
ACGCCTAAACTGACGTAATCCGTGATCCGGCTTCCCGCCGGCAACCTCGCGGCACTGCGCGCCATAGCCCCCCTCCTTGCACCGAATCAGTGACAAGGAGCGTGAGAAGCCTTGGTTAACGAATTGCTAGCAAACCGCTAACTGAACGGTATTGGGTCTAGGATCGATTTGCGAATGCCGACCGCCGCTCGTGCAACTGCGCCCTATGGCTCGTGGAAATCGCCGATCACGTCCGACCTCATTGTGGCTGAAGCCACCATGCTGTCGGACGTTCGCATTGACGGGGATTATGTCTACTGGTTGGAAGGGCGCCCGCGGGAGCAAGGCCGTAACGTGATCGTGCGTGCCGGCCCCACCGGTGCGGCAACGGACATCACGCCGGCCGGCTTTAATGCGCGCACGCGCGTACATGAATATGGCGGTGCATCGTGGCTCGTGGCGGACGGAACCTGCATCTTTTCCAACTTTGCCGACCAGCGCCTGTATCGGCAACGCGAGGGCCAGTCCGTGCCGGAACCTGTGACGCCGGAGTGTTCGAATCGCGAGCGCCACTGGCGCTATAGCGACGGCGTGCTCGACCAGCCGCGAAGGCGCTGGATCGGTGTGCGTGAAGACCATTCGGCCGAAGGCGAACCCGTCAATGCCATCGTAGCGATGGATCTCGACCGGCTGGCGACATCGCCGGGCCGCGTCCTGGCAGGCGGACACGATTTCTTCTGTTCGGCGCGCTTGTCGCCAGACGCGAATCGGATGGTATGGCTTGCCTGGGACCATCCCAACATGCCGTGGAACGGCACCACGCTGTATCTCGCGGACATCGATTCTGGCGGCACGCCTCAAAGCGTACGAGTCATCGCGGGTGGCGTGGCCGAATCCGTATTTCAGCCAGAATGGTCGCCCGATGGCGACGAGATCGTCTTCGTTTCCGACCGTAGCGGCTGGTGGAATCTGTACGCTTACAATGTCGTTACGGAAGCGACGCGGCCACTTTTCCCAATGATGGCGGAATTCGGCGTGCCGCAATGGAATCTCGGCGTGTCGACTTACGCGTTCGCGGACGCCCGACGCATCGTATGTACCTATACGTCTGCAGGGCTCGGGCAACTCGCGACCCTGGATTTGATAACCGGAACCGTCCAGCCGATCGCGACAGGGTTCACGGAATTTGGATCGATACGCGCCGAACGCGATCGCGTAGTGTTTCGTGGCGGCGCCCCGGATCGGCCGACGTCCGTTGTCACGTTGGACCTGCGATCTGGCCAATTCCAAATCCTCAAACAGGCAACTGACCTGCTTGACCGGGCTGATCTGCGGATCGCCGACTACCTGGCCAGGGTTGAACCCGTCGAATTCCCAACCACCAGCAGGAAGACGGCGCATGGATTGTTCTATCCACCACACAATTCTGACTACAGAGCCAACGCGAACGAACTGCCGCCCCTGCTCGTCAAATGTCATGGCGGCCCGACTTCTGCGGCGTCGAGCACGCTCAATCTAGGTACACAGTTCTGGACCAGCCGGGGCATTGCGGTGCTTGACGTCAACTACGGTGGGAGCACCGGATTTGGTCGAGAATACCGCGAGCGGCTGAAGTTCAATTGGGGCGTCGTCGACGTGGACGACTGCGTGAATGGCGCCAAGTTTCTGGCGGAACGGGGATTGGTGGACGCACGACGCGTCGTCATCAGCGGCGGCAGCGCCGGCGGCTACACCTCGCTTGCGGCGCTCGCCTTTCGCGATTTTTTTCAGGGCGGGGCGAGCTACTACGGCGTCAGCGACGCTGCGGCCCTGGCTCGGGATACCCACAAATTCGAGTCGCGATATCTCGACTGGCTCATCGGGCGGTTTCCGGAAATGGAGACGCGCTATCGCGAGCGGTCGCCGCTTCATCACGCCGATCGGATATCGAAGCCGGTCATCTTTTTTCAGGGCGCCGACGATGCCGTGGTGCCGCCGAACCAGACCGAGGTCATGGTTGAGGCCCTGCGACGCAATGGAAACCCCGTCGGTTATTTCCTCTTCTCGGGCGAGCAGCACGGCTTCCGGCAAGCCGCCAACATCAAGCGCTGCCTCGATGCGGAGATCGCCTTCTATGCGGTGCAAGTGTTCCGGATCGGGCTGACATTCTGACGGCTGCGGCCAGAATTAGCCCACGCCGACGCTACCGGCCAAATTGCCATTGTGAGGCAAGAAATGGCTTTAACAGTGGCGTGATAATCCCTATCTTCGGAACGTCGTTTTGCAGCCAAGCAGACCGCGCCAATCAGGAGCTTGTCGGTGCTCAATCGCTTCGACCCCCATTCGTCGGCTGGCGAAGCGGAGGTAAAGTATCTTGACGGAGATTTCCGGGTCATGCGTCCGGGCGCATTCGTGCGTTGCGCGGTAACCGGAACCCCGATCCCGCTGGAGGAACTGAAGTACTGGAGCGTGGAGCGCCAGGAGGCCTACACCAACCCTAGCGCCGTGCTCCAGCGGCTGTATCCGGAGCGTTGATTAGGATGTGATGGGGCGGTGTTGGCGGCCTATGGCCGCCTGCAACAGAGCCTCCACAGCGACCGTGTCAGTGAATGTCAGTGTCACCGGCAAGACAGTCGTCTGGCGCATCAGATCAAAGGCCGCAGGATCTCCTCGCATTCGCACCATGTCCTTTTCGGTCGTCACCAGCGCGAGGCCGTCCCGCTTGGCGCGGGCCACCAGGGCTGTTGCCTCGTCGGCCCTATAACGGTGATGATCCGGGAAAGGCTTCCTGATCGCGGCCTGGATGCCATATGCCTCCAGTGTGGCGAAGAACTTTTCGGGGTCAGCAATCCCGGCAAATGCCAGAACCGGTTGGCCAGCCAGCGCCCTGACAGCGTCGGCTGCAGGTCGCAACTCCCCATCGAATACCGGCACGCCGCGTTTTTGTGCAGCGTCAACCGCGCGTTCCGCTGAACGACCTGCTGAACCCACCAGTAAGACCGCATCGACGTGGTCGAGTTGGACCTTAAGGGGCGCCCGCAGCGGGCCTGCCGGGAATATACGTCCGTTGCCGACGCCACGACGCCCATCGACGATCGCGATGGCCAGTTCCTTAGCGACTGACGGGTTCTGGAGTCCGTCGTCCATGATGACCGCGTCGGCTCCCCCTTCGACCGCCATCAACACGCCCGCTGGGCGGTGACGCGCCACAACGGTCGGCGCGACCCGGCCAAGCAGCAGCGGCTCATCGCCAATCTCATCGGCGGGCTGATTCGCCACCCTGACCGGACCTGTTACCCGGCCACCATATCCGCGCGACAGAAAGAATGGGCGATGGCCGGCCGCCAGAAGTATGCGCGCGAGCGCGGCGGCAGTTGGGGTCTTGCCAGCACCACCCAATGTAAAATTTCCGACGCAGATAACCGGCACGGGCGCCCGGCGACCCGGCTGCGCCATCCGCCACGCCGCGATTGCTCCGTAGCTCGCGCCCGCTGGAGCGAGCAGCGTTGCGGCGGCGCTGCGCTCGACCCACCAGAAGGCTGGGTCACGCATTGACGGCGCGGTTCTGGATCCGCAACTGCATGAAATAGGGTTCAAGGGCAGACATCGTCAGGTCGAGCGCTCCGCTGAGGTTGTCGACACAATGCCTAGCTCGCTCCGCGACACGCTCGCGCTCGGCGCCGTCCCTGATCCAGGCGCTGATCATCGCCGCCAGCCTATCGGCGTCGACGATGAGTTCCGCCGCGCCGGTTCGATCAAGTTGTTCATACAGGTCGCTGAAATTTGTTACATGGGGGCCGTGCAGGATCGCGGCGCCAAGCTTGATTGCCTCAATGGGATTCTGACCGCCGTGGCGAACCAGCGAGCCCCCCATGAACACAATCGGGGTAAGCTGATAGATCAGTCCCAATTCGCCGAGTGTATCGAACACGTAGATATCGATGTCGTCGGTCGGCGATGCGCCGCGCGAGCGCAGCGCGGATCGCAGATGGGCAGTCGTGGCGATGTCCACAATGGCGGTACCGCGCTGAGGATGGCGGGGCGCAATGATGGTGAGCAGATCAGGAAACGTGATTTTGAGGCGGCGATGAGCGGCGATAACCATATCGTCTTCGCCCGGATGGGTGGAAGCTGCGACCACGACGATCCGTCTCTTGGTCGCGTTGGTCAAATCGGCGAACTTACGAGCGTCGACGGGCAAGGCAGGCACATCGAATTTGAGATTGCCGGTTATGCTGATGCGAGGGGCACCGAGCGCGCCAAAGCGCTCCGCATCGCTGCGGGAACGCACGAGACAGAGATCGAATTGCCGCAGCAGCGTCTCGATCGTCTTGGGAAAATAACGCCAGCGGCTGTAGGAGCGCTCCGACATGCGTCCGTTGACGACAATCATCGGAATACGGCGTTGGGATGCAGTCAGTATGGTGTTGGGCCAGAGGTCGGACTCCACGAACACGGCGAGACCTGGATGCCAATAGTCGAGAAAGCGCGCCACGAACGCCGGTGTGTCGAGCGGAACAAACTGGTGGACCGCGCCGGAGGGAAGCCGTTTTTCCGCCAGAGCCGCTGACGTCACGGTACCGGTCGTCATCAACACAGCGAAGTCACGCGCACGAATGCGCTCGACCAGAGGAAGCACGGCCACGAATTCGCCGACGCTCGCCGCATGCACCCAGACCAGCGGGCCCGGCGGGCGCGGTGCGCTCGGTTGGCCGCGCCGTTCGGCGATGCGATCGGGGTTTTCCTTACCGCGCGCAAGTCGTCGTTCGAGTAGATGCGGTGCCAGTGTAGCGCCCGCCGCAGTGACGATCCGATAGGCGGACAGCGTCACGGGCATTGGTTCAACTACTGGCGGCATGACGATCCTTGCGGTCGACGATTTCGTAAGCGCGATCGGTCACTTGGCTGAGCCCCCGCTCCAGCATCGCTCTGCACTGCTCCATCATGGCGTCATCGGCGTCGGCCGGTACAAGGACCGGATGGCTGGATACGATGGCAACGCGCCCAAACGGCAGGTTGATCGCTGATCGATCCCAGTTGTTCAGCACGATGCGCCTGCTGGTCGCAACGGCAACCGGATAGATCGGCCGCCCCGAAAGTTGTCCCAGCTTGATTATACCAAGCCCGACGACGCGCGCGACCTTCGGAACATCGGCCGTCAATGCCATGTTGTACCCCTCCTCTAGGGCCATCAGCATGGACTTGAAGGCGCCAACGCCACCCTTGAGGTCGAAACGGCGGCCGTGGTCGCCTGATCCTCGCACCGTCTCGACGCCAAGCTGCTGCGCCGCGTAAGCATTGATCTCGCCGTCGCGATGGCGCGAAATCAAGACCTTGACCCGATGCCCGCGGTTGAGAAACGGTACCATGAAATGCTGGCCGTGCCACATGGCGACGATGACCGGCTGGTAGGGCTCGACGGCCTCGTAAAGATCGGCGGGCTCGATCGTGAGACGACTGGTGCGCCACACCAACCGAAGATACTCGGCTGCCAGCCGGCCAATGAATTTCTGCACCAACGGCGACCGCGCGATGCGCCTTGACGAAAGCATGCGGGACGGGTCCGAGGCCTAGTGACTGTCCGGCGGGGTTGTATCCGGATCGAGCAGGCGATGCAGATGCACGATGAAATAGCGCATCTGCGCGTTATCGACGGTCTGCTGCGCCTTAGCCCGCCACGCCGCATAGGCCTTGGTGTAATTCGGATAAAGGCCGACAATGTCGACCTTCTCGAGATCCTTGAATTCGACATCACCGATCCGTGTGAGCTCGCCGCCGAGCACGAGATGCAACAACTGCTTCGATTGTGTTTCGCCGCTCATCTATGGGTCCCCTGATCCGCCGGCGTGCCAGCGGATCACTGTGACAGATCATGCAGATTCCGGAGCAAGACGGTCAGAGTCTGGTGGCGCGCAAGCCCTGCCGCAACGAGAACATCGTGCACTGTTGTGGCGCCATTATAGGCGAGCGTGATTCCCCCGATCGTGGTCAATGTGCCGCCGGCTTCGTGCACCAAAAGATCGGCAGCCGCAAGGTCCCAATCGCGGCTATTGTGACTTGCAAAGGCGGCATCGAGCGTGCCATCGGCGACGCGGGCGAGCCGCAATGCAAGCGATCGGATCCTGGGAACAACCGTGAAGGCCGAGGTTACGGCGGCGAGGCGGTCGAGAAATTTCTTCGGGCCGCTGATCCGGACACCCTCGACCGCGTCGCCCGGAGTCGCGTTGATCGGCGTGCCATTGCGGGTTGCGCCGCCCCCGGCGACTGCAATGAAAAGCTCCTCGCTCAATGGAGCATAGATTGCTGCGACGACCGGACGGCTGCCTTCAACCAGCGCCACCGAAATCGCCCAATCAGGATAGCCGGCGATGAACGCGCGTGTCCCATCGATCGGATCCACGATCCAGACTCGGGAGGCCGCGAGTCGTGTCCGATCATCCTCGGTCTCCTCCGACAGCCAACCCGCATCGGGGGCGATTGCGGTCAACCGTTCCTGAAGCAGTTGATTCACCGCAATGTCGACTTCCGACACCGGCGAATTGTGTTCCTTAACCCAGGTCTTCACGGGACTGCCGAACGCCGCACGCGCGGCGGCCCCCGCTTGACGCATCACGAGTGCTAACTTGCTCGCGAGCGCTGGCAGGTTCCTGTCGTCCTCAACGTTGCGATCAGACCCAAGCAAAGATCACACCCTCCGCGAGACGCGAAACACCTTATCAATCATGATCCGTGATCCACCATCGAAAACCTCCGATTAACCAGCCTTTTTAAGGTGGCCCGGATAACTGTCGAGCAATGTTCGCCGTGATCGGCCGGGACCGCGAGAGTATCGGCGACAGGGATTACTAGGCGTTGAATGAGTGCTGGCGGGACCACACCTGCCGGGTCGAGCCTCCGACTGCGGCTCGACCCTCTTTCTCTTCCAGTGCGCTTCCGCACCGTTGACGCCACCGCCGACGGACGCGTTCGAGTCATCGAGTTGCATCGCGACGTTGTGGTCTTGCGACGCTCAGTACGCGGCGCGCGCATCAAGCTATCACTGCCGATCATGGCTTTCTCCGGCATCGTCATGCGGCTGAAGCCGCCCGACGAAGTTGATGCCCGAGCGATCGCTGTTGATTCGGCGCACCGCGATCCGATGCTGTCGGTGCCCTTGTTTGCGGCGCCCGACGCAAACGACGTGCTTGCCGAATGGCATATGCCGGGCCGCATTTTCGGCCTGCTGCTCCTCGTCGCAGGTGACGACGGTCAACTGCGCGAACCATTCCGGCGCCTCGGGGCCATTCGCGTCTCCGATCCTTGCGAGCGCGTGCGTCGCCGCAATCAGCTGCGAAGGCGTCGGCCGAGTATCTGATGCGCCGCAAGACCGGTCGCCCGCGCACATTGGCGACGGTGTATCGCGAACGCGAGATCATCGCTCGAAGCTAAGTCGCACATTGCGATTTTGTTGAGGTCGTACGATCTTCTGGACATTGCACATCGTTTGTGAGAGCTCGCACATTCCGACGAGCAATGTTTTGCCGGCCGCTGGAAAACAGCTTGGCTGAGGTCGTACTGGACTCGCGGTCGATCTTTTGTCGCACTATATGCGCAACGCCGCCGTCATTTTGGCCGCTTTAGCAAATTGCCAACCACTGACCAACTGATTACTCGGCGGCGCTGTGCTCAAAATCGCAGATGTTGAGCGAAGCGACGTCGAGAGCGCCATCATTACGGCGTATACAAAGTTCATGCTTCCCTTCGCTGACGGTTGCATCCGGCGCTGCAGCTATTGTTGGTTGCGCGATATGCATTTCGTTGTCAAACCGTTCACTCGGCTGGGCCTAGATCGTTGCCCGGCAATACCGCACATCAAGGCCAGCCTTCCTGCTGGGGACGCTCACGTCCCAACCGGTCAATTATGCGGAAACCTTCCTCAAATCGCCTCAATGGGCGGTTTGATCTTGGCAGCGATGCGGCTATCGCGGAGTTGGGAGGATCGATATTGGCACGCCTAGCGGTTATTTCTAATCGCGTCTCGGTTCCCTCAGGTGATGGAGCCAAGCGAGCCGGCGGGCTCGAAGTTGCGTTGCGGCCGGCGCTTCAGCACAACGGCGGCGTCTGGCTCGGGTGGAGCGGCAGGGTCGGAGCGCGGGAGAAGCTGAGAACGCGCTCCACCAGACACAAGAATGTTGAATATGTCGTCACCGACCTGACCAAGCACGACTATCAGGAATATTACAACGGCTTCGCCAATCGTGTGCTGTGGCCGATTCTGCATTATCGGCTGGACCTCGCCGAGTTTGCGCTCCGGGATCTCAGCGGATATTTCCGGGTCAACGATCATTTCGCGACCGAACTCGAAAAAGTCATCGAGGACGACGATCTTGTCTGGGTCCACGACTATCACCTGATTCCCATCGCGGATGCCTTGCGGCGACGAGGCCACCCCAACCGGATCGGGTTTTTCCTGCATGTTCCGTTTCCCCCGCCCGAGGTCCTGACCTCGCTGCCGAAGCACGAGCAGTTGATCCCGTTGCTCATGCAGTACGACGTCGTGGGTTTTCAGACCGAAAGCGATGCCGGCAACTTCGTTCGCTACCTGATCTCCGAGTGCAATCAGACGCGGGAAATGCGGGTATTCGAGATCGCAAGTCACCAGACCACGCTGAGCGTAAACGGGCGGCAGACGCGGATCGGAAGTTTTCCGGTCGGTATCGAGCCGCGCGCATTTCAGCGACTGGCACGGCGCAATGTGCGATCCCCCCTGGTGAAGGATATGATGGCCAGCCTCGGTGGCCGCGTCCTCGTGATCGGGGTCGATCGCCTCGATTATTCCAAGGGTCTGATCCAGCGTCTCGATGCTTTCGATCACTTCCTCGCAAATCACAGCGAGTGGATCGACAAAGTGGTATACTTGCAGATCACGCCGAAAAATCGCTCTGAAATTCCCGAATATGCCGAGTTGGAAGAAGCGTTGGGGTCGGCTGCCGGTCGCATCAACGGCAAATACGGCGAGGTGTCGTGGACGCCGATCCGCTACGTGAACCGTGTCTATGGCCGCTCGGCGCTCGCGGGACTCTATCGAACGGCGCGCGTCGGGCTGGTGACGCCATTGCGCGACGGCATGAACCTGGTGGCGAAGGAATATGTGGCGGCTCAGGATCCCGAGGATCCCGGGGTGCTGATCCTGTCTCGATTTGCCGGCGCCGCGATCGAATTTCGCCGCGCGCTGCTGGTCAATCCTTATGATCCGGAATCGGTCGCTGGCGCGATCGCGCAAGGGCTGGCGATGCCGATCGAGGAAAGGCGCGCCCGCCACCAGGCCCTGCTTGCCGCGATCTCTGCCTATGATGTCGATCGCTGGCAACAGGAATTCCTCGCTACACTACGGGGGGACGACGACACAACGCAGGTGTTTGCGACCCCTGATGCGGCGGCGAGCCCGGGCCACCCGATGCCCGAGAGTATCTATCCGGGCACGCCGGCGGCGCACTTGGATCCCGTCCGCTAAAGGAGGCAGAGTCATGCGGACGCGGGTCTGGTCATCACGGAGGGGCCGACCGTTGCGTGCGCGCATGCTTTGTGCGTTGATGCTGTCCGCAATCGCGCTCTGCGATGGGAGAGCCGCAACTGACCAGATGATTGAAGTCCGAGGCAATCGGCGCGTCGATGCCCAAGCTATCCGCGAGCACTTTCATGCAACGCTCAACTCTCGTTATACGCCGGCCGACATCGATGCCGCGTTGAAGGAACTTTATGCAACCGGCCTGTTTGAGGATGTAAAGATTGCGACCTCCGGCGCACGTCTGATCGTCACCGTGATCGAAGCACCGTTGATCGACCGTCTTCGATTCGAGGGCAACAAGAAGCTCAAGGACAAGGATCTCGCCAATGAGATCGGCTCGAAGCCGGGCGGCCCGCTGACGAAAGCGGGGGTCCGAGAGGACGTGATGCGGATCGCCGATATGTATCGCCGAAACGGCCGATACGAGGTGCAGGTCACGCCAAATACGATTGCCCGTAATGGACGCGTCGATCTCATTTTTGAGATCAAAGAAGGCGCCAAGACCGGCGTTAACCGCATCACGTTCGTAGGCAACCGCGATTTCGCGGAGTCGCGCCTGAAGGCAGTCCTCAAGACCACCGAATCAGGCTGGTTCGCATTTCTCAAGACCAGTGACGTCTACGATCCCGACCGCATCGAGAACGATGCCGATCTGCTGCACCAGTTTTATCTCAAGCATGGATTTGCAGACGCGCGTGTTTCGACCGCCGCCACCTACGATCCGGCGCAGCAGGGCGTCGTGTTGACCTTCACTATCGACGAGGGCGCGCGTTATCGGTTCGGGCAGATTGATATCGACTCGCGCATCGCAGCACTGGACTCAACCGTGCTGCGTCCCATTCCGCAATTCGGTCCCGGCGATGCCTTTGACGGCGAAGCTGTCGGAAAAACCGCCGAAGAGATTGCGATCGCCGCCGGCAAGCGCGGATTCCCGTTCGTCGATGTTCGGCCGCACGCCCACCGCGATCTTGCAGCCAAAATCGTCAATATCGTCTTCACCGTCGATGACGGTCCGCATCGCTATATAGAGCAAATCAATATCCACGGCAACACGGTCACGCGCGACGAGGTGATCCGGCGCGAATTCGACGTGGCCGAGGGTGACCCCTATAACCGCGGATTAATCGACCGCGCCGAACGCCGCTTAAAGCAATTGCCGCCATTCAAGTCGGTGAAGATCGTCCCCGAGAATGGCTCAACGCCGGACCGCGTGGTGCTCAATGTGGAGGTGGAAGAGCAGCGAACTGGCGATCTGTCGTTTTCTGGGGGCTATTCGACGTCCGTCGGCATTATCGGCGAGATCAGCGTTTCGGAACAGAATTTTCTAGGGCGCGGGCAATATGTCAAAGTATCCGCCGCACTCGGGGAATATCTGCGCGGCGGGACGCTGACATTCGTCGAACCCTATCTCCTCGGCAACCGTCTGTCGCTCGGGCTCGATCTGTTCTTCAAGGAGACGCTCAGCAATCCCAACCAATCCTATGGCAGCGAAAGCTACGGCACCGGCATCAAACTGGGCGCGCCGCTGATGGAGGGGGTGGCGAGCGAAGCGCGCTACTCTCTGGTCAACCAGAGCGTGTCACTCAATCCGACCCTGATGGCATGTGTGCCGCCCGGCGCCTCTACCACATGTCCCTCCATCGCCGTCAAGCAGGCCTCGCTTAACGGCCCACAATGGGTGTCGACAGTTGGATCGACGCTTGTTTATTCCTCGCTCGATAACCCTAAGAACCCACACGCGGGCCTGCGCGCCGAGCTTCGCCAGGATGTGGCCGGACTCGGTGGCTCCGCCGATTTCCTAAGAACCAATGGAGACGTGCGCTATTACCGCGATCTCGGCAATGACGTTGTCGGCGTGGTGCGAGCGCAGGGCGGGTACATCACGCCTTATGGCGGACAGACCCTACCGCTGATGAGCAGCTTTTTCGGGGGGCCGCAATTGGTGCGCGGCTTTGCCATCAATGGCTTCGGACCGCGCGATGTCACGCCCGGCACCACCCTGGACAATATCGGCGGCAGCCGCTATTGGACGACCACCGCAGAACTGCAGGCGCCCATCCCTGGTTTGCCGCCTGAGGTCGCCCTGAGGGCGGCGGTATTTGCCGACGCTGGAAGTCTGTGGGGCTACCGCGGTGCGACGTCATTTCCGTCATTGTCAGGATCGCTGACAGTCGCGGATTCCCAGCGCGTCCGTTCCTCTCTCGGCTCGGGTCTGATCTGGGATTCGCCGTTCGGCGCGCTGCGCGTCGACTATGCCTATCCGACCAGCAAGGCGAGCACCGATGTGACACAACGCCTGCGCTTCGGGGTCGGGGCGTTTTGAGCTAATCTTTGGTCCAATAATTCAGCGTCGCGGACCCAAGCGCGCCACCGACCACGCATGGGAGACCAAGCTCGACCTGTCCGGTGGCCGCCGCAGCCACACAACCGAGTGCCAACGCGCCTTGTCCGATCTGGCCCCAGGTGGAGAGGTCGCGCTTATAACCCGGGCCTTTGCGTTTGAGATCTTCGATTGCTGCAAGCGCTACCTTGCGCAGGTGCGCGATTTCCATGGTGTCCACCGCTTCGATGATCTCGTTCACGATGGGCTGGACCTCCTCGGGCTGATGGCTGACTTCACGCCTGAGGATGGCCAGCAATTGGGCGTCATGTGTCGCATTACTTGCAAGGGTGAACTTCGCCATGCTGCCGACGGTGAGTTTGTCGGTGTCCTGGCGGTCCTTCGACCAGGGCAGCATGCGAAGAATTCGTTCCACCGGTGGATATGAGGCGGTGGCAAAATAATAGCCCCACAGCGTATCGAGCACCTCGGGGTTCGCTTCGAGCCTGACGGCTTCCGGCGTTTTATGGCCGGTGAAGAAATTTCCAACCGATGTCGTAAAGCCCTTAACCCTGTCCATCGCAGTCGGACTTGCGTCAAACGCAATGGCCTCGAGGGTCGGAAGCTTTCCGCTGGTATATTTCTCTATCATCAAGCGGCGGCTCGGCATGCGATTGGCGAACCGGTTCAGCAAGTCCCGCCAATTGGGCAGCCCCGAATACGCCACGGCGCGCACGATCAACCAATGGTCCTCGGCTTTGATCGGCAGCATCTTTTCAACGAGTTCATCAGCCCTTTGTGGATTAGAGCCGATGACGCCGGCGACGAATCCCACGTAGACGGCGGCGGTTTCGGTCTCGCGCAATGCGTCAAGGCGGCTCAGCGTGCGCACGGCAACCGGGACATGGGACACATCCGGCTTCTTGCGATAGGCATTGATCCAGCGCAATACCGCGTCAGCGGTGCCGAAATCTCTTGTGCTCGTCGGTGCTGCTAATGCGGGCTCGCCTGTGCTCGTCGGCGCTGCCATTGCCGCCGTACTTGCCATCACGGCAAGAGCCAGCGTCCAAACCACCCGACGCATGTTGCCTCCATCGTGATTGGCGGCCCCCCATTTGCCGAGCCGTACATACGGAGCGGATCGCCTCGACATTTTCGTGATTACGGCGGGGCGCCGCTGTGCAATTTTTATGGCAAGGGCTGAGGCCGTGCTCAGGCACGCGGGCATCTTTATTCGACGGAATGGGCACAAATTGGCGCTCTCATCCCAGGTCCCGTTCCGGGTGATGCCGCATCTCCACTGAAACCGGTTCGGCGAGTCGGACCGCTGCTGTCTTAAAACTCAGTTCACAGATAGCCATTGCCCGCCCAGGCGCAAACGCGAGGCGGGCAGGTGCTCCCCTAAGCCAGATCGTCGGCCGGTTCCTCGGTGGGCTCATCGATCGGCTCCCGATGTCCTGCGCTCGAGGCCTTGTGACGATTTGCGAGCATCAGCCAGCCATACCCCATCCCCATCAGGATCGTCTTCACCTCAGCCTGCGTCTCGGATTCCGCCAAACGGAAACAGCCATTTGCTTCCTGTGTGAAGTCCACTTGGTCCGCCACTGCACCCTCCCCATCGGCCACTTCGGAACCACGGAGCCGTCTGGGATTGTTGGTGGCGAGGCAAGTCGAAATTATGTGAGTAATTGGAATCTTGATGGCGAGGTCGTGACAAACAACGTCAGCGCGACCTGCGCGCAATGATTGAGTCTGCGTATCAAGCCTACCTTCAATATGGCAGACAAGCAGAAAATCGCCTCGATTGCCCCAGACGCAGACAAAATGTTCAAGTAAAAATCACTGAAGGAGCCACAGACACGCACAGGATGAGCTAAGCGGACGCATCCGCATCGTCCTGACTTTCCATCCCAGCTTGTCCTTGCGTCAGCGCGCATGTCGCGAATCGACAAAGATTTGTCGACAATTTACCCAAATTGGACTCACCGCTGGGGGGACGACGCCGGACATAAATGGCGGCCGCCGATAGGCGGCTGGTAAAGACAGATCAAGTCAGGAAGGATTGGTGCATAGAATATGCTCCTTAGGATATGTTGCATTGGAGGCACGAGTAGGCCGCGTTTACGTCGGGCGACCCAACCCGCGCCTCAACATTCTCCGGGTTCAACCGGCAAATCCATCCACCGGAAAAGTCCGTACCGGTCACAGCGGCGTATACTCGACCCACGTGTCCGTTACGACGACATCGGAGGCCGGATACCAATAACAATATTCATCAAGACCGGCGTCAAAGCAGTAGCCGTAGGAGACGTCGATCACTTGCGCGAGTTGAATTTCACCGTTGGCCGCGACTTTGAGATGGTCGAACCGAACGTCAGCCATCTTTTTATTGGATTTCACTTTCCTCGCAGGCAAATTGCCTGCACTCATATTTACTACCTTCTTGTTGCTCACATCGGCGGTAACGGCGTTGTTGCCGACTTTACCAACTTCATGCTTGCCGTTTTGATTGAGCTTCGCTCCCAGCAAATTGTGGCCATTGTTGTGATGTTGGTTTTTCGCAACAGCGATTCCACCGACGACCAACATGCTCGCGGATAGAACGACGCTAAGCAGAATACGGCGATCGATCATAGCCCTTACTCCCTTTTGGCTATTCGTAGACCTTGCGCTGGTACCTCCCCTTGGCCGAAGCCGAGAGAAACGACCCGAGGTGCTGCGCGTAGAGTTCTTCTTGGTGCAGCCCCGGCGGCATCGAGGCATGATGCCATCCAACTTTCTGACCGCAGTCTCCGCGGCCATGCGGAGGTAACGCATCCA
>Ga0066395_10000497_pt1 | contig 14656 bp, 12 predicted proteins | sample PanSoiPlot1MoBio_FD_61218 | JGI IMG/M metagenome (GOLD analysis project Ga0066395, IMG submission 61218) | Tropical forest soil microbial communities from Panama analyzed to predict greenhouse gas emissions - Panama Soil Plot 1 MoBio | ecosystem: Environmental > Terrestrial > Soil > Tropical... | reverse complement strand
TATGCCGCCCTTATGACCCTGGGACTGGGAATCGTCACATTGGCCCTTGGAGCTGCCGGCACCTTCTTTGGCTACCTCGCACGCGACCAGGGGCGGATCAGCCGCTGGCAGGCTCGCCGCGGCGAAGCCGAGATCGCGCGACTCGCCGTGTTCACCACCGTCGGCGACAAGGCTGCAGAGGCAGGCCCAGCGGTTGCCCTGCACGGCCTCGCGCTCGTTGTATGCCACTTGTTGAATGACCAACGGAACTGGCTCGGTGCACGCGCGCTTCGTCACAGAAAATCCTCGGAAACCACCAGCCGCTGGGGCGGGCTTGCCAATGCGCTTGCGTTTATCGGCGGCAGCGGCGCCATCATCGTCAGCCAGGTAAAGGGCAGCGTCTGGATTGTTTTCGCCGGCGTGGTGGGCGCTGCGATCGCCGCCTATGCGACCAACCGAGACGCACTGCTCCGCGATCGCGCCAACGCCGACCGCTACGAAAAAGCACAGGTCGCCCTGGACGGCCTTGCGGGACGCACAGATGAAGTCGCCGCCCAGATCGCCGCCGGCGAACCGAAGGCCCTGGTCGCATTCACCGACGCCGTTACCGATCTGCTCGCCACCGAGCACAAGCAATGGCTCGAAGGAACCGCTCAGGCCGAGGCTCTACTAAGCAAACTGGATGCGCAGCTGAAACAGTTGACCGAGAAGAAAACGTAAGCCTGGTCATCAGGTCTGATCGGGTTCGACGCGGCCTCTCGAACGCTGGTCGATTGCCGGCCATCATGAAGATTGGGGCACAGCCCATAACGCAGGGGGTGGCCGAATGCCGCCTCTTTCCGCGGGGGCATGACAACCGAGGCGATTCACTTGTTTCTGGACAGGCCCCAATGCTTGACCCCCGGAATCGGCGAGCTTACGCTTTTTCTCAACGAATTTGTCGTTGAGCGCCACATCGTGCCACTACAACTGATCCGGCACGCCGCAGTCCGTACGGGAGAAGAACGCCATGCAAATGAAGCATATCGCCGCCATCCTGTTAACCGTAATTTCGACCATCGCGTTTCATGAGCCTTCGCGCGCGCAGAATGCTTCGGCCCTCAAGGGCGAGGTGCGCTCGGCCGAGGAAGGCCCGATGGGCGGCGTCAGCGTGACGGCCACACGGGACAAGTCGACCATTTCAGTGACGGTGACCACGGATGACCAGGGCCGTTACAGCTTTCCGGCCGACCGCCTCGCTCCCGGCACCTACGCCTTGACGATCCGGGCGGTCGGCTATGACCTCGACGGCAAACCGCTGGCAAACGTCGCGGCGGATCAACCTGCAACCGCCGATCTCAAGCTCAAGAAGACTCGCAACCTCATCGCCCAGCTCACCAGCGCCGAATGGCTCGCAAGCTGGCCGGGTACCGATACCGAGAAGCGCCTGGTCGCCGACTGCATGAGCTGCCACACACTGGAGCGCATTGCGCGGTCCAACCATACAGCCGAGGAGTGGGTGGCGATCATCCCGCGCATGCTGCGTTACGCCCAGAACACGACACCGCTCGCGCCGCAGATGCGGACGGGTGAGTCGACAGGCCTCCTGGTGCAACAGCCCGAGCGCCTGCAACGCCTTGCCGAATATCTGGCGTCGGTCAATCTGAGCAATGCGGAATCCTTCCCCTATGAGCTCAAAACGCTCAAGCGCGTCTCCGGCCGCGGCAGCCAAGCCATCATCACCACGTATGCGTTACCCAAGCGCACCGACCAGCCCCACGACGTGATGGGCGATCCGGACGGTGGCGTCTATTTCACCTATTTCGGCGACCCGCAGCTCGGCCGCCTTGATCCCAAGACAGGCGAGGTTGCGTCGTATCCGATCCCGATTCTGAAAGAGAAGGCCGCCAAGGGCGCGCTCAGCCTCTATCACGATCACGACGGCAATTTCTGGGTCTCACTGATGTATCAGGCCGGCGGCGCGAAATTCGACAAGGCGACGAAGTCATTCACCATGTTACCGGTCGCGCCGGAGTTCAATCGCGAAAGCTCGCAACAGGCGTTCGTAGCGCCGCAGTCGTCCCATGTGGACGGCAAGCTGTGGATCCAGGACGTCGCCTCAACGTCGGTGTACCGGGTCGAGCTCAAGACCGGCAAATTCGAGAACTTCAAACCATATGCGGACATCAAGCCGGATTCGCCGCTGGCCGGGCGCCCGCACTCGATCTACGAAATATTCCCGGATGCGCAGAACAATCTCTACATCGCCGACTTCAGCGACCGCGCCATCGGCCGCATCGACGCCAGCACCGGCGAATACACGTTCATCCAGACCCCGACCGACCGCTCGCGGCCGCGCCGCGGCGAGATGGACAAGGAAGGCCGCCTGTGGTTCGCCGAATACGCGGTCGACAACGTGGCGATGCTCGACATCAAAACCAATCGTATCCAGGAATGGACGGTGCCGACCAAGTGGTCGCTGCCCTATCAAGCCAAGATCGATAAGAACGGCGATCTCTGGACCGGCGGCATGGCATCGGACCGCATTGCGCGGATCAACACCAAAACCGGCGATATGGTCGAATATCAGCTGCCGGCAAACACCAATATCCGCAACCTCTACATCGACGACCAGACGACTCCGGTCTCCGTATGGTTCGGCAACAACCACGGCGCTGCCATCGTGAAGCTGGAACCACTGGACTGAGCTAACGGTGCGAAGGACGCAGACGGCGGAATAGCGCCAGCGTATTCCGCCGTCTTTCTTTCTCCTTTGAAGATTGGCGCAATACGCTCTTCACTAGTACGCCCTACGTGTGCCGCGATCGTCCGATCGCCATCAATCCACCTCGGCGAGCGCAAACAAGCGATCGCCGTACTGCCGGCGCGCCTCGCTGTAGATCGGCTTCACGGCGGCCGCGAAGGCATTGTGCTCGTCCGCGGCCAGTTCGACGATCTCGCAGCCTGCTGCCGCGATGGCGGCGTGCGCCTCCTCCTCTTCGCCCACATGAAGATCGCGCTGAAACGCGATGGCATCTGTCACGGCGCTACGCAGGGCCGCCTGGAGGTCATCGGGCCAGGCATCGAACGCAGCGCGATATACGAAGATCGGCCGCGAGATGTAGAAGTGGCTGGTGAGGGTGTGAAACCGGTGAAACTTGTGCACCCCGTAGGTCACTGTGTTCGAGAGCGGATTTTCCTGCGCGTCGAGATCGCCGGCAGCAATCATCGCGATCGCTTCGGTAAGGTCCATGCGCAATGGGACCGCCCCCAACAGCTCGAAGGTTCGCTCCTGGACCTTGCTGGGCAGCACCCTGATCCGCATCGAAGCCAAGTCGGACGGACTGTGCACCGGCCGCAGGCGGTTTGACAGATGCCGGAAGCCGTTCTCGAAGAAGCCGAGAATGCGATAATCCACCCGCTCCTCGATTTTCCCCGCCAGCATCTGCCCAAGCGCGCCGTCCATCCCAGCACGCGCGCGCTCGGTCGTCTCGAACAGGAACGGCAGATCGACTAGGCTGAGTTCGGGCACCCGATCGGTCAAGTAGCTGCTCGATTGATAGCCGAGCGTGAGCAGCCCGTGCTCGACCAGCCACAAAATGTCCTGGGCCTGGTAGCCGAGATCCATGATGTTCCAGACGTATTTGATATCGACGCGGTCGCCGAACTGGGCTTCCAGCCGATCGCCGATGCGCTTCAGGGCGCGGCTGAAGCCTGTCGTCGCCGGTCCGTAACCGCCCATGCGAATCTGCGTCCGATTGCCCATTCGGTTCTCCTGCGTGGTCCCACTATGATGCGAACGCCGGTCATCATGCGGCCATGTCTGCGAGCATTATCCGGCCACGTCTCATGCTAAAGGGTCTCCGGTGAAAAGGGAAAACCCGGTGGGGGTCTACGGCCGGGCAGGAAAACGTCGCACCGATCAAACGAGGGCTCGTATGCGTAAACTGATATTCGGCGCCGCCGCAATCACCGCAATCCTGAGCGGCTCCGGCCCTGCCGCGGCGCAAACCTATCCGTCGCGCCCGATCATGATGATCGTACCCCTCGCGACCGGCGGTTCGACGGACACGATCGGGCGCATCATGGCCGAGGGTATGCGCGGCTCGCTGGGCCAGCCGGTCATTGTCGAGAACGTCACCGGCGCCGGCGGCTCGATCGGCGTCGGCCGGGTGGCCCGCTCGGCGCCCGATGGCTACACCATCGGCATCGGCCACTGGGGCACCAACATGGCGAACGGCGCGATCTACCCGCTGCAGTACGACCTGCTGCAGGATCTCGAACCCGTCGCCCTGATCGCGAGCCAACCGTTCCTGATCGTTGCCCGCAAGACAATGCCGGCGAACAATCTCGCGGACCTCATCGCCTGGCTGAAGGCGAACGCCGATAAGGCCTCGGAGGGCAACTCCGGCGTCGGAACTCCGAGCCATGTGGCCGGCATCCTGTTCCAGAACCTGATCGGCGCGCACTTCCAGATGGTGCCCTACCGCAGTGCCGGCCTGTCGATGCAGGACCTGGTCGCCGGACAGATCGACGTCCTGCTCGATACGCCGGCCACCTCGCTATCGCAGGTGAACGCCGGCACGCTCAAGGCCTATGCGGTGACCGCCAAAAGCCGGCTTGCGATCGCGCCGGATATCCCGACAGTCGACGAAGCCGGACTGCCAGGATTCTATTTCTCCTTCTGGCATGCCTTCTGGGTCCCCAAAGGCACGCCGAAAGCCATCATCGCCAAGCTCAACGAAGCCGTCGTCAACACACTCGCCGATCCGATCACGCGCAAGCGCCTCACCGATATCGCACAGGATATTTTCCCGCGTGAGCAGCTGACTCCGGAGGCGCTCTTTGCCTATCACAAGGCAGAGATCGAGAAATGGTGGCCGATCATCAAGGCCGCGAACATCAGGGCGGAGTGAGGGCTTGGTGCCGACGTAAGGATGATGTAGGGCGACCCCCGTGGTCGCCCTAGTTTTTCAGCGGACGATCAAACCCGGAGAAGACTCTGGCCTGACGCGTTTTATCAATCCGGTCGGGGGCACACGGTGCGCAAAGCCGGGCGACCACAAGGGTCGCCCCTACAGCGGGCAACGTTGAAGGACGCCGCACGCGCCTATTGCTTCGCCACGTAGAAGTACCCCACCTTATCGTTCACCGGCGAGCCGAACCACATGCGGCCCTGGTCATCCATGAAGAAGTCGCGCATGGAGTTTTCCGCCCGCGGGTAGGGATATTCCACCACCTTACCGGTGTTGGGATCGAGGCGGCCGATTACGTCCATGTATTCGGACGAGTACCACACCATGCCGTCGCGATCGATGCCGAGGGCATAAGGCGTGGGCTGCGGGCCGGGAAGCTGGAACTCGGTGATCGCGCCGGTCTTGGGATCGAGCCGACCGATCTTGCCGGCGTCGAACTCGCCGAACCATACGACGCCCTTGTCGTCGACCTGAATGCGGCGGGGACGGCCGTTCGCAGTCGGCAGCGTGTATTTGGTGACCTGCAGGGTCTTGGCGTCGACCTTGCCGACCTTGCCGGTCGGCGTAAGCTCGGTAAACCAGACATTGCCCTCCTGGTCGAGCGCGATGCCGTAGCAGGTCGGCACCTCGGGGATGTGGGTGAATTTTTCCGTCTTGGGATCGAACACCGACAGCGCGCCAGTCGACCACACCATGCCGGTCTTGGGATCGATGCGCACCGTGTGCTTGCCCACGGTGTCCTGATATTCGGTGATCTGCTTGGTCTGCGGGTCCCAACGGCCGAGCTTGTTGGAACCCTGCTCGGTGAGCCACACGCTGCCGTCGGGATGGGGGACCGCGGAGTGGATCGCGGCGGTGCCCATGTTGGGGACCGGATATTCCTTCATCTCGCCGGTCACCGGATTGAGATTCGCGATCTTGTTGGCGCGCCCGTAATACGGCACCCAGAACGTGCCGTCCTTATCGGGGTGTGCGCTCCACGGCATCCGATTGGGACCAGGCGTGTCATACTCCACATAGACGATCTTCAGGCCTTCATCGCTGATGGCGCGAACCTCGTTCTGATACTGGGGCAGATCAGCCGGCGATTTCGGCAGCTCGGAGTTCTCGCCGAACATCTGGTTGATGTAGGAGATGACGTTCTCGGCTTTCTGTTCATTGAAGCCGAAGGCCGGTCTCATAATGAAGTAGCCCATGGCGTCCTTCATGTAGTTGACCCGGTCGCGCCAGCCGTCCTCGTCGCGCACGACGGCCGCCATGCGGCTCTCGAAACCATGGCACGCCATGCAATGGGTGAAGAGTTCGTTTTTGCCGCGCGCTTCGGGCAGGAGCTTCTTGCCCTGATGCATGGAGATGTCGCTCCAGCGCACCATGCCTTGCTGAAGGGCCAGGTCCTGGGTCAGGTCCTGATCGGCCGTGAGCGCGATGCCGCTCTTGGGCTCGGCCTTAAAGCCGATGGCGCGCATCTGCAGCCGGTATTCTCCGGCTGGCAGATTCTCGACGCGGTACTTGCCGGCGTTGTCGGACAGCACGCTGACGGTGATCTTGCTTTGCAAGTTGCGGGCCTGCACGAAGGCGCCGCGGAACGGCTTTCCGTCAGGGCCCGTGACAGTCCCGGTGATGGTGGCGGCATCCGCGCCGGATATCGTCGCAACGATTGAACTGATCCCGAGTATCAGACGCGTGGTGACGCGCATCGACGTTCCTCCTGGTTTGAAGCTGTTTGTTGAAAGCTTATCCCAATGCTGCTCCTGGCGCCATTGGTGTGGTTGGGCCAGTTATGTCGAGTCATTGCGGCTTGTCCTGGCCACATCGCCGCGTCCCTTGTGGTCGCCCCGTTTGCGCTCCGCGTTCGTCGGCGCAGCGCGACCGCAAGGGTCGCCCCTACATCCCATTACCCCGGTCTGATGTGAGCCGTTTCGACCACCTTGCGCCAGCTTTCAAACTCGACCTTGATCCGCTCGGCGAACTCCTCGGGCGTGCTCTGGATGTCGTAGAAGTCGAGCGCGTCGAGACGCTCCTTTACGTCCCGCAGCTTGGTGATGTCGACGATGCTGCGATGGAGCAGCCTGACGATCTCCTCGGGCGTGCCAGCGGGGACCAGAACTCCGAGCCATTGATCTCCGGTGAAAATCGGATAGCCCGCTTCCGCGGCGGTCGGAATGTCCGGCAGCTTCTGAGAGCGTTTGGTGCTCGACAGCACAAGCGCACGCAAAGTACCTTCCTGGATGTGTGGCACGCAGGGCGGCAACGACATGACGCCGACCGGCGTGTGACCCGCGACAGTGGAGGCAACTGCCGTGCCCGCGCCCCCGAAGGGAACGTGCACCATATCGAGACCGAGCGATACCCGGAATTGCTCGAAGGCGAGATGCGGCTGCGCGCCGGTGCCCCCGGACGCGAACGTGTACCGTCCGGGATTCGCCCTGACGAGGGTGATCAGTTCATCAAGGGTCCCCACTCCGAGGGAAGGGTGAACCACGATCGTGATCGCCGACGCGACCGGAACAGCGACTGGCGCGAAGTCCCGGACCGGATCATAGGGCGCCTTGCCCAGGAAGGCAGGATTGGTCACGAGGGCGCTGACGGTGACCAGGATCGTATGCCCGTCAGGTGCCGCCCGTGCGACTTGAGCGGCGGCGATGTTGCCGCCGCCGCCGCTGATGTTCTCCACATAGAACTGCTTCCCTAATTGCTCGGAGAGCTTCTGCGCCGCAAGTCGTCCGAAGATATCGCTTGGACCGCCCGGAACGAACGCCACGACAACCCGCACCGGCCGCGTCGGATAGTCCAATGCTCGCGCGCGTTGCAGGGAAATAGGAGCAGCCGCAGCGGCCCCGGCGAATTGTAAAAATCGACGGCGAGTGTGCATGGCATTCCTCTCGAAGGCATTCTCCAGCTACGCTAAGCCTACCAGAGTGTAGCCCGGATTGAGCGGGGCGAAATCCGGGAGTGGACGATCCACGTGTTCCGGGCGCAGCGCGGTTTGCGCACACGCACTTTTATTCTCTCCTTGCGGGGACGGTAAGGGGCACCGGCTCCACGGCATGGACTCTGCGCCAAGCGCCCCTCCCACCCTCCCCGCAAGCGGGGGAAGTAACATTGCAGCGCACAATCGCGAAATCAGAGCTGCGTTGACACCCCAAGCCATCGGCCTACATTAGCGGCGTTCCGAGGGGAGCTCCGGAAGGGAGCTGAGAGACCGCCAAGCCCTCGCCCAGCCGGGCCGGCGCCGCGGAGACCCTTCGAACCTGATCCGGGTCATGCCGGCGAAGGGACGGACCGCTTCCCTCCACGCGCATACCCGGAATCTGCAGAACCGACAAGAAACCGAGCGCATCGGGCGTGCGATGCTGCGAACAAAGCGCCCAACAGGAGTCCCATATGAACGTCCATGACCGCGACATCGTCACCCCGAAGGTCACCACCGGACCGATCGCGGGCTCGCGCAAGGTCTACGCGACGCCGGAGACGATGCCCGATCTGCGCGTACCGGTGCGTGAGATCGTGTTGACGGAAGCCGCCGCCGAGCCGCCGGTCCCGGTCTACGATACGTCGGGGCCTTACACCGACGATCATGTCGCGATCGACGTGGAAGCCGGCCTCGCGCGCACGCGTGTCGAATGGGTGCACGAGCGCGGCGGCATCGAGGAATACGAAGGCCGTCCGATCCAGCCGGTGGACAACGGCAATGTCACCGGCAAGCATCTGGCGCGCGCATTTCCGACCGCGCGTCGGCCGCTGCGCGCTGCCCCCTCCCTTCCCTCCCCCGCAAGCGGGGGAGGCGAAGAGAGGCTTCGCTCCGCTGCAGGCGAGGGAGGGAAACAGGGCGAGGCCGCTCATCCCTCCCCGTCTTCGGGGAAGGTGGACGCCACGGAGCGGCGGCCGGGTGGGGCGCACCCGCTCACCCAACTGGAATGGGCGCGCGCCGGCGTCATTACCAAGGAAATGGCCTACGTCGCCGAGCGCGAAAACGTGGGGCGCAAGGCGCAGCTGGAGCGCGCGGAAGCAGCCCGCGCCGACGGCGAAAGCTTCGGCGCGTCGGTGCCGCTGTTCGTGACGCCGGAGTTCGTGCGCAGCGAGGTGGCGCGCGGGCGCGCCATCATCCCGTCGAACGTCAACCACGCCGAGCTGGAGCCGATGATCATCGGCCGCAACTTCATCACCAAGATCAACGCCAATATCGGCAATTCCGCCGTGACGTCGTCGGTCGAGGAGGAAGTCGAGAAGATGGTGTGGGCGATCCGCTGGGGCGCCGACACCGTGATGGACCTCTCCACCGGCCGCAACATCCACAACACGCGGGAATGGATCATCCGCAATGCGCCGGTGCCGATCGGCACCGTGCCAATCTATCAGGCGCTCGAAAAGGTCAACGGCGACCCCGTCAAGCTCGACTGGGAGTGCTACAAGGACACACTGATCGAGCAGTGTGAGCAGGGCGTCGACTATTTCACCATCCATGCCGGCGTGCGGCTCGCCTATGTGCCGCTGACCGCGAACCGCGTCACCGGCATCGTGTCGCGCGGCGGCTCGATCATGGCGAAGTGGTGCCTTGCCCACCACAAGGAGAGCTTCCTCTACGAGCGCTTCGACGAGATCTGCGATCTGATGCGCAAGTACGATGTGTCGTTCTCGCTCGGCGACGGGTTGCGGCCGGGTTCGATTGCGGACGCCAACGACCGTGCCCAGTTCGCGGAGCTGGAGACGCTCGGTGAGCTGACCAAGATTGCGTGGGCGAAGGGCTGCCAGGTCATGATCGAGGGCCCCGGACATGTGCCGATGCACAAGATCAAGATCAACATGGACAAGCAGCTGCAGGAGTGCGGCGAGGCGCCGTTCTACACGCTCGGCCCGCTCACCACCGACATCGCGCCGGGCTACGACCACATCACCTCGGGCATCGGCGCCGCCATGATCGGCTGGTTCGGCTGCGCCATGCTGTGCTACGTGACCCCGAAGGAACATCTCGGCCTGCCCGACCGCGACGACGTCAAGCAGGGCGTGATCGCCTACAAGATCGCCGCCCACGCCGCCGACCTCGCCAAGGGCCACCCAGCCGCGCAACTGCGCGACGATGCGCTCAGCCGCGCGCGCTTCGAGTTCCGCTGGGTCGACCAGTTCAACTTGTCATTGGACCCGGATACGGCGCGGGAATATCACGACGAGACGCTGCCCAAGGAGGCCCACAAGGTGGCGCACTTCTGCTCCATGTGCGGGCCGAAGTTCTGCTCCATGAAGATTACCCAGGACGTGCGCGACTACGCGGCGACGCTGAACGACCCGGCGGCGGTTGGCACAAGTGCTGATGTGGCGGAAGCCGGCATGGCAGAGATGTCGAAGAAGTTCCGCGAGATGGGCAGCGAGGTGTATGTGGAGGCGGAGGCGGTAAGGGAGAGCAATAGGGCGTTGTGATCGGAAGCGTGGCCAAGGAAGCCACGATCGCCTCGCGTGCAGTTTTGTCTCATCTTTGCCCCGGCATTGCCGTACGCCATGCCGGCCGTTTGTGCGCGCGCAAGATTGCTACCTCCCGAGGTCTTGTTAAATTCCCCGCGCGTGCTGAGCGCGGGAATGAAATGCGATGCCGAAAAGGGGACGCCGGTCGAAAGCCGGATATCGCGTGTTCGTTTCACACGCCGGGGACGACATCTGGGTCGCCGAACAGATTGCAAAGGCAATCGAAGATTGCGGCGCGACGGCTTTCCTGGATCAGAGGGATATCGCGGCGGGCGACAATTTCAAGCAACGAGTCCGCGAAGAGATTGCGAAATGCGATGAACTGTTGGCTTTATTCACACCGTGGTCGCGACGGAGGGCATGGGTTCGCCATGAAATCGGAATGGCCGATATATTGAAGAAGCGAATTGTCTGCGTATTCTACAAGGTGTCGGTCGCAGATTTCCAGGCTGACGACGAAGGCCTGGGTCCATTGGATGGGCTGAACATCGTTGAAATCAATAATTTGGGTACCTACTTCAAAGCTTTAGGGAGACGAGTAGGCTGACCATGCCGAACGTGTTTATTTCTCACGGACAGCGCGACGCCAAACTGGCTGAGCAGGTCGAAACCGCGCTCGAACGCCTCGGCCTGAAGGCATTCAATCCCGTGCGGGACTTACGACCGGGCAACGACTGGAGAAAGGGCATTCAAACGGCCATTAAACGCTCGGACGCAATAATTATTTTGGTGTCAAGACCACAATACTTGAGTTCGAGTTGGACGTCTTACGAGGTTGGAGTCGCCGAGGCGCTGGGCAAGCGAGTCATGTTGCTGCTCTCGAACAAGCATTCCGTAACGGAATTGCCAGCAGACTTTGCGTCCACTCAGATTGTGGAGTTTGATCCTCAGGCACCGGAACACGCGGCTCACGATATCGCGTCCCGGCTCGCCGTAGTATAGCAATAGTTGAGTCTTAGTCGATGCCAAAACCGCTCATCTTTACGATCTCCGCCGCATGGGACGACGAAGCCGCCGTTTGGACGGGACATTGCGACGACATCCCCGCCGCAGCCGACGCGCCAACCCTCGACGAACTGCTGGCAAAAATCTCCGCTATGGCGCTCGATCTTTTGCCCGACAACCATCCGGGGGGCGACCCGGCATCGGTTTACTTGCATATTACTGCCTTGCGTGACGCTGAGTCCGTTGCCGCCTGATTGCTCCGCAATTCGACCGTGCTCTCCGGGAGTTGCTGCGCGCCGCCGGATGCACTCCGGTCCGCCAGGGCAAAGGGAGCCATGAAATCTGGTAAGCCCGATCACGCGGCGAAACTTTCCGGTACCGGTTGGAATTCCGAGCCGCCGCACGGCTAACGCCATTTTGCGGCAGGCGGGCCCCCGAAGGCCTTCTGACCATGCAAGAGTTCCTTTCGCGTCCGAAGAATTATTTGATATCCTTCATGCGCTCGACGTATTCGAGATCGTCCATTTCCTGATCGCCTAAAGATCGCTGACATCGATACCCGGCATCGGACCGCCTGTTGCCCTGCTGACTGGAGGCGGCACGCGTTTGATCGCCGCGGCGTTCTTGCCCTCAGCTAATACCAAGCGGAGCCCATCCTCGATCAAGGGGGCGAGCGTCCGACCTTCCGCCACGGCTTTGCGTTTGGCGCGGTCGAGCAGGTCTGCAGACAGACGGACTGTTACCCGTCTGTTCAAATCGCTACCCAAACATCTCCCCCACCGCCACGTCCATTCCCGGCGGGTCAAGTCGCAGCTTGCCCTCGGTTACGATCCTGGTGGTGATCGCGTCCCGCTCGGCACGCGCATGATGGATGACGAGCCTTCGGTCGGGATCGAGGATCAGATAATGCGCGACGCTCGACACGCGAAAATAGCCCGCGAGCTTGGCGGAAGCATCGATGTGTCGCGTCGACGGTGAGAGAACCTCGACGACGATAACTGGGCTGGGCACCTCGATGGCGGAATCGGGTAATCTTTCGCCGCAGTAGACCAATGCATCCGGTTCGTGGGCTGTATCATGGTCAACGCGGACCGTCATTCCATCCGGCAGCATGTGACAAGGGAGGCCAGCATGCCTGATTCCGGACAGCAATGCGGTCTGCGCTGCATATTTGACGTTAGCGTGCCCGACCCGCTCCGGCGTCATGGCGTAGACAGTCCCGGCATAGAGCTCGAAACGCCCCGGTCGCCCCTGGGCCCAAGCGAGGTACTCGTCCACGGTCATTTTATGTTGTGGAAATGCAGTCATGGCGTAAACCTAGAATGGATTCCGGTCATATTGAAGCACCGGTCGCCTCTTACGCGTCGTTCCCGGGCGTCCCGTCATATGCCAGTCGCAAGATGCTGGGAAGCCGCAGCGCTCGCCATCCTGTCACAACCATCACAAGCCTCATCGGTCCGATCTAATGCCTCGCGAACGCCTGGGGGCGCGAAGCTCACAGGCGCGTTAACGCCGCTCCACGGCGATCAGCCTTCTAGGGTCCCGGATGTTGAATTCTTTGGATGCTTTCTCGATCGCCGCGTCGACATCTGTCGCCTCGACCGTGCCGATCCATTTCGCGGGCGTGTGCCTGGCCAGATAGATGTCCCAATTTGTCAGCGGCGCGGGCGGTGGTGACTTTGCGGTCTTCGAATTGGTTCGGTCCGCCGCGCGGCCGGCGCTGCCGCGTGCAACCTGATGATTGTAGCCTTTGAGCGCCTCGATGCTCAATTCGCCACAAAAAACTGGCGTCTCCTTAGCCGAAAAATCGGCAACTCCGCGCTCGGCCGGCGCCCTGCCGAACGCATCCTCAAATATGCGCGCGAAGGCGCCCGCTGGGATACGGTCAAGCTTTGGCGATGCACCGGGCGGCGTCATGATCCGCTGCACGCGTGCCCTGATGCTGCTGGCAGTCGAGTCTGCCTGGGCAAGCAGGTCGGAAAGATCCTTGACGCGGTCAAGCAGATCGAGGGGAAGGTCCTTCTGCTTGTAAATGTCCTCGTGTGAAAGTTCTGCCCACGCATCCTGCAGGCGCGAGCGAATCTGTATCTCGCAGGGGATCAGCTCGGGATCGAGCGTCCGCGAAATATTCAGCCGCAAATTGAGGTGAAGCGCCCTGTATCCCTGCCTCTTGGGCTTATCGATGTAGTCTTCTCGTTCGATTTGGCCGGAATCCACTGGAAGGTGCGCCTTCACAAGCTCCTCAAAGCGGTAAACGTCCTCAACATTGTTGCAGACGACGCGGCCGCCAACGAGGTCACTGCATCGGGTGAACGCATCCTTGGCACTCCATCCAAATTTTGTCGCCTTGCTCTTAAGCTCGGGCAGGCACTTGGACCGCACGTCATCAAGTTCCGCGCGCACCAGTCTGCGATCTTCGATCTGGCTGACGACTGCCTCCAGGAGGGAGCGCAACTGTGCTTCCGCGCGCTCCAGCGCGGGACGTTTTGCTCTGTAGATTTCGTCAAATTCACTCATTCCCCAACCGACCGCAGCTGCGGCAAGCAACCCGCGACTCCAGCATGGGGTTCCCCATGTGGCCCCGTTTTGCTGGTGCGCTGACTATAGCATTTGTGTCCGTGACCCTTGCGTTTGTCATTCCGGGTCCCGAGCGCAGCGAGGCAGCCCGGAATCCATAACCCCGGGTCAGTGGTCATGGATTCCGGGCTCGCCGCTTCGTGGCGCCGCGGAATGACTTCGCAGTATTAGTGCCTCGACACCAGCGCATCGAGTGTATACGGCCGGCTGATGGTGATCCAGAGGATTGCCTCGTTCGGCTCGATCAGCAAGCCGTCAAAGCGCAGTCATGAATTTTGAGCGGCCTTGCCGGCTTCCAGCAGGTCCGCCATGGCATCGACCGCCAGCGGATAGCCGTTCACGCCGAGGCCGCAGATGAGTGCCGTCGCTGCCTGGGTAACGTAGGAATGATGGCGGAATTGCTCACGTTTGTGTGGATTCGAAATGTGCAGCTCGATGATCGGATGCTCGATCATCTTCAGCGCGTCGAGGAGGGCAATCGACGTATGCGTGAACGCGGCGGGGTTGATGATGATGCCGTCGGCGCCATTGATGGCGCCATGGATCCAGTCGATGATCGTTGCCTCGCTGTTGGACTGATGGAATGCGATTGTGAGGCCGCGTTTTTCTGCACGGCACCGGCACATGGCTTCGACCTCAGCGAGCGTCGTTGCGCCGTAGATGTGCGGCTCGCGCGTACCGAGCAAATTGAGGTTGGGGCCGTTCAGGATGAGGATAGGCTTGCTCATGGGGTCCTCTGGTTT
>Ga0066395_10000490_pt1 | contig 14778 bp, 26 predicted proteins | sample PanSoiPlot1MoBio_FD_61218 | JGI IMG/M metagenome (GOLD analysis project Ga0066395, IMG submission 61218) | Tropical forest soil microbial communities from Panama analyzed to predict greenhouse gas emissions - Panama Soil Plot 1 MoBio | ecosystem: Environmental > Terrestrial > Soil > Tropical... | reverse complement strand
GGGTCGACGCGCCCGACCGGCGCGGCAACTTCGCAGGCGGCCAGTCGGATGTGTTCAAGGGCGGCGCAGGCGCCGAGGTGTACAACGACATCCTCGAAGGCCTCGGGGCGCGCAAGAGCGCGCCGAGCCGCGGCACGGTCACCGACTCGATCGACAACGCGATCCGCACGGGGCACTTCGACAAGATCGCGCAGGCGGCGTACGACGTCGCGCAGCGGCGCCTGGCCGGCGACCCGACGCTGCGACGCGCGGAGCTGCCACCCGAGGCCGGCGACCTCCCGCAGCCGATCGGCGACATGGCGCTGCCGATCCACATGGCGCCGGTGAAGGCGCAGCTGCAGCCGATCTACACGCAGCTGGTCGAGGCCAACCGCGTCGCGCCGCTCATGGGCGGCAAGGCCGGCGCGCTGCGCGCCGTCGCGCGCGTCGTCAACGGGCCCGACTATGTCCCGCTCACCGTCGCCGACAAAGCGCTGAGCGACCTCAAGGCGCTCGCGCGCACGAACCTGCCCGAGCTGCGCACCGAATCGCAAGGCATCGCGCTCAAGGCCGTGAGCGCGCTCAGTGACGCGATCGACGCGAAGGCCGCGACGAGTGCCGGCGACGTGGGCTCCGCGCTCTCGGTCGGGCGCGCGCTGACGCGCGAGAAGTACGAGGTCGGCGACCTCCTGAAGCAAACACGCGCGGAACCGGTGCAGGCCTACAAGCAGCTGGTGAAACCCGGCGACGCCGGCTTCGATCGGCTCAACGCGATCGTGAAGACGACGCCCGACCTGGCGCCGATGCTCGGCCGCGCCTGGCTCGATGAGCGGCTCGCGCTCGCGACCCGCGAAGGCGGCTTCGGACACACGGCGCGGCTGTTCAAAGACTGGCGCGACCTGGGGCCACAGACCAAGGCGCTGCTGTTCCCGGCCGACGTGCGCGCCGCGCTCGATCAGTTTTTTCAGCTGGCGAAAAAGTACGACATCAACCCGAACACCTCGGGCACCAGCGGCGTGATCGCGCAGATGGAGGCCGGCCAGTACCTGGTGCGTCACCCGGTGAAGGGCACGATCGCGATCCTCAATGGCCGGCAGATCGCGCGCATGCTGTTCTCGCCCGGGCTCGCGCGCAAGCTGACGCAGGGGATCACGCTGCCGCTCAAGAGCGCCGCGGCGGCCGCGCTCGCCGATGACCTGGCGGCCGCGGGGCGCACGGCGTCGCTGCCTACAGCTGCGGAAAACCGAGAAGAGTCAGCGCCGTTCCAAGGATTACGGACGTCCAGGTGAGGAGCGCCGCGCAGAACAGCACGACCTCGACGCCGACCTTGAGCCGCTGGAGCGGCGTCAGGGGCGCGGGCTGCGGAGCCGGCGCTTGCGGTCGCCGGAACGCGAGAAGGTTCGACACGCTACCTCAACAGTCTACACCGGAGTCATAAATGCCGCCTGGCGTCCTGCTGCCCCCGGCGATCCAGCAGTTTTTCGACAACAACGGGCTACCTCTGAACGGCGGCAGCATTCAGTGGTACCTCGCCGGCACGTCCACGCCGTCACCGGCCTACGCCGACAGCGGCCTGGTGACGCCGCTCGCCAACCCGGTGCCGCTCAGTAACCCCGGCGGCCGCGCGCCGGCCATGTGGCTCGATGGCGCGCTCGCCTACAAGGAAGTGCTGCTCGACGGCAGCGGCTCGACCGTCTGGACCGCCGACAACCTCACGAGCGGCCTGCAGGCGCCCACCGTCAGCATGCCGACCGGTGGCCTGATCTACAACCTGAACGTGCCGAGCGGCCCGATCGCGGCCGTGCAGTTCACGAACAGCACCGACCTGACGCTCACCGGCTTTGTCGGCGGCCAGCCCGGGCAGCTGCTCATCCTGCGCGCCCTGGGCACCGGCAAGGTGCTGCTCTATCCCAACAACACGAACAGCGCGGCCGGCGACCAGCTGACCAACTTCGTCACGGGGCTCCCCACCACGCTTAACCAGGGCGCCGCCATCTACCAGCGCGGCAGCACCGGCCAGGGCTGGTATCTCATCAGCCACGAGCAGAACGCGTGGTTGCCCTGGACGCCCGCCCTGACCTTTGGCGGCGCGGCCGCCGGCATGACCTACACGACGCAGGCCGGGTTCTACGTCCTGAAGGGGCGCACCATCTACGCCAACTTCCGTCTGACGCTCAGCGCGAAAGGCACCAGCACCGGCGCCGCCGTGATCAGTGGGCTGCCGGCCGGGTCGGTCTCGTCGGTGTCGGGCGATTGCATGTTCACGTTCTACGGCGCCGGCTTCAGCGGCGTCACCAACGCGCTCAGCGCCTACGTCAGCTCGTCCAATATCATCCCGCAGGCGTGGACCGCCACCGGCACCGTGCCGCTCAGCGACGCGAACTTCACCAACGCGAGCGACCTGATCGCCATGGTGCAGATGCAGACGAGCTGACGCATGGCTGGCATCCTCGCCCCGATCCCGATCCCGCAGTACTTCAGCAACGCCGGCAAACCGCTCGCGGGCGGTCAGCTGACGTCGACCCTGGCCGGCACCAGCACGCCGACCCCGCTCTATCCGTTCGTGCCGCTGCAGACGCCCTTGCAAGACCCGGTGATCCTCGATGCCGGCGGCCGTCCCGCAAGTGCGACCGGCCAGCCGCAGGAGCTGTGGGTCGACAGCGCGCTCGCCTACAAGCTGGTGCTGGCCGGCGCCGACGGCTCGGTCATTCAGACCGTCGACAACCTCATCGCCAACACGCCCATACTGGTCGGCTCGACGGGGGCCACCGGCGGGCCCACGTCGATCGCGATAGCCGGCGCCCCGATCATCGGGGTGCAGTTCACCGGCGCCACCGCGCTCACGATCAGTGGCTTCAGCGGCGGCGTGCCCGGCCAGCTGCTGCTGCTGCGCACGCTCGGCGCCGGCCAGGTGTTCCTGCAGTATCAGGCGGCCGCCGTCCCGGCGTCCGATCGGATCAACACGTTCGTGACGACCACGCCCACGCCGATGTGGGGCGGCGCCGCGATCCTCATCCACGGCCCCGTCGGCCAGGGCTGGCACATGGTCGCGCACGAGCAGGGCCAGTGGCTGCAGTTCACGCCGATCCTGCAGTGGGGCGGCGCCAACGTCGGCTCGACCTACAGCCAGCAGGCCGGGTTCTATGTAATCCACGGCAACTACGTGACCGGCGTCAGCCGCACCGCGCTGAGCGCGCGCGGCAGCAGCGTCGGGGTCGCGACGATCGCGAACTTTCCGATCGTCCACGGTGCCGGCCAAGGCACCGGCGGCGGCCTCGCCTCGTACACCACCGGCCTGGTCGGGCTGACGGGACGCGTCCACGGCTACTTCGCGGCCTCGACCGCGATGAACCTGACGATGAACGGCCCGACGCTCCTAGCCGACACCAACTTCAGCAACACGTCGGATCTGATCGTGATGTTCCGGTACGCCATCAACTAGGCGCCGCGCGGGACGTAGTCTTTTACTTTCTGGTAGGTCTCGCCGTCGCGTTTGATGTAGCCGCGGCGCACCAGCGGGCCGATGCTGTTGGCGATCGTGGTCGCGTCAATGATCGAGCGCTTCCGGTTCGCGCCGCGGAGTGCCTCGATAATCTCTTCGCGCGTGCGCGCCTTGTCGAGCACCCCGAGCAACAGGAGCCCGCGCTGCTGCGCCGCGCGCCGCAGCCCCGGGTGGTTCGCGCTCGTCTTTTTCGCGCGCGGTTTCTTCGCGTGCCGCTTCGCGACCTTGCGTGTGATCTGCTTCGCGATGCGCGCCTCGACGTCGATCACGGGTGGAGCCGGCGGGAGCGCGAGCAGCGGCGCCTGCCTGGGATTGACGCGATATTTTCCAAACCCGCCGCGGAGGAAGTGGCGCACCTTCAACCGCGAGAGCGCGCCTGACAACTGTTCCCGGGTGAACGACTCGCCGCTCCCGTTCAACTCGGCGCGCACCTGGTGAATGGTGAAGGCGACGTCGGGACGCGCGGCGATGATGTTGTAGATCGTCTGCGTCAACCCGTTCCACCGCCCGCCCGGTCCTTCAGGCTCTGGCAATTCGTGCGCGAGCGCGGCGCGGAGTTTGTTTGGAAATTGCGCGACCGCGTGCCCATTCATCGCGCGCTCTTCGTTCGCGATTACCAGGTCGTACGCGGCCGCCAGTTTGTGGACGCCGTCGCGGGATTCTCGAATCTTCGCGAGCTGTTGTGGTGTCATCGTCTCCCCCAGTCAGACGAAGTGAAGCGCTACGGGTGCGCCGCCTCGAAGCGCTCGACGCGCTTGGCGTGTGCCTGATTCCGTCGCGCGTGTTTCCGCTGCCGTGTTCGTTTCCGTTCTTCGGCCTCTTCAGCGAGCGCGGCGTGCTTGATACTGTCGAAGGTCACCGTTTTTGACAAGTGCTTCTTGCACCAATTCGAGAGCGGGGTCGAGCCGCCCAGGCCTTTAGCCTCGAAGGCGGCGCCGAGCACCGCCAGGCTCACGACGCCTAAGCGCGGCAGCGCCAGCGTCTGCGGCGAGACGCGCTCAAACACATCGGCGGTGTCTTTCACCTTCAACGTCGCGAGTGCGGCAGTCAAAAAGGCGCACGCGAGATAGTTGAAGCAGTCAACCCCGGCGAGCTGCGCGCGTGTGTACGTGTCGCGCCCAATCTGCAGCACGGGCGCGGCGATGCGGGTCTGCAGCTTCTGTGCTTGATAGTGGCCGAGAATTGATTCAGACAGATCCATGGTGAACCTTTTGGTTAAGTGAGTTTGTCGATGTGTGCCGCAAGGTCGCGCAGAATGCCCGGGAGCGCCTGCACGTTCTCGTCGGTCAAGTTCACAGACATGCCGGTGCCCCGGATGCCGTCGATCACCACGAGGACGACGCCGCCGGCCGCCTTCGTGAGCAGCTTGAGGTTGTTCGCGTAGTCGTCGTACTTGCCGTTCACATCACGTAGGTCGCCGCCGTCCATGAGACACATCCCTTCGAGTGCGAGAACGGGCGCGGGCGTCGCGCGCGGGGTCGACGCCGCGAGCATTAGGCGGGCCGCCGTCGGGGTTTGGTGGTGGTGCGGGTCGGGGTGTCAGGCTTGAGCGCTTCCACGACGGTGCGAAGCGCGGCGAGCTGCGCGGGCGACATGTGCTGCAACAGGATCATGAGGTCATCCCGCAGCTGCGGTTCTTCGCCCGGCATGAGGTCGTTGGCGCGGTGGCGCGCAGACATGTCGCTGAGGAGCAGCGACCGCGCGCGGTTGCGGACGACACTGACGGCATTGTGGTACGCCCACGCGATCAGCAAATCCTCGCGGTTCAACGTCGCCTGCTGCACCTGCGGGTCGACGCCTTCGCGGATCAACTGCTGTACGGTGGTGCCGAGCGCCGACGCTACCTTGTTGAGAATTTTCGCGCGGGTGTTGCGCTGGCCGCCTTCGATGCCTTGCAGCGTGCCGATCGAGATGCCGGCCTGCTCGGCCAGATCCGCCTGGTGCAATCCCTTTTCAACACGGAGCCCTTTTAGGCGGGCCCCCAGCCGCACCCGGAGCTGCTCATCCATGTAGGTATCAAAGGCAAATTGCTGCCAGGCCTTATCCGGCATCTGCGACCGACGGTAACCCCAATCTAGTGAAAATGCAAGGATGCCGGGGCGGGCCTGGTACATTTTCAGTGCGCGGTCGAGCTTGCCAGCGCAGCGGCAGAAGCGTAGATTATGCCGCACGGTTTCCTAATGGCAAGTACTCAATACTTCTGGTTGCGCCCAGCACAACACATGTGTATAATGCGCAACGGTATTGCCTATGACACTCAAAACGGCGCGCCTGCTCGCCGGCCTCACGCAGGAGGAACTGAGCCTGCGGTCAGGCATCGAGGAGAGCACGATCAGCCGGCTCGAAAAGGGCCGGCAGCAGTATCTGAAGACGGAGTACGGAACGATCGCCCGGCTCGCCTGCGCGCTCGGTCTCGATCACGGCGCGCCGCTGTTCGATGTGTTCCCGGTGCCCGAGACGGGCGAGAAACGCGAGGCGGCCGCCGCAGGAACGGCGACCGCCCGCTAACCACGCACACCGCCGATGGAGGGCGGTACACATGGCTGCAACGACTCTACCACCTGAAACCCCGATTGTGGCGCGCGCCGGCAGCGACCACGGCGGCCCGGCGGCGCCCGACGGCCTGCACCCGGCCGTTTGCTGCGACGTCATCGACCTGGGCCAGCGCACCGGCCCCTGGGGCGAGCGCCACAAGGTCAAGGTTGTGTGGCAGCTCGCGACCGAGGACGCGAACAAGCGGCGCTACATCGTCAGCCGCATGTATACGCTCAGCCTCGCGCCCAAAGCGACGCTGCGCCGCGACCTGGAGAGCTGGCGCGGGAAGGCCTTCACCAGTGATGAGCTGGACGGCTTCAACCTGCTCAAGCTCATCGGTGCCAACTGCCAGCTGCAGACGGTGGCGACCGTGAAGGACGGCGGGCAGATGTACGCCAACGTGCAGGCGATCGTGCCGCCGCCGCGCACCATGCCGCGGCTCATCACCGCCAACTACACCCGCGAGCGCGAGCGCGCGCAGCCGCGCGGCAACCCGGCGCCGCCGACGATGGGACCGGAGGTGAACCGTGTCCCGTTCTAACGTCGTCCCGTTCGAATCGCCGATCGTCGTCCCCGCCAAGCCGGCGCGCGCCCCCAAGGCGCGCCGGCACGACACGCAGGACGGCCGGTTCTACTTCATCACCGACCTGGAGCAGGTCGAGTGGAAGCTCCCCAGCGTCACGACGGTGCTCGGCGCCATCAACAAGCCGGCGCTCGTCGGCTGGGCCGCCAACCAGGAGCGCGCGCTGTGCATCGACGCCGCGGCGGCGCTCAACGCCGACCTGGCGAACCACCCGCAGCTGCCGCGCGCCGCGTACGTCCTGAGCCTGGAGCAGCGCCTCGGCCACGCGAAGGCGCACCAGCGCGAGAAGGAGAAGGCGGCCGACATCGGCAAGCAGGCGCACGCGCTGATCGAGTGGCACCTGAAGCATCAGCTCAACATCCCGACCGGCCCCGAGCCCGCCGTGTGCGACCAGGCGCAGTGGGCGTACATGGCCTGGCAGGACTGGGCCAAGAGCGTCGACCTGCTGCCGCTCTTCATCGAGAACGTGGTCTACAGCCTCACGCACCAGTGGGCCGGCACCGTCGACCTGATCGCGGTCGTCAACGGCAAGGAGCGCGTGATCGACTTCAAGACGGGCAAGAAGGTCTACGGCGAGGCGCGGCTGCAGAACGTCGCGTACCGCGCGGCGCTGGTCGAGATGGGCCACGCCGAGCCGACGATCGGCGGCACGATCGTGCGGCTGCCGAAGAACGTGGACGACCCGGCGTTCGAAGTGGTCGACGTCGAGCCGATCAGCACACTGCTACCGACAGTGATCGCGACGCGCGCGCTGTGGGACTTCACCGAAGCGGAAGATCAGGCGTACCGCAAGGCGCGCCGCAAGACGAAACCGACGACCGACACGGCGACGACGATCGTAAACGGGCCGGCGGAACTGCCGCAGCCCGAGTGGCCTTTCTGAGATAGCCGCACAGCCCCGCGCGCCTGCGCGGGTGGGTGAACCCGGTCCTGGCGTCGCCCGACGCCGGGGCCTTCGTGCGTTCGACCGCGAGCGATCCCACGCTCGCGCGGCCGGCGAGTCAGGTGCTGCGCCATGGAGTGGCGCTGCTGGTTTCGTCACGAACGGCCGCTACTGTTCACGCTGCAGCGGACCCTCCAGGGGCTGCTCGCCCAACCCTCCACCGTGCTGTGGGTGTGCCGACGCTGCGGCCGCGTCGTCGCGCGCACGACACCCGCGAAGCTCTGGTCATGAAGTACCGCAAGGTCTACACGCGCCTGTGGTCGCATCCGCAGCTCGCGAGCCTGGCGCCGCTCGACAAGCTGCTCGCGCTCTACCTGCTGACGACGCATCAGAGCAACCGCGTGGGCCTGTACCGCTTCTCGCTGGCCCTGGCGAGCGAAGAGCTGCAGCTGCCGGCCGAGACCCTGGCCGAGATGCTGCCGCGCGTCCTGCGGGCGTTTGAGTGGCACTACGACGCGCGCGTGGGTGTCGTCTGGATCCCGAGCTGGCTGACGTGGAACCCGCCCGAGAACCCGAACGTGGTCAAAGGCCTGCTGCGCGACCTGGACGAGGTGCCGCGCACGCGCCTACTGCAGCGCTTCGCCGCGGCGCCCGTGGCGCTCAACAACGAATGGTGCGCGCTGTTTCAGAACCGTCTCGAAACGGTTGCGCGAACCCTGCGGAAACCGTCTCGAAATCAGGAACCGTAACCGTAACCGTAGCCGGAACCGTACGAAGAGGCGTGTGGAAACTGTGGATTCTGTGGAAAACCCCGAACGGCTGAGGAGAGATGGCTGAGAACGACAAAACGATCGGCCACGAGCTGGCGCCGGGCATCTGGCGATTCGGCGGCCACGTGCATGTGAGTCTGCACGACCTCGCCGATCAGTACGGCGTGCCGCATGACGCGTACACGTATCACCTGCTCGCCCGTCGGATCGTGGAACGGCTGACGCCGCCGGCCGTGGTGCTCGATGAGGACCTGCCGTGAAGCGCACGACCGAAGCGGAAATTGCGCCCGTGATCCAGCACGTGCTGATCACCGCGCAGGTGCCGGCGACGGTCGTGATCCTCATCCGCGAGGAAGGCATCGAGGTGGTGGCCGGCGGCGTGTGCGAGTTTCCGCCCGAGCTGGTCGTCAAGTGTCTGCGCGCGGCCGCGGACATCGCCGAAGCGCGCCAGGCGGCGCTGCAGCAGCAGGTGCCTGGTGGCCAAGCGAACTAAGAAGCGCCGCGCGCGCGCGCCGAAGCTGTATCAGCCCGTGCTGCCACAGCTCGATTGCGCCATGGGCTGGCACGGCACGCTCGTCTACGGCGAGCCGATCGACAAGGGCAGCTGCGTCAATCGCGACGTGGGCTGCTTGCAGTGTGGCGAGATTGTCGCCACCGAGAGCTGGACGCCTGAGGCCTGGGCCCGACGCGGTAAGGACCGCCTCGCACCTGGACCCGATTCGGAGTACCACCCGTGACGCTCCTGTCCTGGTTCTTTCATCACCTCCCCGAGGCCGAGCAGCAGAACGCGCCCCCGACCGGCTGCAAGTACGCGCTGTTCAATGACCCGCTGACGGAGACGACGCCGATCGCCGGCAGCGCCTTTGCCGCGATCGTCACGAACAGCGACGGCACGGTCGCCTTCCAGACCGCGGCCGGCCAGTACCTCTCGCAGGAACCGCTGCAGCGCGGCGTGTTCCACCTGGCCAACAGCGTCGGGCTCTACGAAAAATTCGGGATGCTCGGCAACATCGCGACGAGCTGGACGCGCCCGAGTGAAGGCGACCCGATCTACAGCTACGTCGTGACGTCGATCCCCAACGCCGCGTGACGTCATGAGCCCCGCCACCCTGCTCTACTACACCGGCCCGACCGAGAGCGGCGGCATGATCCCGGTGCCGCCGGCTGTACGCCCGCCGCTGCCGACGCCGCTGCCGCGCGCCGACCGCGACGGCACACCGTGGGCGACGTCGCTGCCATGGACGCCACCCGAGAGCCGCGACTACCTGCGCGGTGATGCGTGGGGCGTCGTCATGGACGGCGCGCCTGGCCCCGATCAGATCCCGGGCATCAGCGACCGCACGAAGGACTGGATCCTCAGCTGGTTCATCGATCGCTATCCGCTCGACTTCCAGAAGCAGTACCTCACGAAGTACGCGAGCTACGGCTACACGCACCTGTACCTCTCGCCGCCCGACTCGATCCAGGGCATGGGCTTCTCGCTGCAGCAATTCGTCAACACCGTGCGCCTGGTCAAGCGCTACGTGCCCTACGTCGGCATCATGCTCGGCAGCAAGGTCTATCAGCCGGCGAACATGAGCCCCGACGAGTGGGCCGCGTACGTCGACCCGCTGCTCGACGCGCTGCTGCCCGAGGCCGACGAGTTTTCTATTTGGGAGTACGACCTGTGGAACCGGACGGCGCCCGACGGCGTCGCCATCTGGAAACACATCGGCGACCGCTGCCACGCGAAGGGCAAGAGCTGCTGGCTGCACTTCTCGCCGCACGTCACGAGCTGGTTCAAGGACGGCGATCCGCGCGGCCGCTTCGGGTGGTACGACGACCTGAACTACTCGATCGACGGCATCAACTACCAGGGCGTCAGCGACTGGACGACGCAGGACGCCGCCGACCGCGCGGTCGACACGCTGTGGCAAATGGCGCAGCAACCGTACGGCCACAAGTTCCGGTACTGGGAAGACGTCGCGATCCTGATGTTCAACGCGGCGAGTCAGACCGGTGACCCGCCGAACTACAACGACGGCCGCGTGCGCGGCGCGCCCATCACGCCCGAGGACGCGAACTGCCGCGGCTACTACTTGTGCTGCACGTTCGACAACGTGAAGCACACGTCCGATCCGGCGACGGGCGCCGGCCTGGTATGGGGCTTCGGGAACGGCGGCCGCCGACCGGATGGGACGAGGCTGTGAGCCGCAGCTACGCGCACGGCAGTGACGTGCCGGCCGAGCGCTCGCGCAGCCACCTGGAGGCGCTGCTGCGCGCGCATGGGTGCGAGGGCTTCGCGTACGGCTGGACCGCTGAGTACGACCGGATCGAGTTTCTCTGGCGCGGCCGCCAGATCCGTGTCGTGCTGCCGCGGCCGACGCGCGAGGCCTTCGCGCTCACTCCGAGCGGCCTGGCGCGCAGCGACCGGCAGATCGATCAGGCGCTCGACGGCGAGAACCGGCGCCGCTGGCGCGCGCTGCTGCTCGTCGTGCGCGCGAAGATCGAAGCGGTCGAATCGAAGATCGCGACGTTCGAAGAGGAATTTCTGGCGTACATCGTCATGCCCAACAACAGCACGATCGGTGACATCCTGCTGCCGCGATTGACCGACGGATCGATCGCTAAGCAGCTGCTGCCAGCCGGCGAGTGGCCATCATGAACCCGCACCAGGTCACCGCGCTGACGAACCACTGCCGGCTCGCGTCGGAGACGATCCACCCGCGATTCTGGCGCGTGCGCCTCGACGGCTGCAGCGTCGTGCTGACGGTCAACAGCGGCTATGAGTGACTGGAGAGCAACTTCGGCGGGCCCGTGTGGCACGCCAGCGTCTGCGACCCGCACCGGCGCACGAGCGCGGCCGGGTTATTCGATCGTGCGCTCGATGAACTGGACGGCGTCGGCGACGCGGCGCTCGGCGAGTGGCGCGAGGTGGGCGACATCGCCGTCCACGTGCGCCGCCGGCTGTCGGTTGAGGAGCAGGCGACGGTGGGCCCGGTGGCCGACATCCGCGGCACCTGGGAAGCGACGAAACGGATCAACCGCGTGCGGCGCTACATGCAGCTGCCGGCGCGTGACTGGCCAGCCGAACGGCTGCCGTAACGGAGGCGACCATGCCCGTGTTTGAAATCGTGATCGTAGAACGCCCGACGAAGAAGCAAGCGGAAGACGGCGCGATCGAGCGCCTGGTGCTCGGCCCCAAGGCGGTCGTCGCGAAGGACGGCCAGGCCGCGGCGATCGGCGCCGTGATGGGCGAGGACATGCCGAAGGACCTCGACCTGACGCGGGTCGACGTGATGATCCGCCCTTTCAGCGCGTGACCGTCGAAGCGCCGAAACGGTCAGCGCAACCCCAGGCGCAGCGGGCGCTGGAGATGGAGCCGGCACACCTTCGCATGCTCGCGCAGACGCAAGCGCTGCGCGTCGAGCCCGACGAGCAGGGCTACCAGCGCCTGCTGCAGAACGTCCCGATGTACCAGCCGGCCAGCTCCTGGACGCCGGCCAACGTCTGCGCGACGGGTGTCACGCAGAACTACAGCGCGGCCTCGCTCACCACGACTGCAGGACGGTAGGAGGGCCCCATGCCGGCGAACGCCAAAGGGTTTGCGATCGTGATCGTGCATCGCGACGGGACCAAGCAATGGCTGACCGACCCCGACCGCTCGATCGCGGCCTTTCCCTCGCACCAGGCCGCCGTCGAGCGGCGCTTCGAGATGCTGGAGCGCGCGGGCACGCGGACGCGCCTGATCGACGCGATCGACATCGTCCCGTATCCGTCGCGCGCGGTGGTGTATGGCGTCGCGTAGACTGACACCCGCGCGCCGGGCGGGCACGCTGCTGGGACCGGACGCTGACCCCACAGCCCCGGACGTAGCAACCGGCCGGCGCGCAGGTGTCCGTCCCACGCGGGGCGCCTTTGCGGAAGCCCGCGAAGACTGGCTGCGCACGCGGCCGGCGCTCGTGGCGCTCCTGCCCACCGACCACGAAGAGCTGACCCCGGCCGGCCGCGTCGAGCTGGCGCGCACCTGGCAGCTGATGAAAGACGAGGGCCTCTACCCGGTGCATTCTCGCCGCGTGGACGCCTTCGAGAGCATCCGGCAGATCGTCGGCGAGCTGCGCGCGGAGGCGACATGGCGCACGCGGTGAGCATTGAGGAACACACGCGGCGGCACCGGCAGCGGCTCGCCATCATTCGATCGGGCAAGCTCGCGTGCTGGCGCTGCGGCGGCGGCGGCCAGTATCACGTCCACGGCACGTGCTTCCGCTGCGGCGGCTCTGGTGTCGACCCCGAGCAGCCGAAGCACCCGGAGAAATCAAAACGCATCAAAGCCGCTCAAGCGTGGGCGGCGCAGTTTGATCACCGCGGCGAACCGGTGACGCCATGAGCCGCGCGCTGACGTATCAGCAGGCGACGAACTGCGAGAACGCGACCAAGCCGCGCTGCCGGTGTCGCTGCGGCGGCGCGCTGCACGGCGCCAAGCGCGGCAAGGTCACCGGGCTGCTCTTCAGCGACCCGCACAGCCCGACCCGCGAGTGTCCGACGTGCCGCGGCCAGGATCCGAGCTGCGCGCGCTGCCGCGGCCAGGGCAAGGTCTACGTGCGATCGGTGCCGATCGAGGAGCAGTACCCAGATGTATGGACGGGCTCGACCGCCATGGTCGAGGGCAACGCGCCGGGGGAACTTGACGACCACAAGACCGATTAACCGTAGTTGTTGATCGGGATGTTGCTGGAGGCTAGCGCTACAGCGTCGAGATGTGCCCGGGCCCCGTTCTGTAGACTGGTGACACCATGAAGACTGAAGAGCGCGCACGCCTGGACACGCTGCTGAACGCCATCAAGCGGGCGCTCAACCGACACGCGCCGATCGACGCGCGCGAGGCCGGCACCATCTTCAGCCAGCTGCTGATCGACGTCTACGTGCAGGCGCGCGAGAAGAGCACCGACGAGGCCAGCGTCGCGAGCGAGATGCGGCGCATGGCCGCGCGGATCGTGCTGCTCGCCGACACACCGCTCCCCAATCTGCGCCAGGTGCTCGATGAGACCTCGGACGAAAGGACGCACTGATGCCGCCGGTTGAGACTGCCCCGCCCGACACCGCGGCGCCGCCGTCGCCCTGGCTGACCGTGCCGGAAGCGGCTGCGCGCGCCAAGTGCGGCATCAACCTGATCTACGAGAAGGTGCGCAAGGGGAAGCTGCGCGCGGTGAAGCTCGGCGCGCGCAAGGACATTCGGATCCACATCACGTGGCTCGATGCGTGGATGGAGAGCGCGGCGACCGACGCCGAGCTGGTGAACCCCGACGCGCCCGGCGCGGCGATTCCGTTTCGGCGGTAGCCTTGACGAATTCATATGATTGTGCGAAGCTCAACCTTGACCGCGATGGAGGCGGCCCGTAATGGTTGAGAAGCGCTGCACGTGCGGGGAGGCCCGCTGGCTCAAATGCCCTGACCCCTGGTACCTCATGGCGATGCGCGTCGCCGGGAAAGAGTACGCCCCGAACCTGACGCGCTACGCGGAACACTTTCTCCAGCTCGACATCACGACCAAGACCGAGGCCGAGAAGGTCGCCGACCAGGTGCGCGGGCTGATCCTCGCCGGCACCTACGTCAGCGTGAAGGACGCGCGCAAGCAGCCGAAGGCGCGCAAGGCGCCCGGCGCGATCGAGCCGAGCGCGGTGCTGCTCAAGGACGCGCGCGACCGCTTCTACGCGGCGCGCATCGAGAAGCACCCGACCATGAGCGACAGCGACAAGAGCCTGGCGAAGGGCCGGCTGCGGAAGTTCTCGGAGTGGCGGCCCGTGGCCGGCGAGCCGGCGCTGGCCGACCAGCCGATCGGCAACGTGACGCTCGACGTGCTGCTTGCCTTTCGAGTCAGCAGCGTCGTGAAAGACGCCGCGGCGTCGACCTGGGCGAAGTACAAGACGCTGCTCGGCCAGTTTTTCCGCTGGGCGCAGCATGAGGCCGGCATCCGCAACGCCAGCCCGTTTGTCGGCGAGGTGAACCCTGACGACGTGCGCAAGCTGAAGGTCGGCAAGTTTGCGCAGCGCAACCGGCGGATCAACGAAGCGGAAGAGGCCGACCTCATCGAGGCCGCGCGCGAGCTGCAGCAGGTCGAGCATGGCTGCCGGCGGCTCGCCAACCTGCTCCTGGCCGCCTTCGAGGGCGCGATGCGCAAGGGCGAGCTGCTCGCGCTGCAGTGGCGCGACGTCGACCTCGACGCCCAGGTGGTCTACGTGCGCGCCGAGGAGCGCGGCGCTCGCAAGACCGGCCTGGCGCGCGTAGTGCCCATCTCGAAGCGCTGGCTGGCCGACCTCAAGACGATCACGCACAACCCGGCCGGCGAGAAGTTTGGCCGCAGCGAGTACGTCTACGGCAACGCCATCGGCGAGAAGATCAACAGCATCGACAAGGCGTGGACGACGACGATCCTGCGGGCCAACAAAAGCACGCCGACGTGGAACAAGAAGAAGGGGCTCGACGTCCGCAGCCGCGCGCGGCTGCGGTCGATTGACCTGCACTTCCACGACATCCGCCACGAGGCCGC
>Ga0066395_10000487_pt1 | contig 14815 bp, 10 predicted proteins | sample PanSoiPlot1MoBio_FD_61218 | JGI IMG/M metagenome (GOLD analysis project Ga0066395, IMG submission 61218) | Tropical forest soil microbial communities from Panama analyzed to predict greenhouse gas emissions - Panama Soil Plot 1 MoBio | ecosystem: Environmental > Terrestrial > Soil > Tropical... | reverse complement strand
TGCCAAGACTGCCACCGAACGCGAGAAGAATGGCGACCCCCGAAAGTCGATAGCGGAGCGCTATTTAGGCCATGACGACTACATGACGCGTTATAAGAATGCGATCGATAAACTAATCAAGGATCGCTGGATCCTGCCCGAGGATCGAGATGAGTCCGTAAAGAAAGGCGAGGAGGAGTGGGCGGAGGCAGTCAAGTAAAACCGCGATCGGCGGTCAGTGACCAGTAGTAGTCAGTAGTCGGCGGTCCGCGAGGGCGGAGTGAGCATGACACGTTTCTACAATCTGGCTTGATTCTCGGTATGCTGGTTACAGATGATCTTTCCCAAAATTCCGGGCTTTCGTTGTATTAGTTCGGCCCTGCCACTGCTTGTTGTTGCAGTTCTTCTATGTGTGACTGCCGTCGCGCAGACTTCAGCACATGCCGAGGGTTACCGCGTGATTCACACTTACCCTCACGATCCGGACGCGTTCACGCAAGGCCTGATCTACGTGGACGGCTACCTGTATGAAAGCACGGGACGCAACGGGAAATCGTCGATACGGAAGGTCGACCTCGCGACTGGCAAGGTGCTGCAGCACTACGATCTGGCCCAGCAATATTTTGGTGAAGGGCTGACGAATTGGGATGACGACTTGGTGCAACTGACATGGCAGGCGCACCTCGGGTTCGTTTACGACCGGGCGAGTTTCAAGTGGAAACGCAGCTTCGAATATGCCGGTGAGGGCTGGGGTCTGACGCAGGATGGCAAGCACCTCATCCTGAGCGATGGGACGCCGGTGTTGAGATTCCTCGATCCGCAGACGTTCGAGGAAACGAGAAGGTTGCCGGTGACCGACGAAAAAGGCCAACCCGTGGTGAATATCAACGAACTGGAATACATCCACGGCGAAATTTACGCAAACATATGGGAGACCGATCAGATCGTGCGAATCTCACCGAAGACAGGGAGAGTCGTGGGGCGAATCGATTTGACGGGGATCATCGACAAGAAAACGCTCAGCGATCCCAATGCCGTGCTCAACGGGATCGCCTATGACGCGAAGCAGGATCGGATATTTGTAACTGGAAAACTGTGGCCGAAACTGTTTGAGATCAAGATCGTCGCTGGTCGCTAGTCGTTCGAAGTTCGGCAAAAACAAAACCTGGACGTTCTAAAAGTCAATCAATTTCACATCTACTGCCTGGCCGATGATGTTGATCTGTGTCTCCTGTAGAGCGTCGGTCGTCGTGTCGTACATCTGAAGTTCGCCTCCCTGTACCAGGTAAACAACATTGCGGTTGCTGATCGGTTGAATTCCAGTTACATCTCCGGCCGCAGGAGGAATGACGATGGCTCCAGTGGAGGTGTTGTAAATCGAAAGGCAGCCGCGAACCTCGGCGCCGGGCGGGACCGGATTCGGATTAATCTCGGTGCAATCGTGGGCGCCGACGAAGAGCTGGCCCTGAGAGCCGAGCGCAATGCGATCGTGGTAGCCGTCAGTGATGACGATGGGTGACGGGTTGATGACCGTCATCGTGCTGAGGTCGACAAGAGTAAGAATGCCGCAGGACGTAGCCTGTGTTGTCTGTCCCGTGCATGGCGAACCGGGCACTGGCGATCCTGCCACGTACATCGTGGTGCCGTTGACGAGAGCTTCCTCGGCAGCAGGAACGGGAACCGGCACACCGGGAGTATTGGTAGTGAGATCGAGCGTCTGCACGCTGGCTTGGATTCCAGAACATTTTGGACCGCAGTTGATGACATAGGCCGTGTTGTCGTCACTGCTGAAGAAAGCGGCAACGGGACGGTCGAAGCCGCCGATCGGAGGTGAGGTGACGGGCTGACCTGTGCCGATATTCGACGGGGTCACCACGACCACGGAGTTCGAATTGTTGCTGAAGGCTAGAATGCGGTTGCCGGTGTTGCCGATCGAGAGGTAACGAACGGCGGGGATGTTTACCTGAGCTGTGGTCCTTCCAGCGGTCAGGCTGAAAACAACAATCGTTCCGGGGTCCTGTCCGCTGACGAATGCGGTCGGGATCGCTGCGTATCCGAACTGATTGTCGGGACTAACGATAAAGCTGTCGGTAGGTCCCGGCAGCACGACTGTATTGGCCGTCGCCTCAGAGGAGTTGCTGACGATCGCGATTGTGTTACCCGTGGGGCTATAGGCCAGCGTGAACGCTCGATTCGAGGTTTCTACCATCGGACCGGGTGTGGCTCCGGCTGTAATTGGGGCGATAAGTGGTCTGAGGTCCGTTTGCGCGTCGATGATTTCGAGGCCGGCTGTCGTTCTTGTAGAGTTGATATCCTGGGAGACGAGGGCACGAAACTTCAGCCCGCTGGTTGATGGGCCACTCGGAGTCGAGGATCCACAGCCCATAACGAGCAGAGTTGTGGGTAATGCCAACACGAAAAGACTCAGGGCTCTTCTCAAACCTGGAACTCCAAGAGCATGCAGGATAAAGGCTTGTATGCGAAACAGGGATTATAACAAAGCCCGTCGGAGGGCCTTCTCCCTGAGCGGTTGGATGCGGCTGAGCGCGATCCTGTATCCTCAAGTCAATGCCAGAAGACCTGAAAAAAAGGCTGAAAAAATCTCCCGTCCTCTGTGATGGGGCGATGGGCACGCTGTTGTACTCGAAAGGCGTGTTTATCAACAGATGCTATGACGAGCTGAACCTGTCGCAGCCCGAGTTGATCCGAGGCGTGCACCACGAGTATTTGCAGGCAGGCGCGGAGATTATCGAGACCAATACATTTGGCGCCAACAGTGCCCGGCTGGCGCGGCATAGCCTGGTGGACAAAGTACGCGACATCAACCTTGCCGGCGCACACGTGGCGCGAGACGCAGCCAAGAGTTTCGATGTGTGGGTGGCCGGATCGGTGGGTCCGCTGGGGATTCGCATCGAGCCGTTAGGCAAGACGTCGTTTGAGGAGGCAAGGAACGCGTTCAGGGAGCAGGTAGCGGCCCTGTCCGAGGGCGGTGTTGATCTGCTGATGCTGGAAACCTTCGGTTATTTGGAAGAACTGCACCAGGCAGTCCAGGCGTGCCGCGATGCTGCACCGAATCTCCCCATCGTTGCGCAGGTGACGATCGATGAGGATGGGAACTGCCTGGACGGGTCGGATCCAGAGACGTTCTCGGCGCGGCTGACCGAGTGGCAGGTGGATGTGCTGGGAATTAATTGCAGCGTAGGCCCAGTCGACATGCTGGACGCAATCGAGCGCGTACGGGCGTCCACTACCCTGCCGCTGTCGGCGCAACCGAACGCAGGAATTCCGCGCTCGGTGGAAGGCCGAAACATCTATCTGTGCTCGCCGGAATACATGGCGAGCTATGCGCGAAAGTTCGTGGAAGCCGGCGTGAGCTTGGTCGGCGGCTGCTGCGGAACGACTCCGGACCATATTCGGGCAATGAAGTCGGCATTGCGAGTCCGTGAGGCGCGCGCAAAGACCGCAGTTTCGACGTCGTCTACGGCACACGCAACAATGGCGCCAGCAACTGCTGCCATGAGCGAGCGGTCGAAGTTAGGCGCGAAGATCGCGGATGGCGAATTCATCACTATGGTGGAGATTGTGCCACCTAAGGGCATCGATATCCGCAAAGAGCTCGAGGGGGCGAAATTCCTGAAATCGGTGGGAGTGGATGCGATCAACATCCCAGATAGCCCGCGAGCGTCGGCTCGCATGAGCAACCAGGCATTGTCGCTGCTGATCCAGCAGGAGATTGGGATCGAGGCGATTCTGCATTACACGTGCCGGGACAGAAATGTTTTGGGGATTCAATCAGACCTGCTGGGTGCAGCCGCGACGGGCATTAAGAACCTGATCTGCATTACGGGAGATCCACCAAAGATGGGGAATTATCCGGATGCGACGGCAGTTTTTGATGTGGACGCCATCGGGCTGGTCAACATCGTTCGGAACCTGAATCGCGGACTCGACCTAGGCGGCAATCCAATTGGGCAAGGGACTGCATTTGTGATCGGGGTGGGAGCGAATCCGGGGCTGCCGAGCTTGGACGAGGAGATCCGGCGGTTTGAATACAAGGTGGAAGCGGGAGCGGAGTATGTGGTGACGCAGCCCGTCTTCGATTTGAGCCTGCTGGAGACCTTCCTGAAACGCATTGAACATTGCCGGATTCCGGTAGTGGCGGGAATCTGGCCATTGGTGAGCGCCCGGAACGCAGAATTTATGAAAAACGAGCTGCGGGTTTCCGTGCCGGACACAATTCTGGAGCGGATGACACGAGCGACTACCCCGGAAGCTGCCCGAGAAGAAGGAGTTGGAATCGCAAGGGAAATGCTGACGGCAGTTCGAGAGATGACTCAGGGTGCTCAGATCAGCGCTCCACAGGGTCGCTACGGTTCGGCGGTGGATGTCCTTGAAGCTCTAGGATCTTCGCGAAGCACTTCTGCATAAGTGAACGAAAACGTTCACGCTAATTAATATTTTCGATGGGGTTGAAAAAGCCAAAAGCGAAGTAAAATGGTGTTAGGAGTAATGCCAGTTGGTCAAGTTTGAGGAATGCCTCGAGCGTCTCGAGAAGATTGTCCAGGAGCTAGAGAAAGGGGAGGTTCCCCTGGAGAAGTCGCTGACGCTGTTCGAAGAAGGCATGCAGCTCTCCGCCTCATGTCGTAAACAGTTGGAAGAGGCAGAGGGCAAAGTAGAGATTCTGTTAAAACAGAACGGCAAACTCCAAACTGAACCGTTCGAACCTGCGTCGGAAAAAGCGGCACGCAGATAGTAAGTCGGGTTCGAATTCGTCAACGCCTGTTACGGCGCGTTCAGCGCCGGAAACAGCTGAGACCACCGCAGAAGCGGTGCAGTTATGGGGGATGTATGCAGCCGATGAATGTCGTCCTATATCAGGGCGATTCCGGAACTGCCCTAACTCTCGTATCCAGCCTTTCCCCGCATGTTCGTGCCGTTCATATGGCAAGATCTCGCGAGGAAATACGCCCCGCTATCGCTCGGCATCGTGCCGAGGTACTCGTTCTGGATATGGAGTCGACGGGCGCGAACGAAGTGGAACGCCTTCATCATGAATTTCCCGGGTTGTCGATTGTTTGCACGCACCGGCTCGCAGATGAAGAATTGTGGGCGCGAGCGATGGAACAAGGCGCTGCAGACGTGTGCGAACCGTGTCGAACTGGCGATGTAGTCGCTTCAGTCCTTCGAGAACGCACGCGTCACGCCGCGGCATAATCGCAATCTTCGGCAGATCAACAAGGACGCCTGCGGGCGTCCTTTTCGTTTCCCGTAACTTCGCACTTGTTATACTTCGATGCCATGCTGAAACGGATTCTCGAGCAAGGGCGGGAAACCGCGGACAGCGCCCTTGAACGGCTGTTGCCAGCCGCAAGTCAGCATCCCACTTCTATTCACCAAGCCATGCGGCACAGCGTTTTTGCGGGCGGCAAACGCTTGCGGCCTATCTTGTGCATGGAAGCCGGAAGAATGGTTGCGGGACGGCTGCCCGAAGGGATCGACGAAGTGGGCGCGGCGCTCGAGATGCTTCATACCTATTCGCTGATCCATGATGATTTGCCGGCGCTCGACAATGACGATCTGCGGCGGGGTCGTCCTACATGCCACAAAGCTTTCGGCGAGGCGATTGCGATCCTTGCTGGAGACGCGCTGCAGACGCAGGCATATGAAGTGCTGGCGCAACTATGTTGTCCTGCGGAAGCCCGAGTCGGCATTATTCGGGAGATCGCGCATGGCACGGGCACGATCGAAGGAATGATTGGCGGCCAGGTGGTGGATCTCGAGGCCGAGCACAAGAAGCCCGACCTGGCGACGCTCGAATATATTCATCGTTCGAAGACCGCTGCGCTGATCACGGCTAGCGTGGTGAGCGGCGGACTATATGCCGGAGCGACAGAAGCGCAGATTGCACGTTTGCGGAATTACGGGCAATCGATCGGACTAGCTTTTCAGATTGTCGACGACGTGCTGGATGTGACGCAGACTTCCGAGCAGTTGGGAAAAACTGCGGGCAAAGATACCGCGGCGGAGAAGACGACGTATCCGGCGCTATTCGGGGTCGACGAATCACTGCACAAGGCCGACGCGCTCATCGAGAAGGCGTGCGCGGAACTAAACGAATTTGGTCCGGCTGCGTCTACCCTGAAGGAACTCGCTCATTTTCTGGTGGAACGCAAGAAGTAGAGGGCGAGAGACCGGTCCCCGATCATGATAGTGAGCAAGTCGTTCCTCTACGCAACAACCGTAATCATTTTCACTTCTTCGATTCTCCCGGCGCAGGGCACTCCGTGGCGTTACGGACTCCGCAGCGGCGATCATCTCGTCTATCGGTACACCTTCCAGAAACACACGCAAGGTGAGGACGGCAGCGAAAGCCAGGCCGAAGTGCGCTTTCGAACGCATGTGCTGGTAATAGGCGAGAATGACGGACGACTCAGCGTGGGCTTCCAACGAAATCGCGAGAGCGCCGAACTAACCCTTTCACGCCGCAAAGGCAAAGATCGCCTGGCACAGGATCGCGTCGATTTCGACAATCGTATGCGGAAGCGGCAGTCGCGGTTTTCGGAGGCGCAAGAGATTTCTAGATCGGGAGACCCGCATTACTCGTGGGAGATGGCGCGGGAAACCTACAGCCACGTGCTCGACGCAATTCATGAAGTCATGAGCCTGCCGCCGATCGCCCTGAAAAAAGGAGAGGCTTGGCGCGGCAGCAGCGTGCTCGGATTCGATCTGCGGTGGGTCGACGATGAAACAGTGCATGAAAAGTCTTGTCACCGCGTAGAAGGGTCATCGGCCGACGGGTCGCTCAAGCTCAACTATTGTTGGTCATCAGACTCGACCGTTCTTGAGCAGATTGGATTGGAAGCGACCTATGGAGCACCGGGTGGAACCTTGCACGAGATCGTACACATGGAACTCGATGGGTTCTCGCATGCGGAGTCTCTGGACACCTGGCTGGGATCGGCAGAGACGCGACTGGGAACATTGCAGGCGCTGCTGTTGTCGCCAGGGGTGGCCATTGCGGGTGGGCAGCTTTCTCCGATTCTTACTTCTGACGATGCGGCGGCCCAGGCGCTTTCATTGGCGGTGGCTGTTCGACGAAAGATGGCGGTCCCGCCCGAGATAGCGGCCAAGCTTAAAGAGAGCAACAGCACGCCAGTGAGAATATTGTCGGAAGAATTGTCGAAGGCGGACGGTTCCGTTCCTCAACTCACGTCTGTGGACGAGTGCAAGCGTCCGGTTGCAGCGAAGCCGGTACCCAGCAAGTTCGGAACGATCTATGAAGCTGTGCGGGCAACAAGAGCGGATACGGAAATTCCCTACCTTCTCCGCGTCCCACTGACGTACCGCGCAGATCGTCCATCGCCGCTGCTCGTATATCTGAGCGGAGGCGCTGGGTTCGCGATTGACGGGGTAAACACGGCTGAGGAAGTTGTCGCGCAAACGGAATATCTCGTTCTGTATCCGCAGGCGGGACAATACTGGTGGACGCCCGAGATGGCGCGCCGCTTCGACGCTGTGTTCCGGCAGGTCGTTTCGAACTACAACGTGGATTTTGACCGTGTCTACCTGACAGGTTTCAGCAACGGAGGAACGGGGTCGTTGTATTTCGCCGAGATGTGGCCGCAGCGCTTCGCGGCCGTTGTTTCGCAGATGGGTGCCGGACTGTGTGTGGAAGCGGTCAAGGCCGGGCTGACGAACCTGGGGGACCTGCCGCTGCTGTTCGTGCATGGCGACAAGGATCCGCGGATCGGGTCGGAGTGTTCGACGACTACCCACAGCGCATTGCTAGACATGCGTCTACCCGTAAAGCCTGAAATCAAGATCCTTCCGGGGCGGGAGCACGACATCACATTACAAACCGATGATGGTTTGACGCTCGCATTCTTTAGGAACAAGGTGCGGAACCCATTCCCGCGGGAAATCGAAGCAAATCTATTGGATACGCAGGCGTCGCGGCAGTACTGGATCGAGGTCGTCGATGCGAAGACTGGCAAGGCCGGAGTTGAGGCTCGAGTCAAATCGGACAACACGGTCGATATTCACACCCACGACGTGAAGCGAATGCGGGTACATTTGCGCCCAGAAATGTTTTCGAAACCCGGCGAAATGCGAATTCAGTGGAATGGGAAAAAGCTAGAGAACGGCCCGCTGAAAGATGTGTGCTCTGCGGCAACGAGCGGCGTCGATCCAAAGTTGGATCGGGCGGACGTGCGAGAGTTGAGCTCGCCATGGTGATAGGCTCCCGGGACTTGCCGTCCGCTGAAACCATTTTTATTTCCTTGGTTGCTTTCCGGGCACCTGCCTGCAGTGTTATGCCAACTCTTGCGGCTGATGCGCTGCCTCGCGCTACGACGGATCGCAGCCGAGTTCGGGTAGGGGAGCCTTCTAATTGCGACCCACTGTAGGGCGCACGGGTGGCCTCCTGAACCAGTCAAGGCTGCCGAAATTTCAGCGCTATTCCTTGTATCGCAGAGCATTCGGCGCTAGAGTGATCGTGCTCTCGCGATTTTTTCCCACCTCCTTTTCCTCAGATGTGATTTGTGCGCTAAGGTTGCAATGTCTGTGCAACTAAAGGCGGTACTGGCATGAAGCCCCCAATATATGGTGTTTTATTTCTTGACCCGTCACGGCGTTCGCCGTTAGAGTTGGTCAAAAGCAGTGGTGCCCAACCCGTCTTCGGGGAGGGCATCATACTGTACGGCCAGCGAGGAACCCGGCTAGTTAACCTCCAGACGGTTGGCTGGCGACTAGCTCCTCGGACTTGCAGCGCATCCCCAGCCAGCGCGCCGTTCGTAGCGCGGACACAGTTGTCCGCAACCGCTTGCTTCCAGTTGGAAGCCGCGGGCAGAAGTGCTCGCGCTACACAAGTAGTGAAGGAGTGACCTTGCTCAAGCTGAAGCGACTACAAATCCTCGGATTCAAGTCATTCTGTGACCGCACCGAACTCAAGTTTCACGGCGAGGGCGTGGCTGCCATTGTCGGACCAAACGGATGCGGGAAGTCGAACATTGCCGATGCAATCTCCTGGGTATTGGGCGAGCAGTCGGCGAAGTCGCTGCGCGGGTCACGCATGGAAGACGTGATCTTCGCGGGAACGCGCGATCGAAATCCGACCGGGATGGCCGAGGTGTCGCTGACGCTGATCGATCCGGAAGTTTACGGCGGTGCGGATGCGAATACGCCCACAGAGATCGATATTCAGGACGAATTGCCCGCAGAAGAAGATTGGGACGAGGCGGAGGTTCGCAGCAAAGCTGCGGCTGAGACGGAACAAACTGTCGAAGAGGCGCAACCTGGAAAGCTGGAAGAACTTGAGGGGACGGGGGCACCGGAGGGCACAGTCCCGGCCTCGAGCGAGGGTACAGCCAGCGCCGATGGCGGCGGCACGACTGGTCCGCAGGTGGTGTTGAAAATCAGGCGCCGGAAATTTAACCAGCAGCAGTTTCATGCCGGCGAGATCGTGGTTACGCGGCGCCTGTTCCGAAGCGGCGACAGTGAATACCTGCTGAATGGAAAGCTCTGCCGACTGCGCGACATCCAGGAATTATTCATGGGCACCGGCCTGGGTCCCGAGACCTACGCCCTGATCGAGCAGGGGCGCATTGGACAAATCTTGAGCAGCCGTCCCACAGACCGGCGGGCAATTATCGAGGAAGCGGCCGGTATCACGAAATTCAAGACGAAGAAACGCCTGGCGGAAGCAAGGCTGGAAGAAGCAAAGCTCAACCTGAACCGTGTGAACGACATTTTTGAAGAAGTCACGCGGCAGATGAACTCGTTGAAACGGCAGGCCTCGAAAGCGGAGCGGTATGCGCGCCTGCGGGACGAGATGCGCGCTAAATTACGCGTAGTTCTAGCCAGCAAGTTCACCCAAATGGATCAGGAAGGACTCACGCTCGATTCGCAGATCAACCAGTTGGGCGAAGAGATTCGGCACCAGGCGGAGAGCGTACAGCAACTGGAAGGCGAGAATTCCGAACGCACGCAACGTGGATACACGATCGAAACAGAGCTTCGCCAGAATCGCGACCGCATCAACCAAATCGCGATCGAAGTGGATCGGGCGCAGGCGCGGCGACGGACCAACGAAGAACGTTGCGCCGAACTCACGGTGCGCGCTGCATCGTCAGAGGCGGAACTGACGCAGGCGCGGTATCGTCTGACGGCGCTGGAAGAAGAGCGCAACGGACATCAACAGGTGCTCGATTCAGCGGCAGCCGACTTCGCATTGGCGCAGCAGGAACTCGTACTGAGCCAACAGGAGACGGCGGCTGCGGCCACGAATCTTGCCGCGCTTGAGCAGGACCAGGAAGCATGCCGTGGCTCGATTCTTGAGGCGGTGGGAGCAGCGTCGAATCTGCGCAATCAGTTGACGCAGGCGGAAGAACGACTGGCGGGAATCGACCGCGAAGCACAGCGCCTGGGTGCGGAGATCACGACCGCAAATGAACAAGCGGGAGTATTCGGAGGGCAACGCGGACAGCTCGCATTAGAGTTTGAAACCGTGTCGCAGCGGGTCAGCGGTTTGACGACCGAAATTGCGGAATTGCGGCGAACTATCGAACTGAAGCGGCACGAAGAATCGGAGACGAAGAGGCAGCTTGATTCGCTACGGTCAGAGTATGCGTCGGCACTCGGGAAAAAGGGATCGCTCGAAGCGGTGATTGCCGAGCATGGTTATTCGACGGAGTCGGTGCGACGACTGTTCCAGTCAGGCGCGTTGCAGGGGGGATTGGCACCGGCGGGCGTGCTAGCGGATTTTCTGGAAGTCGATCCGCGGTACGAACGGGTAGTGGAAGATTTTCTGCGCGATGAATTGAACTACATCGTAGTGAAGTCATGGGAGTCGGCGGATGAGGGATTGCGGTTGCTGCGTTCCGACGTCGATGGGCGGGCAACGTTCCTTGTACATCCGGAAGATGCGCAGGCGCGTTTCTCGTTTGTGCTGGATGAAAATGCCCATCAGGCGCCGAATGCGGCCGTGCTGCCCCTGAAGAACTCCATTCGGGTGCTAAACGGATTCGGGAAATCGCTGGAGGTGATCCTGCCGAAATTGCGGGATGGATACATTACGCCAGATCCTGCAGTGGCTCGCGACCTGGCGTTGAGTAATCCGGATGCATTCTTCCTGTCGCAAACGGGCGAGTGCTTCCACAACGTGACGGTTACCGGCGGCAAACAACGCAGCGAGGGTCCGCTTTCGATGAAGCGCGAGTTACGGGACGTGCTGCGAATGCTGGAGGAACTCGAACGGTCGCTGCGCGAGAAAGAAATCCTCGCGCTGACGCTAGGACGCGAAATCAAGGACCTGACTTCCCTTCTGGATCGCCTGGAAGAGGACAAGCGCGAAGCCGAGAAGCAGGCGATGACGTCGGGCCACATGCTTCAGCAACTAGAGAGCGAGATGTCGCGGGTTCGCGAGCGTCTAAGCGTAGGTGAGAGCGAATTGCAGCGGCTGGCCGGCGAGCGGCAGGAGTTGGAAGATCAGATCAACCTACGGCGGTCGGAACTGAAAGCGGTGGAAGAGCGGCGCATTCAGTTCGAGTTGCAAATTGTGTGCGGACAAGAGCGTCTGGCGGAGTTGCGCGGATTGCGCGACATAGCCGCGGAGACGACCTCGCAGCGCGCGGCACGAGCGGCAACGCTTGAGGAGCGGCACCGATCGGCGACAGCGCTCCTGCAAAGGATCGAGACGGTGGTCTCGGAAATGCGCGAGCGAGTGCGAGTCCTACAGGAGCAGATGGAATCGTCGGGCGCGGAGATCGACCAACGACAGAATGAGAATCAGCAACTTGCCCAGCAACTGATCGATTTAGACGCGGAGCGGAATGCGGGCGAGGCGCGCGAAGGCTTGCTGCAATTTGAGTCCGAGCAGGTACGGGCACGGCTGGCTGAGATTGACGAACTCCTGAAGAGCACGCGGCAACAACTGGATTCAGCGCGCGACCGTAAGGCGGAGCTTTCAACGGCGGCAGCGAAGCTCCAATCCGACGTGCAACACCTGGCAGATACCTGCATGAATGAACTGGGCGTGGAGCGGCCGGTGCTGATGGCGGACACGACGATTCAATCTTTAGCCGGTGAGGATTTGAATATCGAGGATCAGGCCTATCGCGAGATGCGAGTCCGACTCGATGGCATGGGCCCGGTCAACATGATGGCACTTGAAGAATACAAAGAGACGGCCGAGCGTCATCAATTCCTTGACTCGCAGCGGAAGGATCTGCTGGAGTCAATTGAGAATACAACCGCGACTATCCGCGAGATCGACCAGGTGTCGCGACAGAAGTTCGAAGAGGCGTTCAATAAGATCAACGAGAACTTCCAGGGAATCTTCCGGCGCCTGTTCGGCGGCGGACACGCGTTTATGCGCCTCACCGACATGGAAAACAGCGCGGAGAGCGGGATCGATGTCGTGGCTTCGCCTCCGGGAAAGAAGCTGCAGAATGTGCTTCTACTGTCCGGTGGAGAAAAAGCGTTGACGGCGCTTTCGCTGCTGGTAGGCATCTTCCAGTACACACCGAGTCCGTTCTGCATTCTCGACGAAGTGGACGCTCCACTAGATGAAGCGAACATCGGGCGTTTCACGGAACTGGTGCGCGAGATGAGCGTGAAAACGCAGTTCATCCTGATCACGCACAGCAAAAAGACAATGAGCATTGCGCCGGTGTTGTATGGAGTCACGATGCAAGAGCCGGGCGTATCGAAGCTGGTGTCAGTGCGCTTTGGTGCGACGGCATAGTCTTCAGAGAAGATTCTGATTGTGAAACTCCGCTTTCGCTTGCACGGTTCCGAGTGTTTGCGATCGCCGAGAAAAAACGCCTTTCTTTTTTTCCTCTGACATCCTCAGTTTTTCCACATCTACGATGCTCCGAATCGCGTGTCCAGCAAGGGTTTTCGCGTGAGGCTTCTCTGTCAACTGATTTCGGTCGAACGACGCTGGAGGCTGCCAAGGCAGTGTGACGGAAACCGTTGACAAATATTTTCGGGCAGTTAGAATACCGGAGTTTTTTCCCACTAAAATCGAATCATGAGCCCTGAATTACTCGACAACGTCGTCCTCCGTACGGATTACCCAGAACTTGAGTTGCACGCCAGCGGAAAGGTCAGAGACGTCTACCGTCTGGATAACGAACACCTTCTTTTCGTCGCCACTGACCGGATCTCAGCTTTCGACTATGTACTTGCGACAGGGATCCCTCACAAGGGACGGGTCCTGACGCAGATCTCTCTGTTCTGGTTCGATTTCCTGAAGGATGTCACCGCCAATCACCTGGTGACCGCGGATGTCAGTAAGTATCCTACGAATGTGCGCAGCCACGCAGATGAATTGCGCGGTCGCTCGATGATGGTAATGCGCGCCGATATGTTCCCGGTTGAGTGCGTGGTGCGTGGATATCTTTCGGGCTCTGGATGGAAGGAATACAAAACGACCGGTAAGGTGTGCGGGATCCAATTGCCGCCGGGACTGAAGGAGTCAGATCAGCTCCCCGAACCCATCTTCACCCCGGCGACGAAAGCCACCACTGGGCATGACATCAACATTTCATTCGAAGAGATGTGTAAGCTAGTCGACCCCGGACTCAGTCGGCAACTGCGCGATATCAGCCTGAAGATCTACAAGAAAGCGGCTGACTATGCCCGTCAGCGCGGCATCATCATCGCCGACACCAAGTTTGAATTTGGGCAAACCGCGAAGGGCATTACCCTGGCGGACGAAGTTTTGACACCGGACTCTTCGCGCTTCTGGCCGGCCGACAAGTATCAACCGGGCAAGACGCAGGAGTCTTATGACAAGCAGTACGTACGCGACTATCTCGAAGAAATCCGCTGGAACAAGCAACCACCGGCTCCTGCCCTCCCCCCAGAGGTTGCGCGCCGAACCAGCGAAAAGTACCTCGAGGCATATCGGCAACTTACGGGGCGCGAGTTGGAACTTTAGCGCCGCACACTCGGAAGCATCATGAGCGTCGCGGACTGGGTCATTCTTGCGTTTCTGGTGCTGTCGGTAGTCGGAGCCGCTATTGAAGGCTTTTTCCGTGCGGCCTTCGGCCTGGCGGGGCTGGTAGTCGGCTACCTGCTGGCGGCATGGCAGTATCGCCGTCTGGCGGATTGGTTTGACACTTTCTTGAAGAACCCCTGGTTGGGGGAGATCGCCGGTTTTCTCATCATCTTTTTCGCAGTCTTAATTGCGGCTGGAATTCTCGGCCGTCTCGCGAGCTGGATGATGAAAAAAGCCGGATTGACGTCGATCGACCGGATGCTGGGAGCCTTGCTCGGTCTCGTGCGCGGGGCGCTGGTGGTCTCGATCGTGCTGGTGGCGATGGCGGCGTTTACGCCCACATCGCGCTGGCTCGGAGGATCGGAACTGGCCCCTTATTTCCTGGTCGGAGGACGGGCAGTGATTTGGCTTGCACCGTCAGAAATGCGTCAGCGCTTTTACCAGGGTTTGGATTACTTGCGGGAGCCACATCCGGCGGTCTCCCCGCAACCGGCTGCAACTGCTAAGTAGTTTTCATCGTGAAAATGTAGCGAAAAATCAGAGCAGAGCAGAATCGAGGGACTCGTGAAGGATCAACTGGAAGCACTCATATTTCAAATGTACAAAAGCAATATTCTTTATTCCGAAGCAGTACGCGAGTTCAAGAAGAGATTCATTCTCACAGTGCTCGAGGAGAACAAGGGCAACCAGTGTAAGGCCGCGCGCGAACTGGGCATGCACCGCAACACGCTCAGCCGCACGATGCAGGAGTTGAAGATCGACGTGCGGCCACTGCGGGGAGGAGTCAAGCGTCCACCGCGAAGCGCCCGGCCTGCAGCATTCGAGAAAAAAGTC
>Ga0066395_10000486_pt1 | contig 14820 bp, 24 predicted proteins | sample PanSoiPlot1MoBio_FD_61218 | JGI IMG/M metagenome (GOLD analysis project Ga0066395, IMG submission 61218) | Tropical forest soil microbial communities from Panama analyzed to predict greenhouse gas emissions - Panama Soil Plot 1 MoBio | ecosystem: Environmental > Terrestrial > Soil > Tropical... | reverse complement strand
CGACAACAACAAACCGGGGGGGATCCTCGACGCGAAGCAAAAAGACGCCGTGCAATACATCATCGGGCCGGATGCCTCGCAGTCGGCGCTCGCGGCGCTCAACTATCTCGACAAGGCGCGGAACGAAGCCGGCGGCGCCTCGCTCGACTTGCAAACGAGCGGCCAGGCCGGCGCCGACACCTGGCGCGGGACGGAGCGGCAATACACCGCGAAAGAGATGCTTTCGCAACTCATGCTCCGCACGTTCAGCGAGACAGGCCTCCGCGACGTCTATTTGCTCGCGCACCGCACGCTCCGCGAGTATTGCATCGGCAACCTGACGGGGAAATACCGCGGCGAGTGGATCCAGGCGCACCCCGGCCAGTGGCCCGAGCGCGAGCTCGCCGAGGTAACAGTAGGCGCCTCGGGATCCGCCATGACGGCACGCGTGCAATCGCTCACGGCGACGTTGCAAGAGCAACTCACGGCGCTACAACAAGGGCAATCGGGCGTGCTCGTCGATCTTCCCCAGGTGTACCAAACGCTCCTCGCCCTGGGCCGAGCTCGAGGCCTCGAGCAAATCGACCGGCTATGGATAGATCCGGCGAGCGCCGGCGCTCAAAACGCGCAACGGCAAAAGGCCCAGAGCGCCCAGGCTCAACAGATGGCCCAGGCTCAATTTATGGAAAAGATGGCCGCTATTCAGGTGGCGCTCACGGCCTGGGAAAAGCGCCTCGACGCGAGCGTTAAATACTTCGAGGCCGTGCTCAAGGCGGAAGTCGAGCAAATGAAGGTGCTAGGGCATTCGACAACGGAGCTCGAGCGGTTGCAACTCGAGGGGCTCGTCGCCGCGGCGACGCGCGCGCCGGCGCAATCGCCGGCCGAGGAGCAAGCCCTACGCCTGGCCGGCGCCGGCGGGGGCAACGGAGCGGCCGCGCCGGCGGCCGCGCCGGGGATGATGGACGGGGGCGAGGATGGCGACGCGGCCGCGCCGGAATAAGTACGCGGCGCCTGGCGCGCTCTACGAGGAGCCGGTTTTCCTCGAGGCGTGCCAATGGGCGCAAATCGCGCTCGAGACTGACGGGCTCGACGCCCTGGGTTATGTGCTCGAGCGCGAATTTTTCCAACAGTGGCGAGCGAGCGGCGAGGATGCCGCGACGCGCGCGCGAGTATGGGCGCAACTCGAGGGGGCGCGCGCCGTGCTCGAGCGGATCCGCGAGCTCGGCACTCCACCAATCAAGAGGCGGGGGTAATCCATGGATCAGAAAGAGCAACCGGCAGCGATGCCGGCGAAAGGGCCGGCGAGCTACACGCAAGCGGTTCAGGACGTCGGCGCGTTGTTGCGCGGGGAAAAACCGAAACGCCCGGATGCGGGCGACAAGGCGAAGGCCTCGAGCAACGGCGCCGGCGACGACAAAGCGCAAAGCGAGGGCGACGACGATGCACGGAACAAGGGTAACGGAGCGGATCCGGACAAAGGCGAAGCGCATGAGCGATTGGCACACGATACCGACGCCGGCGGCGAGGGCCGCGGCGACGGCGTACAGGATCCGGATAGAGAGCTCGAGCACGACGAGGAAAGCAAGGGCGAACGAATCGGCCAGGCAGAGCTCGCTAAGGCGCTTGGGGTGAAAGAGGGCGAGCTATTCGAGAATCTGTCAATCGACGTCGAGCAAACCGACGCCGACGGCAAGCGCACGCGCGGCGCCGTGTCCCTGGGCGAATTGCGCCGCGGCTACGTCGGCGCCGAGAAACTCCGGACCGAGCGCGAGGCCTTCGAGCAAGAGCGCGAAACCTCGAGCCTCGAAACCATGCAATCGCGGCGCTATTTCGAGCGAATCGCGCACTCGCTCGCGCCCTACTTGCCGCGGGATGTTATCGGAATCGTTCAACAGGATCAGGCCGCCCGCCTCGAGCGCGAGCGCGTGCTCATGTACGCGGCTATTCCTGAGTGGAAAGATGCGGCGAAACACGCCGCGGATCGTAAGGCGATGATCGACTATCTAAGGCCGTGGGGCTTTACGTCGTCGGACGTCGCAGCGATAGAGGATCATCGCGTTGCCCGTTTCGTGCGGGACATGATGCAAGGCGCGCGGCGCCTACGGGATGCCGAGGAGCGAAGCCGCAAAGCCAAACAAACAGGGGGCGCGAGCGCGGAACGGCCGACGCCGGCGGGCAATCGTCCGTCAGGCCTGGCCGTGCGCGTGCGCTCAATTATCGAACAAGGCAAGGCGGCGCCGACGGCCGCCGGCAAAATCGAGGCCGTTGCGTCGCTCCTCAGAGAGCACGCCGCGGGCGGGAGCCCGAGGCGGGAAAGGTGATTCGATCATGGCAGGGATTACAGCGGCAACGCTACTAGCGCAACCGTTCGGCGGCCTCATTAACGAGGACGTCATGCAACAGATTTGGGATATCTCGCATATCCCGCTACCGTTTCAGGATCTAATCGGCTCGGGCTCGCACGTCAACCCGTATGCCGAGTGGACACAGGACGCGCTACAGGCGCCGAACGTGTCGAATAGCAACGTCGACGGCGCCGACGTCGTTACCGACAACACGAACATGGGCAACCGCGTCGGGAACCAAACTCAGCAGAGCGTAAAGCGCGTGAAGGTGTCCGAGCGCGCGCAAGGCTCGGACGTGATCGGGCAGAGCAACGCGCTCGCGTATCAGGTGACAATGCGACAGCAAGAGCTCCGGCGCGACGTCGACGCGATCATGGTTTCGCAGCAAGCGAGCCAAGCCGATAACGGCACGTTGCCGGGATTGTCGGCGGGCCTGGGCGCCTGGCTCACGTCGCACACAAACAACGGGGCGACCGGCTCGAATGGCGGATTCAACACGTCGACGGGCATTGTCGCGGCGCCAGGCAACGGAACGAAACGCGCGCTTTCCGAGGCGGCCATTCGGGATCTGTGCCAGGCGATCTATCAGGACGGCGGCGACCCGACGGTTTGGCTCGCGCGGCCGGCCGTGGTGCGGAAGGTGAGCGAGTATCTATTCTCGACGACGGCGAAGGTTGCGACGTTGTTTACCGACGTCGGCCAGGAAAAAGGCCCGAGCGTTGCTAAGGGCTCCGTGAATGTCTTTGTAACCGACTTCGGGGTGACTCTCTCGCTCGTTCCGGACCGGCTCATGCAAACGACGGCCGCGGGCGCGTCGACGGCGTACATCATCACGCCGGCCTACCTGATGAAAAGCGACATGAAAGGGATCCGGACGGAGCCGCTCGCCAAGACCGGCACGGCCGACTCGAGGATGATGGTCGAGGATTGGACGCTAAAGGTGCTCGTCGAGAAAGCGCACGGCGCCTACAGGGATATCGACGAAACGGCGACCATGACGGCTTGACAATGGCATACGGGGGCGCGCACACTGGCGCCAACTCGTAAGCGATGGCGAACGGGGGCGCGACTGGCCGATGGGCCGGAAGTCTCGCCCCCGTTTTTTTTCGGGGGCGAGAAAGTGAAATTCTGGCGACACGTCGGCGAGTGGTGGCAGCGATGGCACTACGAGGGCGGCGTGCTCCGCGTCGACACGATGCAACATCCCGACGAGCGCGCGGCCGTAGTGAAGCAAGCGGCCGAGCTCCGCGCGATGCCGGGGAGCGTGCGCGATCTAACTTTCGGGCGTTGCGTGCTGACTATCCCGCTCGAGGATTACTACCGGCTGCTCCGCGAACGGCCGGCTCTCAACTCACAGGACCGCGACGAGCGCGTGCGCGCCTGGCGCGCGCTCCTCGCCTCGAGCGAGGTTGATGAGTTTCGCGTAGGCGCTCTAGTCCGGAGATATCACTAATGGGCCGACATAACGAGCTCGTGCGATGGTACGCCGGCGACCCGACGCAACGCTACGTCGTGCCGGGGAAAAAGCAAATCGTCGCGCTCGGGAAAAACACGTTGCACCCCTGGATCCCGTTAGCGACCAAGCTAACCCTGCCGGGCTCGCTGCCAGGCGCCGGGATTTCAACGCCGACGACGGCCGCAATCGACGCCGCGATGGCGACGAGTTGGGAGCAACGCTTTCATCTCGCTAATAACCATTGGCAGAGCCCGACGCAATCGCAAATGTTCGGCGGGAAGGTCATGCCCGGCTCGGGGCTTTCGGATTCGTCGTGGTATTTCACCTTTTTCCAGCCGACCGGCCAACTAGGAATGAACCAAATCAACACGGCGGGAACGAGCAACGCGCCGAGCTATACGCCGCCGGTATGGGTGAATGGTTCCGCGCACTGGCTTAAATTCACTTACGACCCCGCGACCGGGAAGGCAACGGGTTACTGGTCAGACGATAACGTGACCTATACGCAAATGGCGCAACAGACCTTCGCATTGCTCGGGACGCGCGTATCGACGCAACCGATTCGAGTCGGCGGCGTCAATGCCGCGGATTTTCGCTGCTGGGATGGATACATTCAGCGTTACGAATTTCGCTCGCCGATTGGCGGGGCAATCCTCGCCGGCTTCGACGCAAGCCTAGTGCCGGCGGGCGCGCTCTCGTGCACAGGGCTTAACGGGGAGACTTGGACACTCTACGGATCCGGAGCGGGGTTCTCATGAGCGGCAAAGCGAAAATTCTTTCACATAGCCCGAGGGGGCTAAACCTCGAGCCGTTGCTCGAGGATCCGCCGACTCTGCCGGCGTTGCCTCCCGACGCCGAGCTCGAGCTCGGCGTCGGCCAGGCCTCGCTCGAGCACGAGCAACGCGAGCACAAGCGCCGCGGGAAAAAGGTGCGCCAGTGAATGCGACCATGCTAAATCAGGTAGTCGCCTGGCTCCATAACGACAAGGGCCAGGCGCACACGGCGGAATTTTGGCAACTCGCCGCCGACCGTATCGCCGGCGACTTGGACGACGTAGACACGACGGCCGCGGGATGGGATGACACCAGCTCGGCCGCGGTTCCGTCGGTTTGGTTCTACGCGCTACTCCGCGAGGCGCGCATATGGGCCGAGGATTCCGAGGGCGCCAGCATCGCCGAGGATGCCTATCAACGCGCGCTCGCGCTCGCCAACTCGGGGCAACGCCGCGGCACGCCCGAGCAACTCTCGCGGCCCTACCAAATCGCCGAGCCCGATATCGACTAAGGGGCAACCATGGCACTCGAGGATCTAACCGGCCCGAGCAAGTATCTCTCGGCGCTCGTCGCTACAAACCCGACGCCCGACGATTTCCGCGACGAGGGCGACGATCACATACGCGGGATCAAAAACGTACTGCTCAACACCTTCGGGCCTATCGCCGGCCCGTTCGGCGGGACGGGGTACGTGCTCTTTCAGCAAACGCTAATCGGGATGATGAACTATTTTCTGCTCGTGCCGAATGGTTGGCTCGAGCTCAAGGCTCAGACTCTCGCGCTCCCGACCATGTACCCCGACCTTTGGGCTTGGGTGCAAGCGAATCCGAGCGCGCTACTCGTTCCCGAGGCGAGCTACAACGCGGGCTCGTCGGGTTTCTTCTGCTACCCGAGCGACAATCCGGCGAACGGGCTTAAGTTTCCCGATTTCCGCGGCGTCTTTCTCCGCGGCTTCGACGACGGCCGCGGCCTCGACTCCGGGCGCGGGCTCGGCGTTTATCAGGATTGGGCCGTGCCGGATCATTCGCACTCGCTCACGGATCCGACACACTCGCACTGGCTCACGTCCGACCATAAAAAGCCGGTCACAGACGGGGGAACCGGCGACCTTGGAATGCCGGGCTCGGGCGGGACAAATTCCCAGGTTTACAACGCGAGCGACCATGACGTGCCGACGACGACGGGAATAACGCTCGGGGGCATGACCGGACCGGCGGCCGGAAATGTGCTCGCCGCGGGCGCCGGCCAGGAAACGCGCCCGAAAAATCAGGCATTGCGCTTTTGCATTTTCGCGGGGCGCGCGAGCTAATGGGCGCGCTTCGCTCGCTGCAACTCTCGCCGCAGTCGATCAACCGCGACGCGCCGCCTACGCGCCTCGGCGTCGAGGGGCAAAGCGAATGGAGCTACGGGAAAAACGTGCGCTTTGTCGCCCAGGCCGGATACTCGGCCGCGGGCGAAGCGCCGACCTATTCGGGGCTCCCCTATATTGCGCTTTGGGCCAGGTGGGGAATTCAGCGGGGGGTTCCCGTCGTTTTCTACGTCGGGACTACGTACATCGGCTGCTATGACGGCGCGCACCATAACCTCACGCCGGCGGGATGGCATCGCGTCATGCGGCCCGAGGATGTTACCGGCATCGTGTTTAACGATTTCGCGGTAATCAACGCGCTCCCGAACGCGCCAATTTACATTCCGCTATCGCACGACGTCGCTAACCCGTTGCCGGGATGGGATGCGACTTGGACGTGCGCGGGGATTGCGTCGTTTAAATCGTTTCTCGTCGCCCTGGGCGCGATGACGCCTAACCCCGGCTTTCAGTATTCGACGGTGCGATGGAGCGCCTCGGCGGATCCCGGCACGCTCCCCGGCGAATGGGTAGCGACGCCGACAAACGACGCCGGCTTGCTCGAGGCGACGCAAACGCCAGGGCAACTAATCGCGGCGTGCGCCCTGGGCGACGATCAGCTCGCGCTCTACAAGGCCCAGGCCTGTTTCGCGCTCTCGTTTGTCGGCGGCCCGTATGTGAATGGGCTTCGGCTGCTAACGGGGATCCCCGGCGCGCTCGGGCCGCACGCCGTCTATTCACTCGGCCAGCAAAACCTAGTGCTCACCCTGGGCGACCTAGTGTTGCACAACGGCATACAACGTAAGTCGCTCCTCGAGGGGCGCGCGCGGAAATACCTTTTCAACACGATAGATCCGGCGTACTTCGCGCGCTGCTACATCGCCGAGGATCTCGAGCGCGAGGAAATAAACGTCGCCTATCCCGTTGTCGGCTCGAATGGCGCGCTCGTCGAGGCCTTGATTTGGAATCGGGAGAGCGACGAGATTAGCTTTCGGGATCTGACGCGCTCGAATTGCATTTTCGCCTCGCAAGTCGGGATCTACCGCGGCCTATGGAGCGACGCGAGCGAGGCGGAATCTTGGCAACTCGCCGTCGACAGGTGGAGCGATCAGGCCTCGAGCGGCTCGGGCCTGGCCGTGCTCTCGTGCGCGGCCGATAGCGCGCAATTTCTCGTGCTCGACGCCGGCACGACGATAGCCGGGATCCCCGCGGTTGCAACGCTCGAGCGCATGGGGATCCCGATGCTCCCCGACGGCCGGCGCGCGCTCTTAAAGCGCGTGCAGCCGCGCATTAACGGCCGCACTGGCGATACGGTGACGGTGCGAATCGGCGTGCATGACGCCGCCGGCGATGCCGTCGCCTGGGAGCCTGACCGGACCTTTACGATTGGCGTTAGCGATTGGCTCGACTGCATGAGCTCGGGGCGTTACGCCGCCGTGCACGTCGAGAGCGTGAATCCGTACAGCCTCGAGGGCTTCCGGCTCGACTTTTCCGAACAGGGGCGCGTATGAGATACACGCCGAACGCCGTTCCGGATTCGACCGTGCGCGCCGAGCTCGAGCGCATTTCGCACGCGCTCACGGCGCCAGGCGTCGACCGGCTCGAATTCAAGGTTTGGCACACGCTCCCCGGCAACTCACAGGACGGCTACGTGTATTGCCTGGCCGCGGGCCTCGCCGGCGTCGGCGCGCCGGCGGGCCTGTATCTCTTTCTCGGCGGCGCATGGACGCAACTCTAAACCGGGAGCACGTCGGCGTCGGCTTGATTGCGCCCGAGCACCTGGGCGAAGTATGGGAGCGCGTCGCTCCCTGGATCCGCCAGGCCTTCGACGCCTGTCCGCGTTTGCGGCCGAGCCTCGCCGCGGCGCGCTCGAGGTTGCGCCGGCGGCGATGGGGCTTGCTCGTCGGCGCTATTGGCGATCGGCTAGTTACCGCCGTCGTGCTCGAGTTTGTCGAGCTCCGCGGCGAGCGGATCCTCGCCGTTGTCGCCGCCGGCGGGGAGCGGGGCGAAACGCTCCGCTATACCGGCCCTGTCCTATGGCGCGCGATTCAGTTTATCGCGCGAGGCCTCGGCGCCGATTCGATACGCGTTACGGGCCGCCTCGGCTGGCTCCGATGGATCCGCGGCCGCGGCAAGGTGCGCGAGGTTTGCGTCGACTACGAAGTGCGGGGGTGAATCATGGGTTACGGATCTTTCGAGGGCAACGAGTCGCAAGGGACAGGCCGCACGAGCTCGCAGAGCACGCAAAACGTATGGGCGGCCCAGGCGCCTTACCTCGAGCAGCTCTACGGCCAGGGCGCAACGCTCGCGGGCGCGCCCGCCGTCGGGTTTGATCCGCACACGGCGAGCGCCTGGCAATCGGCGCTCTCGGGGCAAATCAACCCCGCAACCGGCCAGGTGATAAGCAACGCGACGCAGCAACTCGGGCTCGACTTTTCGCGGAACGTCATGCCGGCGCTACGCTCGAGCGCGATATCTTCGGGCGCGACCGGCGGCGACCGCGAGGGCATCGCGGAAGGCCTCGCCGCGGGCGACGTCGCGCGCCAGGCTCAGACGATGGGAACTAACCTATGGTCGAGCGCGATGGATCAGGCGAACCAAGCGCGCACGGCCGCGCTCGGAATGTCGCCGGCGCTCATGCAATTACAGGCCTCGCTCCCATGGTCGAACCTCAATCAATTCGCGCAAATCCTCGGCTCGCCTACGGTGCTCGGCACGAGCTCGAGCGCGGGCTCGACGGATCAGCAATCTAAGGGCATGAAAATGGCCGGCGGGGGGGCTTAACCATGTTCCCGCTACTCGCACTAGCTCCGCTCTTGATGGGCGGGGCGCGCTACATTCAGCAAGCCGACGCCGAGGATGCGGCCGAAAAAATAAAGGCCTGGCGCGGCTCGGCGCCGGGGCTCATGTATCCCGGCGGCCAGGGCGACGACGCGCAGCAAGGCCCGCCGGTTCAAACGCCAGGCTCGGGCCTGATGGCGGATCCGTCGGACCCGAATCGGCAACTCGAATTTATGAATAACCTCATGTCGCTTCGGCCGTCGCAACGCAACGCGGCCGTAAATGCTTTCGGGCCTATCATGGCGCGCGCCCAGGCCCAGGCCCAGGCCGGCGCCGAGCTCGGGCAACGGCGCGCGGAAGTCGAGCAACGCGGCGCGCAATTCCAGCAAGAGCAAGCCGGCATCGGCGAGCGGTTCCGCTCCGAGCAAGACCGGCTCGCTAAGGAATTCGACCAAAAGGTTAAACAGTTCGGCCAGGGCTACGCGCTCGACTGGATGCGCGCGCAAACGGAGCGGCTCAACGTGCTCTCGAGCATTGAGCAACGCCGCCTCGCCACGCAACAGGCGCTCGGCCTCGTGCCGTCAATCCAGGGGGATTACTTGCAGATTCCGACGGCCGGCGGCGCGCCGCGGCGCGTCCCGTTGCAAGGGACAAAGCCTTGGAACGAGGAGCGCGGCCATCAAGATAACCTCACGCAACTCTACGGCGACCTTAACGAGCTCACGCAATCGGTACAATCGAGCGGCCCGCGCTCGAGCGGCCCGACGGGCGCGCGCCAGGCCTTCGCGTATAACCGGCTCCTCGAGGGGCTCAACGCCCTGGGCGGGAGCTCGCGCTACTCGAAAGACAAGATGGACGAGCTCAAGAAAGCGGTTACGGAGCCGGGGGATTGGCACGCCGGCAAGTATCGCCGCACCGATTCCATGCTCGCCGGCTACGGCGCGCTCCGCGAGTTTCTACAGAATGAATTTACGAAGTCGCAAAACATCACGCAAGACTGGCCGGGATTCAACCCCGCGCCGCTCGAGCAACAGCCGAGCCTAAAGGCGACGCGCGGCGCGCGCCAGGTGCTCGCGGCGCCCCCGCCCCCGCGCGGGACGGTGCTACTCCCCGACTGAGAGGCCGCCATGCCGCGCGCGATCAACAAGGCAACGGGCGAAATTTTCGAGCTCCAGGGCGACCAATGGGTGCCGACTAACCGCGAGGAGCTCGCCGGGAAAATGGCGCTCGAGGGCATGACAAACGCCGGCGCGCTCGCCGTCGGCGCCGGCCGCGAGCTAACGGCGATGGGCCGCGGCGTGCGGAATCTCTACGCGAAAGTGACCGGCGACCAAGCGACACAGGATCAAATCGCCGAGCAAGAGCAACAAGAGGAGCGGCATTTTTCCGGCGCCTACGAGGGCTCGCACGGCGTAACCGCGGCCGCGTTGCAACTCGGGCGCGCGCTCCCGTACTTGTCGACGGCGCCGCTCGGCGTCGGCGCGACCGGCGTCCGAGGCCTCGCCTCGAGCATGGCCGTCGGCGGCGCGCTCGGCGGGGCGAAGTATTCCGGCGATCAGGGCGCCGACGCGATAACCGGCGCGCTCCTCGCCGGCGCCGGCTACGGCCTGGGAAGCCTGGCCGGCCGAACGGCGAATCTGATTCGCGGCCAGGGCGCGAGCGCGCGCGCGGCGATGATGGATCTAGGCGAGGCCTCGCTCGGCGGCCGCGCCGTGCGCGGCGCTCAGAAACTCGCCGAGGGCGTCGAGGCGCCAGGCCTCGCCGAAACGGCCGGGGATGTTTTGGGCAACGCCATACACCGGCCGCACGTCGCAATCGCGGCCGCGGCCCGCTACGCCGCGCTCACGGCCCTTAAAAACCGCGAGCTCGGCGACGCGCTCGTGCGCTTCGCCGGCGCCGGCGCCGGCCCAGGTGGACACCTGGGCGCGCAACTCGGCTACCAAGCGCCGGGGCTCATGCCGTGAAAAAAAACGCGCCAGGATGCGCCAGGCTCGACGATTGCGCCCCGGTCAGGGATCCCACTACCGGGGCAAACCCTCCTCCCCGCCCTGGGTTTTGGCCCTGTCTCGGGGCGCTCGCGTTTAGCGCGCTCGGGTGGGCGCTTATCGCCGGCGTGCTCGCGCTGCTCTACGTCGGGCTAACCGGCTGCACGATTTCGACGCCGCGTTGCATATGCGTGCTCGCGCGTTGCGATTGCCCGCCCTGCCCACCGATTGACAACGGCGAACGAGGCGCGCGGAATAAGGAGCTCGGCCAGATGTTCCCCATTGTTCCGCCAGGGGCGGGGCTCGCGCCCTTGCTCGTAGCGACTTTCCGGCTCGAGAGCCTACAGAGCTCGAGCACGGCCCTCCCCTGGGGAACGCCAGCAAACAACGGCCGAGCGTGAAACATCATTTCACCGTGCAGCGTGCGCTCCGCGACGGCGAGAAACTCGCCGCGCACTTCATCGTCGAAATAGATCCGGAGCGCCTCGTGCTCGTGAAAGGTCACAAGGCGATCAAGGCGCGCCGCGGCACGGCTAACTTTCATCGCGGCGCCGTTAAGATTATGGTTCTCGTTAAGCAAGAGCGCCGCGGCGAGCTCGAGCTCACTTCGGGCGAGGCCTCGCCTTTTCAAATCTTGCCCTGACTTGCTCGCCTCGAGCGAGCGCGCGGATTGCCGCGGCGATGTTTGCGCCTTGATGGCCCTCGAGCTCGAGGATATAGGCGGCGTGCTCGAGGCGCGTTAAGCGCGTGCGTTTCTCCGCGTCGACTTGCTCGCGGAGCTCGTGCAAGGGATCTAGGGCTTTGCGCCAGGTGTAGAGAATTGAGGCCGTTACGCCTAGCTTCTTAGCGACTTCGGCCGCCGGCGAGGTTTTCATTAGCTCGACGGCCTTTACTTGAAACTCGGGGGGGTAATTCTTTCCGTTGTTGCCTTTCTTTCGGCCTGGGATGGCCGCTAGTGGGAAGTCGCGCCTTGCTTTCGCCATGTTGTTAGCCCTCTGTGAATTGGACGGCGTGCAATCTTCTCGTGTATTGCCCGAGTAGTCGCCCTGTGCGGCAATCGTAGACTTCTATCGAGTGGCCTATTGGGCTCCATCGGCATTCGATCAACGCGCCCAGGTGCGCGCGCTTCGGGTCACTGTAGTATCTCCATTGGATGTTGCGACGGTGCACGGCATCCCATAGCCTGAACGGGCGCACGGCCTCGCCGCGGCTCTCTCTATTCCAGGTGTAGCGTTGCTCGTATTGCGCGACGTCGCGGCGAACGTGGAGCTCGCGCACCTTTGCTAGTGCCATGTCAACCCCCAGGGTTTCGTTACCCCCCGCGAGGCGGATTATGCGCGTTTCTTCCTGGCGCCGCACTCGCGGCGATGAACGGGGCTCGAGCGTGCGAAACCGCACGCGGGGCAGAGTCGGGCGGGGAGTGCGCGCCTCGAGGCGGCGCGCGCGAGGATGATATGCACTCGCTGACGGGTGCACCCCTCGGCGTCGGCTATCTCTTGCAGGGTTTTCCCGGCGTCGCGGAGTTTCTGGATCCGCGCGAGGCGCCGGCGGGCGTCGAGGATTACTTGAATTTGATCCATGCGGGGGCGATGCTAAGGGCGAGGCCTGGGGGGTGTCAACCCCCCAGGTTTACGGCTAGGCCTTGTTCACCTTGAGCGCGTGCTCGAGCACGCGCCGCCGGTCGGACTGTTTGAGCTCCGCAATCTCGGCGAGACAGCGGATAGCGTAGCGCCGCACGGCTTCTTTGTCGAAACTCGTGCGGCGCGTCCGGATCCCGAGGCGCTTACGTAGCTCGGGGGTGAGCTCGTCGACGTGCATCCGGGCTTTGCTCATGCGTCCCCCGAGTGATAGCTCCCGACGTGCTCGCGGATTGCGCTCCGGAGCTCGGCGAGGAGCTCGTTTCGTAGATCCCGAATCGCCCGTTGCAACTCAAAGTCGGCGTTACGCTCGGCCTCGCGTTGCGCGTTTGCGGCCGCGCGCTCGGCGATGCTCTCGGCTTCATAGTGACTGATCCCATCCATGTTACTAGCTCCCTTCAGGTTGAAAACCGCGGCCAGCATGACACGGCGAGCGGGGTTTGTCAACCCCCCCGGTTGACAAATTGAGCTCGGGCCAGGCCCGCGCGCTCGAGCTCGGCGGGGGTATACCCTCCCTAGTGGTGCGGCCTCGCGGGTATACCTTCTATTGTGTTAGCCGGGGGGGCGTGCTATGGTGGGTGCCGTTGTGCGATTCCCCCGTCGATTAACTCGCTCACTCCTGCACGGGGGATTACTTCCACTGGAAAAAAAACGCGCCGGGGTTTGCCGCCCCGGCGCGTCGTATTTCTTACTTCGGATTGGGATCCGATGCCATCCTATCATAGCGGCCAGGCCGCGTACACTACCTCTCTAACGTCGCTTCGGCTCCTCGAGGCCATGGCCCGAGCCGCGGGCTTGCATAACATCCCCTGGGGGGAGCGAACGCGGGAGCTCTACACCCCGCGCACCGTCCGCGGGATCCGGCAAGAGATATGGGCGAGCCGCGCCAGGTGCGCCCGCCAAACGGTAAGCCGGCTCAGTCTCGAGGAGCTCGAGGCGGCCGGCTTTGTGCGGGTCAGGCGGGGCTACGACAAACACCGCGAGCGGCGCGCCGTGAATGAGATAACGCTCACCTGGGCGGGCGCCGTCGCCTACTGGCGCCGGGGCTCCAGCGTGCTCCTGACGCGGCAAGAGGCTATGACATTCGAGCGCCTGGGCGGGCAGCCTATCCGCCGGCGGCGCACCTGGCGCCCGCCGGTGAAAGAGGCTCGGGAAGTCGGCGAGCTCCTCGAGCGCGCGCTCGCGCGCCGGCCTCGAGCCCCTGGGCTATGTCACCTCGACGTAGCAGTAAAAGCCTCTTGTTCTGAAAGAGTAATAACAGGCGCGCGCGAAAGCCCCGCGGTACTCGCGGCGCGCGCGCGCCTCAAAAACCCACGCCGGAACGATTCGAGCTAGGCGAGGAGCTCGCCGGCGCCGGCGTTGAACGGCGCTCCCAGGAAAAAAGCGCAAGATTCGGGCCGGCCGAGGCCCAGGTTTTGACAGGCCGCGAGCTCGAGCGTAGGCTGCACATTCTCGAGCCGACCTTGGAAGGATCTTCAAGGCGTGCCGGCTCGAGGGCTCCGCGGGACACAAACAACGCTCGACTTCGGCGAGCTCGCGCCTGGCGCGCGCGCGGCCGAGGAGCTCGAGCGCGGCCGTTGCGACCTATGCGTGCACGGCTCGCCTGTGCACCTGGCCGACGTCGACGGCAATCCGCGGCCGCGCGCCGGTGTCTGGATCCGGTGCGCGCTCCGGGGTAACGCCTTCTATCATGCGCGCGCCTCGGCGTGCGTGCTCGAGCCCCCGCAATTCCGCCGGCGTGAACAAGGGCAAGCAACGCCGCGATGAGCAAGGGCGCGCATTCAACCGCGACGGGCGGCCGCGCAAGGCGCCCGAGCGCAAGGCCTACGCGCGCGACGAGCTCGGGCGCGCGCTCCGCGCCGACGGCACGCTCGCTAACCTCGGGCCGCGGCCTGGCGCGCGCCATCCGAATTTCGGCCGGCGATGGACTAACGCCGAGGGCCGCGGCATGAGACAGGGCGGAAAGCCTGGCCGGCAACGCGCAAAGACGATAAGCGAGCGGCTCCTCGAGGGCTTCGGCCGCGTGCTCACGGCCGAGCGCGCGGCTCAGATGGCGCGCAATGATCCGTTTCGCGCGGCCGACTTGGCCGTGCGGATTGAGCAAGCGCCAGTGCTCCGCGAGCTACAGGCGCCGCCTACGCAATATTGGCTTGATTTCGGCGCGCCGCCTATCGAGGGCGAATCGGTGCGCGTCGACGAGCCCGAGCGAGTCGAGCGCGCGCCGTGACGCCCGCATTCGAGAGCGACGCGCTCGAGCTCGTATTCGAGGCCTGGGAGTGCTATCGAGCCGGCCGCGAGCTCCCGCGGCAAATGCGCGAGGCGTATATCTACGGGCTCGTCGCCGGCCTATGGTTATCGAAGTGCCATCGGCCCGAGGAGCACACACAGGCCGAGCACGTCGAGGGGCTCGTGCGCCAGGCCTGGGCCTTCTATCGCAATGGCACGCCGCACTAAAGAGCCGAGCCTGGAGCTCAACGCGGCCGAGGCCTACGAGCGCGGCTACCGCGAGGGTTTCCGCC
>Ga0066395_10000480_pt1 | contig 14880 bp, 13 predicted proteins | sample PanSoiPlot1MoBio_FD_61218 | JGI IMG/M metagenome (GOLD analysis project Ga0066395, IMG submission 61218) | Tropical forest soil microbial communities from Panama analyzed to predict greenhouse gas emissions - Panama Soil Plot 1 MoBio | ecosystem: Environmental > Terrestrial > Soil > Tropical... | reverse complement strand
CGGTTGCCCGTCCGCGTCGTCGGCATGGGCATGGGCTTCGAGTACGGCCCGCAGGGGCCGACCCACCACGCCTGCGAGGACGTCGGCGTGATGCGCACGCTGCCCGGCCTGACCGTGGTCGTCCCCGCCGATCACGCGCAGGCGGCGGCGGCGCTGCATGCCACCTGGAACCTCGATCGGCCCGTCTACTACAGCCTGGGCAAGGATGACCGGACGACCCTGCCGGGGCTGAACGGGCGATTCGGCGTCGGCGCGCTGCAGGTGCTGCGCCCGGCCGACGGCGGTGTCGGCGTCATCGCGATGGGCTCGGTCGCGGCCGAGGCCGCGGCGGCGGCAGACACGCTGGCCGGCGAGGGCCGCCCGGTCGGTCTGGCGGTGGTCTCGACGTTCAATCCGGCGCCGGTGGACGAGCTGGCGCAGTTTCTGGGCCGCTGCGCGGCCGCCGTGACCGTCGAGGCCCACGTCGTCGCGGGCGGCCTGGGCGCGCAGGTGGCGGAGGTGATCGCGGAGCGCGGGCTCGGGTGCCCGTTACGCATCCAGGCCATCCGCCGGTCGCCGGACGGGCGCAGCGGCAGCCAGGCGGCGCTCTGGCGCAAGCACGGCCTCGACCGCGACAGCGTCGCCGCCGCCGCGCGCGAGCTGGCGACCGCACGTTCATGACCAGCGATCCCCGCATCTCGGTCGTCCTCCCCGTGTTCAACCAGGCGGACCACATCGGCCGGGTGATCGACGACTGCCGGATCACGCTGGAAAAGGCCGACCTGTCGTTCGAACTGCTGCCGATCATCAACGGCAAGCGCAAGGACGACTCGGCGGAGATCTGCCGGGCGCTGTCGGCGCAGCATCCGTCGATCCGGACGTTCGTGATCGACGAGCCGGGCTGGGGCCGGGCCGTCCGTCACGGGCTCGCGCAGGCGTGCGGCGAGACGCTCTGTTACACGAACTCCGCACGCACCACCGCCGACGATCTGTTGCTGCTGCTGCTCTACGGCATCACGCACCCGGACGTGATCGTGAAGGCCAACCGCCGGATCCGCGAAAGCATGCGCCGGCGGGCCGGCTCGCTGCTCTACAACCTGGAGTGCCGCGCGCTGTTCGACCTGTCGGCGTGGGATGTCAACGGAACGCCGAAGGTCTTCTCGCGCCGCTTCGAGCCGCTGCTGCACCTGACCCGGGACGACGACCTCATCGACCTCGAGTTCGGCGCCATCTGCCGGCGCGAGGGCTATCGCATCATCGAGGTGCCGTTGTTCTCGACGACGCGCTCGGGTGGGCGCAGCACGACCAACTACGGCTCCGCGCTGAAGATGTATCTCGGCGCCTGGCGGATGAAGCGCAACAGCGGCGGCACGCCGTGAAGCCTGCGTCGAACGGCGTGCTCGAGGACATGTGGGCGCGGCACAGCGCCGAGTGGCGCAGCACCGCCCAGATCGCCAGCCAGTGGCGCGAGGCCGCCGGCGTCGATCCGCGCCTGCTCGAGCACCGCGTGCGCGGTCCGTGGTGGCAGCTGCTGGAACGGCTGCGCCTGACGCTGTTCGTGACCCGCGAATACGAGCACCTGGTGTTGGCGTTCAGCGCGCGCGGCGGCAAGAAGCGAACGAGCTTCCTCCCCCTCCCCCACCCTTCGGGTCTGGTCGTCGATCGGCCGCGCGCCACGATGCACATCGCCAGCACGCGCAACCCGAACCAGATCTTCACCTTCCGTCCCGTGACGACGCTCGAGCGCCGCGCCGACCTGCGGTCGGGCGCGAAGGTCGCCGACCGCCCCATGCTGGCGACGAACACGACGTTCTTTCCCGGATCGCTCTACATGCACGACCTCGCGATGATCGGCGGCCGCCTGCACGCGAACGCGGTCGGGCAGAACGCGATCGTCGCGTTGACCGGCGACGGCCGATACCGGCGCGTCTGGTGGCCGCGCGGCATCGAGCGCACGCCGGGCCGCCCGGACTTCGCCCGCAACTACCTCCAGCTCAATTCGATCGGCGCGGGGCCGACCGTGAAGGAGAGCTTCTTCAGCGCGTCCGTTCCCGCGCCGGAGCGCCGGCGCCCGGGCCACCTCGACTTCCCCGTCGACGGCCGGGGCGTCATCTTCAGCGGCCGGACGCGCGAGCCGATCTGCGCCGGGCTGACGCGGCCGCATTCGGTGCGCCTGCACCGCGGGCGGGTCTGGGTGGACAACAGCGGCTACGGCGAGCTCGGCACCGTCGAGCGAGGGCGGCTCCGGGTGGTGGCGCGTCTGCCCGGGTGGACCCGCGGCCTCTGCTTCGCCGGCGACGTCGCGTTCGTCGGCACGTCACGCCTGATCCCGAAGTACGCGCGTTACGCCCCGGGCCTGAAACCGGCCGACGCGGTGTGCGGCGTGCACGCGATCGACGTGCGGACGGGAAAGTCGCTGGCCAGCGTCGAGTGGCCGTCGGGGAACCAGATCTTCGCCGTCGACTGGATCGACGCCGGAGCGAGCGGCGGGTTTCTCTTCGTCCCCTTCCGTAACTCCCAGGAACGTGAGAAGACCGTCTTCTACGCCTACGACCCCGAACCGGTGCGGAAGAGATCCCGTCCATGAGCTCAGATTTTCGGCTGCTGATGATCGGCGCGATGTACGAAAACGGTGGCAACACCACCCATCGCTTCCTGGACGGGCACCCGCAGCTCTACGTCTATCCGTTCGAGTCGCAGATCGGCACCCGCCACGTCAACGACATGCTGGCGAGCCTGTTTCCGCTCAAGTATCGCTGGCCTGTCTTCCAGCTGCAGGCGACGCCGTACGAGGACTACAAGGCGATCATCGACGAGGAGGGCAAGGTCCGATCGCGCACGCCCAACGTCAGCAAGTTCCGCAACCACCCGTTCGAGATGAACGACGACGAGCGCTGCGAGCTTTACGGCAAGCACGCCGCCAGGCTCGGGCGATCGACCGCGAACAACGTCGAGGCGTTCTTCCGGGCCACGTTCGAGGCCTGGAAGGATTACAAGCGGACCGGCAGCGAGAAGGTGTGGGTCGGGTACAGCCCGATCATCACCGTCGACGCCGAGCGGATCCTGCGCGACATGCCGAACGCGCACGTCCTGCACGTGGTTCGCAATCCGTGGTCGGCCTTCGCCGACACGTCGAAGCGGCCGGTGCCGATGTCGCTGGAGAGCTACATGCTCGGGTGGACCCTCAACCAGCACTACGCGCTGCTGGCGCAGAAGAAGTTCCCCGATCGCGTGCACATCGTGCGCGCCGAGGACGTGATGGCGGACAGCCACGGAACGCTTTCGAAGGTGCTGGGGAAGCTCGGTCTCGATCCGGCTGAATCGCTGCGCGCCCCCTCCTGGAACGGGACGAAGCTCGATCAGGTCTACCCGTGGGGGACGATCCGCACCGCCACGCCGGAGGCGAACAAGGCGACCGCCGCCGAGCTGAACAAGGCGCAGATCGAGGAGATCCGGCTGCGGACCTGGCAGTACCAGGACATCTTCGGCTACACGAACTTCATCTAGGCGGGCGATGCGATGAAGCGCGCAGCCGTCACGGGCGCCACCGGGTTCGTCGGTGCTTGCCTGGCGCGGCGGCTGCTGCGCGACGGGCACGAGGTGCACCTGCTCGTCCGACCGGCGCACCAGAAGTGGCGCATCGCCGACATCGAACGGGAGGTTCGCCTCCACGTGGTCGACGTTCACGATCGCGCCGCGCTGGCCCGGACCGTCGGCGCGATCAGGCCCGAATGGGTGTTCAACCTGATGGCCCACGGCGCGTACTCGCAGCAGACCGACGCCGACGAGATGGTGCGGACGAACGTGCTCGGCGCGATTCACCTGCTGGACGCGGCGCGCGCCGCGGGGGCGGAGGCGTTCGTGCAGACCGGATCGTCGTCGGAGTACGGGTTCAAGGACCACGCTCCGAAAGAAGACGAGCCGCTTGAACCGAACAGCACCTACGCGGTGACCAAGGCGGCTGCCACGCACTACGCCCGGATGATCGCGCGCGCGCACGACATGCACGTCGTGACGCTGCGGCTCTACTCCGTGTATGGCCCGTTCGAGGAGCCGACCCGGCTGATCCCGACACTGATCCGGCACGGCCTCGCCGGCACGCTGCCGCCGCTCGTGGCGCCGGACACGGCGCGCGACTTCATCTATGTCGACGACGTCGAGGAGGCGTGCGTGCGCGCGGCCGCGACCGCCGGCCAGGCGCGCGGCGCCGTCTACAACGTCGGCACCGGTCGGCAGACGACCATCCGCGACGCGGTCGAGACGCTGGGGCGCCTGCTGCCGATCAGCGGCAAGCCGTCGTGGGGGACGATGGCCGCCCGATCGTGGGACACCACCGCCTGGCTCGCCGACAACACCGCCCTGCGCGAGCGCCTCGGCTTTTCGCCCCGGTGGTCATTCGAGGACGGGATGCGCGCGACGATCGCCTGGCTGACGGAGACCGCCGAGCGCCGCAAGTTCTACGAAGACCGCATCCCGCTGCGCCCGTCGACGGCGTAGGCCGCCGATCACGGGCGCGCGACGACGTGCACCATGAGGCCCGTGGTGTCGTTGACGAACGTGCCGTCCTGGCCAACGCCGACGGCGAAGCTCAGGACGTCGCCGGCCGCCACGACGCTCGCGGCGTGATAGCTGGCCTGCGGGCTTTGACCTTCGACGGCGTGAAATGCGGGGTCGCCGCCGTAGCCGTCGATCTGCGCGTCGAACAGCGACGTGTCGCCCTGCAGGACGTGAACGTCGGTCGACGACAGCCGGAAGTGGATGCCGGTGAAGTCGGCCTGAACGTCGTAGGTCGCGGTGGCGGGGGCCACGAACTGGACGACGCTGTAGCGCGCGTCCGCGCTCGCCTCCATGGCGATCTCGCGCGGGCGGACGGCCCATGAACTGGTCGGGTCGGCCGTCGTCGTCTGCGTCTCGTTGCCGGCGACGTACGGATAGTAGTCGGCGTCGGACGGATGCCAGAAGCCGATCGGCGGCATGTCGACCGCGAACCCGTCGACCGCGAAGCTGGCGACCGTCAGCGCCGTGCCCGTCGTGTGTCCGTAGCGCCAGGGGCCGTTCGGGTTGTTCGCGATCGAGAAGTCGCCGCCCAGATCGTATTCGGCGATGACGGCGTCGCCCGCCTCGTCGGTGGAGGCGTCGCCGCCTGCGTCAGTGCGGGCGGCGCCGGATCCGCAACTCGCGGCCGCGGCCAGCATCGCGATCAATTCGCGGGGACGCACGCATCCCTACCCCGGCAGATCGCTCGCCGGGATCTGCGCGAGCGGCAAGTTCTGCTGGTCACGCGCGGACACGATCGGATCCCGCACGCCCCAGTCGATGCCGAGCGCGGGGTCGTCCCACCGGATGCCGCGCTCGTCGGTGTTGTCGTAGTACTGGTCGACCAGGTACGTCATCATCGACGGCATCAGCGTGTAGAAGCCGTGCGCGACGCCGCGCGGGATGTAGAGGCCGAACGGGTGCCCCTCGCCCAGCTCCTGCACCAGGGACGCGCCGCGCGTCGGCGACGACGGGCGCATGTCGTACAGCGCCGCGCGCACGTGTCCGGACGGGACCAGCCAGAAGTCCGCCTGCTTGAGGTGATAGTGGAGGCCGCGCAGCACGCCCGCCTTGGAGAACGAAACGTTTCCCTGGATCATCTCCGCCACGCCTGGGACCCACGTCTTGCGGAAGCTCTCGAAGAAGTAGCCGCGGTCGTCGGCGAACGCGCGCAAGGGAACGATGTAGACGCCGCGGATGCGGTCTGACTCACGGGCCGGGCTGGTCGACATGCGCGCTACCCTATCCGCGTCGCGGCCTGGATGAAAGCGCGCCGGTATTCTGTGGTATTCCTTGCGACGAATGAACCTCCTGATCACCGGCGGCGCCGGGTTCATCGGCTCGGCCTATGCGCGCCTGCTGCGCCGGACCCGCCCCGACGATCTGGTCGTCAACGTCGACGTGCTGACCTACGCGGGCAACCTCGAGAACCTGACCGACCTCGAGGGCGACGCGCGGCACGTCTTCGTGCGGGCGGACATCCGCGACGGCGCGGCGATGCTGGACCTGATGAAGCGGCACGCGATCGACGCGGTCGTCAACTTCGCCGCCGAGAGCCACGTCGACCGCAGCATCATGTCCGCCGAACCGTTCCTGGACACCAACGTCGCCGGCACGCTGCGCCTGCTGGAGGCGGCGCGCGCCGCCGGCGTCAAACGCTTCCTGCAGGTGTCGACCGACGAGGTCTACGGCAGCCTCGGTCCGACCGGCGCGTTCGTCGAGACGACGCCGCTCGCGCCGCGCAGTCCCTATTCGGCCAGCAAGACCGCGGCCGATCACTTCGTGATGGCGTTCCACCACACGCACGGGATGGACACGGTTATCACGCGCTGTTCGAACAACTACGGGCCGTATCAGTTTCCCGAGAAGCTGATCCCCCTCATGATCCTGAACGCGTTCGACGGCCAGCCGCTTCCCGTCTACGGCGACGGCATGCAGGTGCGCGACTGGATCCACGTCGACGACCACTGCGAGGCGATCGACCTGGTGCTCCGGGGCGGGCGCGCGGGCGACGTCTACAACGTCGGCGCCAGCAACGAGCGCCCCAACCTGGACGTCGTGCGGGCGATCCTGCGGCTGGCGGGCCGCGATGAAACGCTGATCCGGCACGTCCCCGATCGCCCGGGCCACGATCGCCGCTACGCGATGGACTCGACGAAGATCCAGAAGGAGCTCGGCTGGCGCCCGCGCCACGTCTTCGAGGACGGGTTGAAGGAAACAGTCGCCTGGTATCGCGCCAACGGCACCTGGACCGAGCGGGTGCGCAGCGGCGCCTACCGCGACTACTACGATCGCCAGTACGCGGTCCGGCTGGCGACGGGAGCGGGAGCCAAACGATGAGCACGCACGAGCTGCGCGGGGTCGTCCTGGCCGGGGGGACCGGATCGCGCCTCTTCCCGCTGACCAAGGTGACGAACAAGCATCTCCTGCCAGTCGGGCGCGAACCGATGATCTTCCACCCGGTCAAGAAGCTGATCGAGGCCGGCATCCGCGAGATCCTGATCGTGACCGGAACCGAGCACATGGGCGACGTCGTCGGTCTGCTCGGCAGCGGTAAGGACTTCGGCGGCGAGTTCACCTACCGCGTGCAGGACGAGGCGGGCGGCATCGCACAGGCGCTGGGGCTGGCGCGGCGCTTCGGGCGCGGCGGGCGGCTGGCCGTGATCCTGGGCGACAACATCTTCGAAAAATCGATCGCGCCGTTCGCGGAGGCGTACCGCCAGCAGCCGAGCGGCGCCAAGGTCCTGGTCCAGGAGGTCGACGACCCGGGCCGCTACGGCGTCGCCGAGATCGCGGGCGACCGCGTCGTCCGCATCGTCGAGAAGCCGAAGGAGCCGAAGAGCCGGCTCGCCGTCACCGGCATCTACTTCTACGACGAGACCGTCCACGACGTGATCGCGGGCCTGAAACCGTCGGCGCGCGGCGAGCTGGAGATCACCGACGTCAACAACGCCTACATCGCGCGCGGCGACCTGACGTTCGACGTGCTGCCCGGCTGGTGGACCGACGCCGGCACCTTCGAATCCCTCGCGCGCGCCAACGAGCTGCTCGGGACGTGACGGCTCACGGGCCGACGCCGGAGATCGAATAGCCGGCCAGTCGCGCCCTGTCCGCGCCATCGCAGCCGCCTCCGCCGGGCGAGAAGCTGTGGAATTGATCGACGGTGATCGCCATGTCTCCGATGACGCCGGTCCGCCCGGGAAGGATCGTGTCCTCCAATGCGCTGACGGCGACCCGCGCGCGCTGCGGGACGAACGTGCAGACTCCGGTGCCGGGGCCGCAGGCGACACCATCGGCCTGCACGAGGACATCGGTGGTCGTGGCCTCTAGCACGCCGCCGACATATCCGAACATCAGGAGCTGTCCACCGCGGTTGAGGACGATGGTCTGTGTCGCAGCGGAAGAGAACAGCCCGTTGTGTCCGCCGGTCAGCTTGAGATCGAGCACATCGCCCGCCTGGACGAGATTGGCCGGCAGATTGGGGACGCGCACGAAGATCGACCAGCGCTGCCCCGACGAATCCTGGACGACGATGCGACCCGAATTCGCCGTGCTGCCGGTGTAGCTGACGCTGTCGCAGTTGGGGCCGGGAACCTGATCGAAGCTCACGGCGGTGACGGCGACGTTCATCGACATCAGGACCGGGGTGCCGTCCGCCGCGAGAAGACAGGTCTCTACCGGGACGGTCAGATCGCCCGGCGAGCAGGCGATGCACCCCGCGCCCCCATCCTGGCCGGCGCAGCTGCCGCCGCCCGTACCGCCGATCGCGCCGCCCCTGCCGCCCACGCCGGTCGTTGCCGCATCGCCGGTCGTGCCGCCGCGACCCATGCCCCCGCCGCCATCGTTTTCGCCTCCCAGGGTCGATCCGCAGGCGTTCGCTATCAGCAGGCCGAACACGATCGCGATCGACGCCAGTCGCATCATCACCGCCCCACTGCCTGCAGGCACCGTACCACAACACATGATCGCGTCACGCCGCGGCCGATTCGAAATGCGCCGTGCGACGCGGGTCACGAACCGCGACATTCGGATCGCGGTCGCCCCTGCTCGCCGGCCGCGGCGTATAATCCGAGCCGCGTTTCGTTTGTGGTGCGGGCGATGAAGTGCTTCCTTTTTCGGCTTAGGCAGGTCGGTCTCGGCGCCGCCGCCGCCCTGGTGCTGTCGACGCTCGCGTGCCAGCCGCCGCCCGACTCCGTCGCTTCCGGCTCGAGCGCGCTCCAGGCGCCACGTCGGCTCCGCCGGCTCAGCAACCGCGAATACAACAACGTCGTGCGCGATCTGCTGGGCGATACGACCGCGCCCGCGACCGCCTTCATCCCCGATGCCCTTGTCACGGGATACGACAACGGGCCCGACGATCTGATCGTCCAGTCGGATCAGGTCGAAGCCTATCGGGGCGCCGCCGAGGCGCTGGCCGAGACCGTCGTCGCCGCCCACCCCGACGTTCTCGTGGGCGGTTGCGATCCGGCGACGCGCGGAAACGAAGCTTGCATCACCGCCTTCCTCGGCTCGTTCGCGCCCCGGGCCTTCCGCCGCCCGCTGACCGCGACCGAACACAACCGCCTCCGGACCGTCATCGACGCCTTCGCCGCCGACGGCGATGTCTGGCTGGGCATCCAGACCGCGCTCGAGGCGATCCTGCAATCGCCGCAGTTCCTCTACCGCGAGGAGCTGGGCGAGCCGATCGGCCCCGGCATCGCGCGGCTGACCCCGTACGAGATCGCCTCGGAGATCTCGTTTCTGATCACGGGCTCGATGCCGGACGACGCGCTCTGGCGTGCGGTCCAGGACGGCCGCTTCATCACCACCGACGATTTCCGGCGCGAGGCGGCGCGCCTGCTCGCGACCCCGGCCGCCAGCGCCAACCTGAGGACGTTCTTCCACGAATGGCTCGCCACCAACCGCCTGGTGCCGACGATGACGGTCAAGAGCGCCGCCGTCTACCCGACCTGGGACCCCGCGCTGATGACGTCCATGGCGGGCGAGCTGGATCGCCTCTACGACGAGGTGGCGTTCGGCGACTCCGGATCGCTGCGCGCGCTGTTCACGACGCCAGACGCGTTCGTCGACCCCGCCCTCGCGTCCCTCTACGGCGTCTCCCCACCCGCTTCGGGCTTCATGAAGGTGGCGCTGGATCCGACGACTCGCCGGGGCGTCCTCTCCCGCGCCGGGTATCTGACCGTGCACGCCGACTCCGACAGCTCCGGTCCCGTCGCGCGCGGCGTGTTCACGATGGCCGCGATCCTCTGCTACCGCCCGCTCCCCCGGCCGGCGGTCGTCCCGCCGCCGCCGTCGGTCGACGACGCGAACAAGGCGGGTCAGACGACGCGCCAGCGCTTCTCGCAGCATTCGAGCGACCCCAACTGCAGCCCGTGCCACAAGGTGATCGACGGCATCGGTTTCGGGTTCGAGTCGTTCGACGGCATGGGCGGCTACCGCACGACCGAGAACGGACAGCAGATCGACGCCAGCGGCGTGCTGATGGGCTCCGGCGATCCGAACATCGACGGACCGTTCGACGGCGTGTCGGGACTGGTCGACCACCTCATGCAGGGCGATCGCCTCTCCGGCTGCTTCGCGCGCCAGATGTTTCGGTTCGGGACGGGCGCCATCGAAACCAGCGCGGACGAGCCATTCGTCGCGTCGCTCGGCAAGGATTTCACCGTCGACAGCCGGATGACGGACCTGCTGCTGGCGCTGGTGTCGAGCCCGCGGTTCACCGATCGGATCCTGCCGGAGGGCGGACCATGAAGTCGCGCGGACCGCGCGGCGCCACGCGGCGTAACGCGCTCAAGGCGCTGGCCGCGATTCCCTTCGCCGGGCCGCTGGCGCGCGCGTTCGCCGCGACGGGCGCGGGCGCGGCGCCGCCCAAGCGGCTGGTGCTGGTGATGCAGAACAACGGCACCCAGCAGGCCAACTTCTGGCCCGACGCGAAGCTGAGCTCGCCGATCCTCGACTCGCTGTTCACCGATTCGACCGGCGCCGACAACGGCCTTCGTCAGAAGGTGACGATCGTCAAGGGGATGTCGATCCCGTTCGACGCCAACGGAACCAACGGCAACCAGCACGACATGGGGTTCGCCCGCCTCTACACGGGCGAGAAGCTGATCTCGATGGCGGGCGGACCGTGGGGCGGCGGACCGTCCGTCGATCAGATCATCGCCCAGGACTGGGGCGTCGACACGCTGGCCCTCGCGGTGCTCGCGTCGGACTACGAACCCTATCCGAAGCCGGGCTTCGAGCACCGCCGGTCCTTCGTCTACCTCGGGCCCGCCCAGCTCAAGTACCCGCTCATCGATCCGCTCGGTGTCTACGTCAAGCTGTTCTCGTCGAACGATCCGATCGGCGCCCAGCAGCGCCTGCAGCGCCGCCAGAGCGTGCTCGACGCGGTCACCGGCAACCTGACCGAGATGGCGGGCCGGCTGGGCGCCGACGACGGCCGCAAGCTCGACTACCACCTGACGGCCATCCGCGCCGTCGAGCAGCGCCTGGCCGCGATGCTGGCCGGCAGCGCGGGCGCCTGCCCGCTGACGCCTGCGCCGCCGACCGACTTCCTGGCAGCCGACCCGCAGGCCGAGACCACCATCGAGACCTACATCCCGGACATGGTCGACGCGATGATCGATCTCGCGTCGATCGCGCTCGGCTGCGGGCTGTCGCGCATCGCGACGCTGCAGCTCGGGTATTGCGGCGGCAAATGGGGATTCGCCTGGGAGGGGATCAACATCCAGTTCCACGATTACATCGCCCACCAGGACACCAGCGACCAGGGCAGCTCCCCGGAGAACACCGACCGGATCGTGCGCGCCAACCGCTACTACGCGAGCCGGATCGCGCGCCTGGCGACGGCGCTGGACGCGGTCGACGAGGCGGGCGGCACGCTGCTCGACAACACGCTGGTGGTCTGGGGCAACGAGCTCGGCCGCGGCGATCACAACCAGTCGAACGCCCCGGTCGTCCTGCTCGGGCTGACCGGTCAGGGCCTGCCGACCGGGGGCCGCGTGATCGACGCCGGCGAGCAGGTGATGAACCGGCTCGGCTGCACAGTCCTGAACCTGATGGACCACCCCACCCCGGGTTTCGGCGACGTCCCCGACTGCGGCGTCTTCACCGGCCTGTGATCGCGCGCAGCTAACGGCTCCGCTCGGCTTTACGTCGAGGGCGGAGTGGGACGGTGAGCTCCTCGTCCTCCGCGAGCGGAGGCCGGCCGAAGAGCCGTTCCTCCCGCCCCCGCCGAAGAGTTGAGCGAGCGGAGCCATCGACGGGATGCGCTCAGCGGCTGATTCTTTCGACGACGACGAGGATGGCCACCGCTGCGATGCCGACGAACGCGATCCCGTGCAGGACGAGACGCAAGCGACGCGCGCCTTCGATCTGACCGAGGGCGATGCCGAGGCAGGCAGCCATCGGTGTTGCGATCGGCATCAGGTACCTCGGGTTCAAGACCGCGCTGTTGTCGTACGGGTAGGTCAACGCGAACAGCATCACGAACAGGACCGATAGCGAGATCGTCGCCGGCAGGGCGAGCGAGCCCAAGTGACCGTCGCTGCGCCAGGTGGTCCACACCAAGAAGGCCAGCGCGCCGAGCGACAGCAGCGTCAGGCAGACGCCGATTCGCGCGAGGACGCGGAACAGGCGAATGCAATTTCCGCTGACGGCCCACCCGCCCCAGAAGACATGATCGTCGGTGCCGCCCCCTTTGAGACGACAGAACCCGCGGTTGTAATAGTCGGTCCACGTTCCGACCACGGTCGCCGCCCAGAAGTTGGGACGCGGTTCGGTCGGCGTCCTGATCACCGGAAGCGCGAGCGATTCTTTCCAGTCGAGCGGCAGAATCCATCCCAGCGGCCGGCGGTAGGGGATGGGGTCCGCTCCATCGCCCGGCGGCGACCGGTCCCAGCTGTGGGGGAACGGATGCCCGTACTTCACGAGGTTCGGGCCGCACCACCAGCCGGCCACCACCGTCCAGGCGCAGGCGGCGACCAGCGCCAGGCGGACCAGCCGGCGCCAGGCTGCCGGCGTGTGCGGCCCCGCCAGCAGGCGGACGGCGCGCGCCCCCAGGACGATCGCCGCGCTCAACACCAGCACGCCCGACGTGCCTTTGGTCAAAACGGCGAGCCCGGCGAACGCGCCGAACAGGCCTGCGCTGCGAAACGAGATCCCGCCCGCCTCGTGCGACTCTCTTTCCATCCGCCAGAGCCAGTAGACGGCGACCATGAACAGCGTCGTGTGCAGCCCCTCGGGGTTGACCTTCCCGTCGGTGAGAACGCTGAGCGGCAGCACCGCGTTGATCGCCAGCGCGGCCAGGGCGCTCCACGGCCGGGCCGGGATGGCTCTTCGCAACAGGAGCGCCAGCAGCAGCTGCCGGACCGCCCACCCGATCACCGCCAGGGCGGCGATCGCGCGCTCCGATCCGGTGACGCGCAAGATGACCGCGCCAAGCGCATACCAGAGAGGCGGCTGGTAGCGGATCTGCCCCGACACGGTCTCCGCGAAATCGAAGGGCCGTTTGTGCTCGAGGATCCAGCGCACGCCCTCGACGTGGACGGCGTAGTCGGCGCCGCGCGCCGGGCCGTCGAAAGTGATTGCGTGCTCGATCCGGAGTCCGAGCCCGAGCGCCGTCACCGCGATGGCGAGCAGTCCAGGCGCACCCAGACGCGTCGTGAAGGCAACCGAGCCGCGACGAAGGAGCGACAGGACGGATCTGGGGTGGCGCGGACCCGAGTCCGGGCCCGACGGATCAAGCGAAGGCATCCAGGATCACGCACAAGCACGACGCGTGCCGGCGCGCTCACCTCCGGATCTTCGCGATCATGCCGGCCGTGGCGGCGCGCTCATCGTCAGAAGCGCGACATTCGGATCCGACCGCGGCGACTGGAGGTGCGCCCTACGCTGGCTTCGTCCAGGCCGTGCACTGATAAAGCGCGGCGGAGACCGGCGCGGCCGGCGGAAAGGCCGCGCGGGCGACGGGCTTGAGCACCGAAGAGAGCGCCGCCGAGATCGCCTTGGGCGCGCTGACGTGGTCGGTGTCGATGTTCTTGTAGCCGATCATCAAGAACGCGCGCGACATGAACGCGCTGACCATCGGGTAGCCGCAGACGAGCGTCCCGCCCGGCGCGAGGGCGCGCGCGAGGCCCCGCGCGGCGCCGGCGGAATCCGAAATGTGTTCGAGCACGGAGAAGCAGACGACGGCGTCGTAATGATCGGCCGGCAGGTCGTCTTCGAGGAGGTTGGCGCGGAGAAACTCGGCCTTGCAGCCGCGCGCGACCAGCCCGTCCAGGCCGGGCGCGAGCGTCAGGTCGGTGCCCGTGTACTCCCGATAGCGGGCAGTCAGCGTCGGCACGAGCACGCCGCTTCCGACGCCAATCTCGAGCACGCGCTTGCCGCCCGCGGGCAGCATGTTGAGGCCCATCTGAAGCCGGTGGCGATAGAGCCAGCCGATCCACGGGTGGTAGTAGTACGGAAGAGGATCGTGGTCGTCGTTCGGTTGAAGGACGCCTTTGGGAGGGAGATCGAGGCGTAGGGAGGTCATTGCAGCGACCGCGGGATTCTGTCGAGGCCTCCTGGCCCTGTCAACCGCAGGACCCGCGAGATATACTCGCGAACCGCGTTAAATTTCGATCGCAACGATCTCAACGATCTTAACGATGGCAAACGCCACGCCCATTCTGCCGATTTCCAGCGGCCCGCGCGCGGATGCCACGACGCGCGAGCCGGTCCAACAGGCCGATGCGCTGGAGGCTGCGTGGCGCGACTACTTCGCGCGCGCGACCGAAACGCCGCGCCACCGGGCGGCGCAGGATTTCCTGTATCGCGATCTGACGGAAGCTTTTGCCCGCCTCATCCCCGCGGATGCCTCGGTGTTCGAGGCCGGTTGCGGCGGGGGCGATCTGCTGGCGGCGCTGCCGAACCCGAAACGAATGGGGATCGATTATCTGCCCGCGGCGATCGAGCGGGCGCGCGCGCAGCATCCGGAGATCGCCTTCGAGGTCGCTGACGCGACAGCGCCGCCCAGCGCCGACCTGGAATCGACGAAGGCGGGAGCCTGGGACGCGGTCATCTGCGATCGCCTCTGTCACAGCGTGCTCGACGTCAAGGCGCTGCTGCTGGGCCTCAAGCGCCGGCTCGCACCCGGCGGCCGCATCTACCTGACCGCCTTCAATTACATGTGGGAGATTCCGGTTCGCGCCGCCGAGATGACCGGCTGGAAGCGGCCCGCGCCGACGTCGAACTGGCTGTCGGACTCCGACTACCGCAACCTGTTCGACATCGCCGGGCTCGAGATGGTGCGCCACGAAAACCGCCTGCTGCTGCCGCTCGACGTGCCGGGGCTGTCGCCCGCGCTGAACCGATACATCGTGCGCG
>Ga0066395_10000479_pt1 | contig 14913 bp, 10 predicted proteins | sample PanSoiPlot1MoBio_FD_61218 | JGI IMG/M metagenome (GOLD analysis project Ga0066395, IMG submission 61218) | Tropical forest soil microbial communities from Panama analyzed to predict greenhouse gas emissions - Panama Soil Plot 1 MoBio | ecosystem: Environmental > Terrestrial > Soil > Tropical... | reverse complement strand
GCGGCTGAAATCCACCGCCAGACATACGAAGGTTCTTAACGCAGCTTGAAGATCTTCTTCGCCTCGGCCGTAGGATCCGCTTCTGTCCTTGGCAGCAGCGTGTAGACCCCCTCCATTGAATAGGTGTTCCCCGCATTCAGCTGGCGCAGCGGATTGTGAAACTCCAACTCCACGTATGTCGAATGGTCACCCGGACTCGTGTAGATCTCCGTTCGCGAACCTTGGTCAGCCCAATCGGCCTTGTTCTTTACCGGCGGAGCGTTCGTTTCGAGCAGCAGGCTCACGCTTTTTCCAACCCACAGGATCGCGTCTCCATCAGTTCCAACCTCCGCGCTTTTGTCCAGCCTGCGTGTAAGAGACAGCAAGCGTCCTTCAACTTTGACATCGGTCGGCGGATCCGGAAACAAGTTCACGTATCCATTTTCAAACACAGAATGCTCAGGCAACAGAATGAATGCACGCTCGGGTGAGTCAAGCTGTGTGATGGTCCACACCGCCATCCGCATTGTCGAACCTTGAACCTTTTCGTACGCAGTCCTGATGCGCAGCACGGGTTTGTTTGAATCCAGCGAAATCGTCCTGCGGACGCGGACGCCATAGATCGCGTCCACAGGCGAGACTAATTCCAGTGCATGTCCCTTGATGTTTGCGGAAAAAGCGGTGGCATCGAAGCCCGCGGGTGGCGGCCAACCTCGTCCGATGATCTTCGGCCATTCCGACTGGGGCGCGGGCCACGCCTTGTCGCCGCCGAGATTCCTCCAGCCTTCCACGTCCGGCGCCAGATCTTTGCTTAGTGAGGGATTATTCCAAACCGGTCCCGCTATGACTTCACCCTTGCTATCGATCAGGTCGAACTTCATGACTCGACCGATCTCGGGCACGACTACAACCTGCGCCGACGCGGTGCGCATCACGAACGCAGCCCATCCATGGAAATCAGCCTGCGTAATTCCCGCGACGGATTGAGCCGCAGGCTTGTTCGCGTCTTTTGCAACAGCACACCGCGGCGCCAGCAGCCCAACCATCACCAGCGCAAATGAGAACCGCAAACCTCGCGAGAAATTTATTCGCCTCATGTGCTCTACGCTGGTACCACTTCGGTTTTTGCGTCCTTGCCGTTGGGCGTGGTGAAGCATAGGGCGGCTCCGCCGGCGATGCCCGCATCTTCTCCGTAGCGCGCGCTTACCAGGGGAATCTCACGGCAGCGCTGATTCACGCAGCAAGCAGGCAGCCGATCTTGAATCTCGGGAAAGAATGGTTTCAGCATCGTCGACACTCCGCCGCCCACAACCATGACGTCGGGCTCGAGCAGGTCGACAATATTTCCGAACCAGATCGACAACAGTTCGATCGTCTCTTTTAGTACTTCGGTTGCGACCGGATCTCCCGCCGCATGGGCCTTTCCCACCATCTCGCTGGTCACCCGCTCGATCGTTCCTCCTGCCAGCTCCAGCAGGCTCGAACTGCGCCCGCTCTCGAGTTTGGCGCGGGCTCGCCTCGCGATCGCAGGACCCGACGCCAGCACCTCAATGCATCCAGGCTTGCCGCAGCCGCAACGCGGAGCGTTGTAGTCGATGCTCATGTGGCCGCCCTCAGCGGCGGCGCCAGTCCGGCCATGATAGATTTGGCCATCGATCAAGATCCCCGTCCCGATCCCAGTTCCGAGAGTCGCGTAGAAAACATTCTTGTAGCCGCGTGCTGCTCCCCAGAGCGCCTCCGCCAGGCCCGCGGCATTCGCATCATTGTCGAGCTTCACGCGCACGCGATAGATGCGTGCGACTTCTCCCGTCAGCGGAAAATCTCTCCAACATGGTAGGTTCGGCGGGTTGATCACCACGCCCGCCCTTGGATCGAGCGGGCCAGGCGAGCACATACCGATCCCGCGAATCAGGTTCTGTGGTCCGGTTGCCGCGACTGCCTTCTCCGATACGGTCTCGATTGTCTTGGTTACGGCAGCGAGTCCCTTGGCCGGCCCGTCATTGCACACCATGGGATTGCGCGTATGGCACAGGATCTCCCCACTCGGATCTACCAGGCCCGCGGCAACTTTTGTGCCGCCAATGTCGACTCCGATTACTAGTCCGTCGCGTACTGCCAGGGAAGCCATTGCCTCAGCCTTTCATGGTGTGGCTCGATCAGAATGCCCATGCGTCGCAGTTGCATACGGCTGCTACGCCTTCGCGTACCTCTCGCTGTTTGGCTTCGAGCCACTGACTGCAAAGAAAAGAATGTAGAGATAACAAATCGTTGCAATGATGAGTGCGTGGTGAATGCCTTGTCCCCAACTCGATTCGCCATGAGTCATCGCCGGATAGTAGGCGCGATTGATAAGGTCGGCGACTTTGCCAACCACCCACGGAATGACCGCGCCGCCAACAATTGCCATGTTCAGAATTCCCGAACCGTCTCCGGTCAGAGGCCCGAGTTCCTCGATGCCCATGGTGAAGATGCACGGGAACATGATGGAATTGAATAAGCCAACAGCCAGAATGCTCCACATCGCGACAGATCCACTGCTGAGCACTGACACAGTTACTAGCAGCGCCGCCATGATTGCGGCAAAGGCCAACAGCTTGCCGGGCTTGATCTTCTGCAGCACTGCCGATCCTATGAATCGCCCGACCATCGCCCCAAACCAATAGACCGAGATGTATCGCGCCGCTACGCTCTTCGCGGTGAGATACCTGGCCGCTGGCTCAACCACGTCAACCGAGAAGTGGCCGATATTCGGCAGCGCCAGGTAGTTTGCGATCGAACTTCCAATCGCCACCTCACCCCCGACGTACACGAAGATTCCAATCGCTCCGTACACGAGGTTGGGATGCTTCCAGACCGAATCATTCACTTTCTGGCCGATCTGACGTTGCGCTGACTCGATCTTCGGCAGATTCGACGCTCCGATGCCGAGCGCGAGCAAAAAAAGCGCGAGCGCAAAGAAATAAACGTAGAGTCGAATGATGGCGTGTGCCTGCTCTGACGTATTCTGCGCGATTGCTGTCGAACTCGCGCCCAGGATGACGTGCGCCCCAATCCATGGGAAAACGGTTGTGCCTAGCGAGTTGAACGCTTGCGTCAGATTTAGTCGGCTTGACGCTGTCTGTGGTTTCCCGAGGACAGCGACGTACGGGTTCGCGGCAACTTGAAGAATCGTGATTCCCGTAGCCAGCACAATCAGGGCAACCAGAAAAAACGGGAAAGACGGAATCTTCGCGGCCGGATAAACCATCAAGCACGCGACAACCATCGTCAGTAGCCCGACCACGATCGCGCGCTTATATCCGATCCAATCGATGATTCGGGCCGAGGGAATCGAAAAGATGAAGTAGGCCGCGAAAAATGCCGTCTGGATCAGCATGCTCTCGGCCAGCGTCAGCTTGAATGCGTCCTGGGCGTACGGAATCAAAACATCGTTCAACGACGTGAGCGATCCCCACATGAAGAACAACGTTGTGACAATCGCCAGTGGCCCACGATAGCTGGTCGGTGCTCCCGTCGTAAGCGTTTCCGACGGCTGGGTGCTAGGTACGCTGGACGGCATTACGCTCCGTTACTCTGCTATGCAGTGGAAGCCTTGATCCGCAGAAGATCCCTGCTAGGAAACGGAATCATACCATCCACCCCGCCGAACCGGCTCGACTTTATTTTTTGCGAGAATCGCGGGAGTTCCAGCCAAAAACGTTTCAATACAGCGATCCAAAGGGAGGTGTGTGCACCTGATTGCGACTCCTTACGGTCGGATTTTTGCGATTTGAACGACGATCTCATCGAAACCACTCTAGATCCACGACTTTCCCCATCGCTTCGTGCCCCGCAGTGCCCGGATGCAAGTGGTCTCCGCCGTCAAATTGCGGCGCAATCCTGGCAGGATTCGCCGGATCACGCAGCGCAGCGTCGAAATCAGCCACGCCATCAAAAGCGCCCGATGTCCGGATCCACTGATTCACCGCAACACGCTTGGCTTCGCCCTGCGAGTTCCATGCTGCAAAGCCCTGGTAGGGAAGAATTGTGGCGCCGTAGATCTTCAGCCCGCGGGCGTGCGTCCGCGCGATGATCTGCTTGTATCCCGCGATAATTTCATCCGCGGTCACCGGAGTCCTGCTGAGACACGCTCCGATATTTCCCGCTGGAGTATCCGGCTGGCCAATGTCGTTGGTGCCTTCAAACAGAATCACCGCTTCAATCCCAGCCTGCCCCAGCACATCGCGTCCCAACCGCGCCAGGGCGTTCACACCCCAGCATGGGGAACTTGTAAGCACACGGTTGCCGCTAATCCCTGCGTTCACTACCCCAACCTGAATCTTGTTATCGCGCAGGCGGCGTGCAAGCACGTCCGGCCATCGTTCATTCTTGTCCGTGGGCGAAGAGGCTCCGTCGGTGATGGAATCTCCGAGCGCAACCACCGTGCCTTTCGCGCCTGCCGGGGCCAGCACATCGACTGCGCTCAGGAAATACCAGGACTCCACGGTTTTCGAAAAATGGCTTGCATCCTCGGATCCTGCAAAATTCCCCGCATCTGAAACATAGTTGGTTTGGAGCGCCATGCCATGCACCGTCGCCGGCCCGGAGTCTCCTGGGATGAACAGGCTGATGGCAACGTCTTGCGCATCTTGCACAGCGAATGCAACCGGATCGCTGATCACCTCAGCGCCTTCCGGAATGCTGATTGCTTTGGCCCCGCCGAACGTAACTTCACGATTCGATCCCGCGACAAGCGTTGCCCCTTCTTTTGGCAGCCCCACATAAACTGCATCGATCTTCACTGCGCGCGTTCCGAACGTATTCGAGAGCCGAATCCGGACCGCGCTGCCGCCCACCGTGACGTGCACAATGTTCCGTATGGTCTGATTGGAAAACGTGGCCGGATGCTCGCTCGACACGACCGAAGTACCCCAAGTCGCAATCCAATGCGGCTCCACTTTTTGGGCAGCTGCAATCCCAACGCAGGAAGCCAACATCAGAAGCACCAATAGACACCGCGCCACACGACAAGAATTCCGATTGTTCATAGGAATCAAATTCTGCAGATTCAAGATGTTCGAAACAGGGTCCAGTATTACGTGAAGACTATAGCGTTCTCGCCGGTCCAGTCGATTCGCGAACCACCAGCGTCGGTTCGATCGCGATCTCGTTAACGTACTCCTGGCTGTTTTCGATCATGCTGATCACGGTCTCGGCCGCAAGCTGACCCATCCTGCCGAGCGGTTGACGCACCGTGGTCAGGCTTGGTGTATGGAAAGCAGCCCATTGGATATCGTCGAAACCAACTACCGAAATATCCTGTGGTATGCGCAGTCCCTCTTCCTGGAGCGCACGGATCGCACCCATCGCAGAAATGTCGTTATATGCGAACAGCGCGGTGAATGGCTTCTTTCGAGCCAGCAACTGCTTTGCATACGGATACCCGACCTGTGGCGAAGGGTCGTCGTACTCGAGGTGAACAATTAGATCGGGATCCATTTCGATACCCAGCTCTTGCGCGACTGTCGAAATTCCTCGCCAGCGGTCCTCCGAGTCAGAGCTGAATGGCTGGCCTTTCATGAATGCGATCTTCGTGTGTCCAAGCTTCAGAAGGTGTTCGAGGGCCGCCCGCGCTCCCCGCTCCTGATCGAGCACGATGTTCGTAACTCCGGGGAGTATTCTGTGCCCCGCTACTGAGACCGTTGGCAATGGAAGCGGTTCCTGCAGGCTGGTATCGACGGTGATGAATCCTTCGACTGCGCGCTCAAGCAAGAGTTGGGAGTAATCGCGCAGCATGGAAACATCGTGCCGGTGTACAACCGTCAGGAAGAAATAATTGTGCTGGCGGAGATAAGCTTCGACACCGCTGATCACCATCGATCCATAGGAATCGCCAATCTCTTCCAGGATGAGTCCTACGGTGTAGGTGCGCTTCTTGCGCAGCGAGCGTGCCAGGAAATTAGGACGGTAATTCAGCTCCTGTGCGGCCGCGTGAATGCGTTGCCGGGTATGTTCCGGGATGGAACGCGCGGAGGGAGCGTCATTCAAAACCGCCGATACTGTTCCTGGCGCTAGCCCTACTCGCTGCGCCACGGCTTTCAGCGTCACTGCTCCCGGTTGGCCGAGTCGAGACTTTTTGCTTTTCACCATTCCATGCGCCTTCGCTGACGGCTCAATTCTCCGCGCTTAGACTCGCAAATCGCCGAGAGAAGAGCAATCGCAATTCGAATTGTGATCACCTGTCTTCTTAAACCAGAACCGGAAGCTATTGTTTCGCCGGCTCCTCTTGCAAAAAAGCGTCCGTAATATTTCGAATTCGCATCGACTTTCGCAACTCATCCAAGCCCGATTTGCTCTTCACCTGCAGCGTTACCGGCTCGTTCGGAAGCAGGTGGAAGTAGTTGTCGGAAATTTGTGCGTCGATATCTCCAAAGCTCACATACACGTCTCGGGCGAGGACCGCCGACTGTAATCGCAGCACGTATCCTCCGCCTTCGCTGGTCAGATCCGCTCGGATCGAAGGCTGCGGGAGCTCCAGATTCCGCGTACGGTCAAACAACTGAAGGTTCCGCGAAATCAACTTGCCGCCTTGCACCAGATCGAATACGGCAAATGCATGATGTGCATCAGATCCCTTCAAGAGTTCGTCCCTCGAGAAGCTTGCAAACACCTTGCTCGACAGTTCCGGCACCGCAATGGCCAGGCTCTTTTCAAAGAGTACCTTTCCCGAGAAATCCATCGCGCGCACTCGCAACTCCGCCTGCATTCCCTGCAATTTGTCAGAGACCACATAAACCGACAGCGTTCCGTTTTCCTCCCACGGCGACACGAGCACGTCGTCATAGAACCGGCGCGCATAGTAATGAAGCGCCTTCCAGTGGCCGTAGTAGTCAATACTCGCCCACGATGCCACCGGCCAGCAGTCATTCAACTGCCAATACAGCGATCCCATGGTTCGCGGACGCTGCCGCCGCAAGTGCTCCGCGCCCACCTTGATCGCTTCCGCTTGCAGCACCTGGCTGACGTAAAGGAAAGACTCGAAATCCTTGGGTTCGCGGTATTCGCGCAGCATGTAGGTCCGGATCCGCTCGTTTCCGCCGACATTTTTCTGGTGCGCTTGCATCACCGGCGAAATGATGTCGAGATCCTGCGGTTCCGCGAACTTTTTCACGGTCTGGATATCAGGAAACGATTGGAACCCATACTCCGACATGAATCGCGGAAACTGATGGGTGTAGTCTTCGATCGGCTTCAGCGCGTGCCAAACCTCCCAGTAATGCATGTCCCCATTGCGCTCCCCGCCCAGGACATCTTCGAAATTGGCCGATGGCGAACTCGGCCAATAGGGAACAGGCGCGCCATACTCCCCAACCACGCTTTTGATAATGTCATGAAACAGAACTACGTAGTCCTGCCAAACGCGCTCGCGCTCCGGTGGGCTGACCGTCTCTTTGAAAGCCAGCCGGTCGCCCCAGTACTTCCATCCGGTCTCAACCTCGTTGTTGCCGCTCCACAGTGAAAGACTCGGATGATCCCGCAGCCGCTTCACTTGCTCGGTAACTTCTGCGCGCACGTTCTCCTGGAATGCGAGATCGCCCGGCACCATGGCGCCGCCGAACATGAAGTCCTGCCACACCATGATCCCCAGCTCATCGCAGATGTCGTAGAAGTCGTCGCTCTCGTAATATCCGCCGCCCCAGTGGCGGATCATGTTCATGTGCGCGTCGCGCGCCGCTTCGAGAATCTGCCAGTGCTGCGCAGGGGTAACACGAGTCATGAAGCTGTCAAATGGGATGACATCCGCGCCCTTGGCGAAGATCGGAATGCCGTTGACCACAAATGTGAAGCTCTTGCCCCATTCGTCAGGTACGCGGCGCAATTCGAGCGAACGAAGCCCCGTTCGCAGGTCTGCGACATCCTCAATCACGCTTCCTTTGCCCTGGCGAATCGCGATCGTCCCCGAAAAGTTGTAGAGCGCTTGCGCACCGTATCCGTTTGGATACCAAAGCCGCGGCTCTTTTATGCGGAAGGGAATGGAGACGTGATTCGGTCCAATATCGAGGTTTGCCGTTTGTTCAGCGTCCAGTCCTCGTGAGCGACTTTCCTCGCTGTGCGATACCGTTACTGTCACACTGTTCTTGGTCGCCGCAACAACGTCGAACTCCGCCCAGAGCCTGGCTTCTTCCTTCGTCACCTTCTCTTGTCGGACGTGGAAGTTGTCGATGCGCAGATTGTCCCACGCCACCAACTGCACCGGTTTCCAGATTCCCTCAGTGACGTAGCGCGGTCCCCAATCCCATCCATAGTTGTAAGGCGCCTTCCGCGTATACGGATCGGTGGCAATGCCCTCCTCGCTCACCTCTTGGACTTGGTCAACGGTCGGTAGGCGATAGGGAAGCGCCTTGACCTTCGGCATCATCAGCATGATCGGAGAACGCAACACGATCCGCAGCGAGTTCTTCCCGGCATGGAGCTTGCCCTTCACAGGAACTCGCCACGACCGGAACATGTTATCGGCTTGCAGAATCTGTGCGTCATTGAGGAACACGTCCGCGAACGTGTCGAGTCCCGCAAAAACGAGATCGACGTTGGCACGCGAGAGAGTGGCGGCCGTCACGTCGAACTCTGTCTGATATTCCCAGTCGGTCAACCCAATCCATTGCAGAGACTTCTCGTTATCTCGATAAAACGGATCGGGGATCAGTTTGTTGCGCAGAAGGTCCATTTGCACAACGCCGGGTACCTCTGCGTCATGCCATTGCTCAACTCCCGGATGCCCCTTGTCATTGAGAGCGTGGAACTTCCACCCGGTTTGGATCGGAACGGCGCTGGGTGTCGCCGCCAGCGCAGAACCGAGCGCAAGAGCGAGAAGAATCGGCACAACGGCAAATTGAAACCGGGCGCCGCTATGTCTAACTAATGAAACCGGATAGCGCCTAAGAACATTCCAGGAGATCGGACTTGCGGATGCGACCATGGATGTGGTCGTACAGGATTCGGGCCGGATTATACTCGCGCACCCCTTGGCCAACCAAACAAATGTCCAAGAGAAAACCGATTTACCTTTGGACACCGATTCTCGACCCCTTACCCGTGCCTCGATCCAGGAGGTCAAATTTTCCACTTCCCTTCTCGGCCATAGTAACCTACAATATCGATTTTGTAGCGATTTAGTTAACGATCTTTTCCAATTTTGACCCGGCCCTCACCTTAACCGTCCCGGAGGCTTCATGAAATCGCGCGTTGTGAAGTGCGCTCTCCTTCTCTCCGTTTTCTCTTTCGCACTCAGCGTGTGGGCTGGCGATTCTATCCCGAAGATCGCCTGGAAGCGTGCCATCGGCGAGCCCCTGGCAGACGCCGGAACTCGCAAGGCCAAGCTCACCGACATCATTGACGATGGCTATTGGCAGGGCGCTCCCGTCGGTGGTTTCGGAGCCGGGACGTTCTCCCGTACCTATCGCGGCGACTTTTCACGCTGGCACTTGAAGGCTGGTATCCACAAGTACGAGACGGTTTACGCCAACCAGTTTGCAATTTATGAAAAAGCTGAGGGCGCATCTCAAGGGACTGCACAGGTTCTGCTCGCTGATCATCCCAAGAATGGCGACCTTCATAGCTGGAAGTGGGACTACCCGGTCGGCGCTGGTACTTACTATTCGCTTTATCCGAAGTCGTGGTACGACTACCGCTGGGACAAGCTTCCCGCCCACGTAACTCTCGAGCAGTTCTCGCCTGTCCTTCCCAATAACTATCGCGAGACGAGTTTCCCGATCGCCGTATATCGCTGGCACGCTGAGAATCCCACCGACAAGCCAGTCACGGTCTCGATCATGCTCTCATGGGCCAATATGCTTGGCTGGCTTCGCTATCCCTCGCGCGATTTCAACGGCCGTATGAATTCCGGCAACTTCAACAGCGTGGTTTCCACTCCGCTTGCTTCGGGCACGATGAAGGGAATTCTCTTTGATCGCATCCGCCCCGATAAGGTCAAAGACGACTGGGACGGTCAGTTTGCCATCGCCGCCCTCGAATCCCCTGGTGTGGACGTCACCTATCTGAATACTTTCATTCCCGATGACACGGGCGGCGACCAGTTGTGGAATTCATTTTCAAAAGACGGCCGCCTTTCCAACAGTGATTTCAAGTGGATCAGCAGCGGCGAGAATCTTGCCGGCGCGATCGCCGTCCGCTTTACTCTCAAGCCCGGCGAAAAGCGCGTCGTTCCGATGGTGATCTCGTGGGACCTGCCCATCATGGAATTCGGCACAGGGCGCCGCTGGTACCGCCACTACACTGATTACTTCGACACTACCGGCAAAAACGCAGTCAAGATCGCGGCGGAGGGCCTGACGCACGCCTCTGAGTGGAGCGATGCCATCGATGCGTGGCAGGCTCCTTATGTCAGCGACGACACCAAGCCTGAGTGGTATCGCTCAGCTCTCTTCAACGAGCTCTACATCCTCGCCGATGGCGGGTCTTTTTGGGGGCGTCCCATTGACTCCGACCCAAAGACGCCGTCCATGTTCTCGTTCATGGAGTGCTACGACTACCCCTACTATTCCACCCTCGACGTTCGCTTCTACGGGTCCATGCCGCTGGTAAAGTTCTGGCCTGACCTCGACAAGCAGGAGATGCGCACCTTTGCCGAGACCGTACTCCGCAACGAGCCCGAGAAGCTCATCTGGACCTGGAAGACTGAGCAGGAAGGGAAGCCGAATTTCCGCACGCGCAAGAGCAAAGGCGCCGTTCCCCACGACCTTGGAGCGCCCGAAGAGGATCCGTTCTTCAAGGTGAATCAGTTCAGTTGGCAGAACACCGACGACTGGAAAGACCTGAACACGAAATTCGTTCTCATGGTCTATCGCGACTACGTTCTCACTGGACGCAACGACACTCAGTTCCTGCGCGACACCTGGCCGTCGGTTCAGCTCTCCCTCGACTATCTGCGTAAGTACGATCGCGACAACGACGGGATTCCCGAGAATGACGGTTTCCCCGATCAGACCTACGACGTCTGGGTCGTTCGCGGCACCAGCGCCTATTGTGGCGGCCTGTGGCTTGCCGCCTTACGCGCTGCCGAAGAGATTGCCAAGGTGCTGAACGATCCCACCGCCACCGCCAAGTACCACGAGCTTTACGCCCGCAGTCAGGCCAGCTACATCAAGAAACTCTGGAACGGCGAGTACTTCCGCTACGACACCGACAGTGAATACAAAAACGACATCCAGGCCGATCAGCTGGCAGGGCAGTGGTATGCCCACATGACAGGCCTGGGCGAACTCGTCCCGGTCGACATGCAGCGCAAAGCGCTCAAGAAGATTTACGACTTCAACGTGATGAAGTTCGCCAACGGAGAGATGGGTGCGGTGAACGGCATCGGTCCCGATGGCTCCTTGCTCAAGTCCAACGAGCAGGTACAGGAAGTCTGGTGCGGCACTACGTTCAGCGTTGCCGCACTCATGCTGGCCGACGGTCTCAAGGACGAGGGATACCACACCGCGTGGGGCGTCTACCACGTTTCCTATGAGACCAAGGGATATTGGTTCCGAACTCCCGAGGCCTACGAAATCGATGGCAAATTCAGGGCCTCTATGTACATGCGCCCCGCCGCAATCTGGGCGATGGAGATGCTCGAACCGCCTTCGGCCACCGTCGCCAAAGCGGGTGCAAACTAAGGTCGATCGGCGCCGCTCAGACAACTGTCGAGATTCGGTCCGGCCATCCGGACGCGAATTCAGTCGTCCCGATGGCCTCGTGTTTACCGCCCGGGATGTCCTTTCGGCGCCGTCGTTCGTTGTCCGTTCGACGCGTAACCAACCATGTCCATCGGCTGATTCTGCATCCGACAGGGTCGCGCATCCTCATCTTCTTCTGTAATCTTGTCCGCTCCCAGCAACCGCGCGACACTGCGGCCACGACATGTCCGCCGCGCCTCAAATGCACTATTCGCGGGATACTGATTCGCTCGCGCGCGCATACAATAGCGCTGCAGTGGAACAACGTCCCGTCGAGGCAGCCGGAATGACAGAGACATGGAAGCAGTGGCAGGGTCGCGCGATTCGCGGATCACTCCCTCTGCAACGTTATCTCGGCGGCTCCGATCACAGCGCAGTCTTCCTGTCCCAGCGTGGCTCTGAAAAAGTTGCGATCAAGCTGGTTGCCGCCGATCCGGCCAACGCCGAAGCGCAACTCTCCCGCTGGCGTCTGGCCGCCAAGCTCTCTGATCCGCGCTTGCTCCATATCTTTGAAGCCGGCCGCGACCGTCTCGACAACACCTAAATTCTTTACGTCGTCATGGAGTACGCGGAAGAAGATCTCTCGCAAATCCTTCCCCAGCGATCCCTCACCGCCGACGAAGTCCGCGCGATGATGAAGCCAATCCTCGGCGCGCTTGCCTACATTCACGGACAAGGCTGCGTTCACGGCCGCATTCGTCCTTCGAACGTGCACGCCACGGGCGATCAGATCAAGCTCTCGAGCGACAGCCTTACCGCTTCCGGCGAGACCACGCGCTCGGAGCCTTCGATGTACGACGCGCCCGAATCCGCCGATCACGCGTTGTCACCGCCTTCGGATGTGTGGTCCGTTGGGGTCCTGATTTGCGAAGCACTGACGCAGCGCCTGCCCGATACCGTTCCTTCGGGGCCGGCCGTTCTTCCCGCAGGCGTGCCGGAGCCTTTCGCAGAAATTGCTCGCCGCTCCCTGCATGGCGATCCACGCCAGCGCTGGAAAATTGCGCAAATCTCCACTCGCCTTGAGCCGGTCTCGGCGACTTCGTTGAAAGCGGATTCTAATCTTGCAACTCCCGTTGCGCGAGCGGCTGAGCCCCTCCCCACGCCTGTTCCGGCACGACAATCGTTCCGGTTGCTGTACCTGATTCCCCTCGTGGTGGCGGGGCTTGCCGCGTGGTTCCTGATGTCAGGCTCGAAGACGACGAAGGCTCCGACTTCGTCCACGCCTCCGACTCAAACCGAGCAGCAGGCCCAGCCCGCGAATTCTCCCCAGCCGACGCCGGCGACGCCGGAAGAAAAGCCAAGTCCGGTAACGCCGGCGAAAGCGCGCAAAGGTGCGAAGTCCGGCGCAAGCTCGACTTCCGAGGTTGCATCGAACACCGCGCCCAATGCTGAATCGGGCTCAACCGCAGTCAAGACTGGCAGCGCCTCGTCGGTTCCAGGAGTCGTTCACACGGTGATGCCAGCGGTCGCGCCGAGCGCACGGCGTACGATCACGGGCAAAGTTCGCGTCGGCGTGCGGGTTGATGTGGACACATCAGGCAACGTAACCAAGGCTGTTCTCGACTCCTCCGGTCCGAGCCAGTACTTTGCACGTCTCGCGGTCGAAGCCGCGCGCCAATGGAAATTCACCCCCGCCCAAGCCAACGGACAGTTCGTCGCCAGCCAATGGATCCTCCACTTCGGATACACCCGTCGCGATACCGAAGTCGTCCCCAAACGCATCGCGCCATGAGTTGAGATTTGGTTCCTTCTCATGCTGTCTGCCCGATCGAAAGCCTGTTAATTAATGTCAGTGCGATCTTTCGCCGGTAACATTCCTTTAACATCCGGAATAACTGTCACTTCTGACAGTTTCTCGTGATTCAGGATTGACTACCTTCATTCAAAAACGTAATAACAAAAACTGGAGCATCAATTATGAAGAATGTTTTCCTTGGTTTTCTGCTGGTGTGCATAGTGTGTTCTCCGTTGTTTGCGCAATCGAAAGACGATCAATATCAGAGCGGAACGATTGTAAGCATAGACAATCATCCGGTGTCCGACAGGGGAGGTACAGATGCTGCTCTAGCGTCAAACGTCGCCGATCATGACATTTCCATTCAGGTGGGCGATACCGTTTACGTCTGCCGCTATCACACCCCTAGCGATAAAGACTTATCCTGGTTGCGCAACAGGGATGTCCAGGCAAAGATTCAGGGTAAAGTCATGTACATAAAGGTTAATGGCAAAGAGAAAAAGGCAAGGATCGTCAGCTCGTCCAAAGCTCAAGGATGATCCGCGCGAACAGTGCGCCCCAATTCGTAGCGAACTTGACGGAAGCGTGGTGCCCCAGGTTCGGCGCCCCAGTGTTGGGCGCTAACCTGGGCTTAGATTCCTTCTGAATTTAAACCACGGATCCGCCTCTCCTGCCTCTGGCTATGCGGGTATAAGGCAACGATGAAATCGGTCCAACTGAAAGCTGCGGTTTCTGCAATTTTCCTCTTCGTTGATCCCCCAACAGTTCCAGTTCGTTGAGTTGACCCAGCGCGCCAGGTAGTCCGCCGCCTTGACCAAGCATTCATGTCGCGTTCACGGTGATTGGCCTGGAGAACGCCTGAGACCGCACGATTTTCCTGGCATGGGAACTCGATTCTGCCTTGAACCAGCGGTTCCAAACTCTGGGTCGAAAACTATCCCAAGCGCATCTAACCACTTGCCGGTCTCTGAACTGGCTCCGCCCGCGCCCGATGCGCAGGCCACGATTAAGTTGGGAGAAATAAAGACCTGATGACCGAAGAGAAAACCGACGCTCTATGCAAGGACTGCGAGCCCACATTCGCAGCATTCCTTAAGGAAATGGCCGAGCACAATAAGGAACAAGTTGCCGAATTGAGCGGGAAGGTGACCTGCCCGACGTGCGGCAAAGTGCATCAGTACCCGTCGTCCTCTCGCAACTCGAGTATTCCAGCTGCCTCCTGATAGGCAACGCTTTTCGAGATCTTTGCTCAGGGCAATTGTTGGTTGCTAATCGCTGAATGGCAATCGCGACTGTCAACCGCCGATCGCCATTAGCCAGTCGCCAACCGCTAATGGCCAATAGTCGCCCCTGTGATCCCGGTCACCTGTCAACCCCCACTCAGATCACAAACTTCATTTCATCCCACTCATTCCGCTTGGAATATAGGTCCTCGCACTTTGGCGGGTTTACCCCATCCCGCTGGCTATTCTGAAAATAGGGACC
>Ga0066395_10000477_pt1 | contig 14942 bp, 10 predicted proteins | sample PanSoiPlot1MoBio_FD_61218 | JGI IMG/M metagenome (GOLD analysis project Ga0066395, IMG submission 61218) | Tropical forest soil microbial communities from Panama analyzed to predict greenhouse gas emissions - Panama Soil Plot 1 MoBio | ecosystem: Environmental > Terrestrial > Soil > Tropical... | reverse complement strand
CGCAGTGGCCGAGATGCTCGCCTTCCGGGGCGAGATCGTGGACGAGGAAACGGGTGTCCGCTCGCACATCACCCAGTGCACCATCGAGCTGCCGATCGAGCTGGAGGTATCGCGCGGTGAATCTGGCGCGCTGGTCCTCGGGTCAGCGCCGCCCATCTATTACGTGGACACGAGCTACCGGCCCTCCTATCACCGCATCCGCGTGACGGCCGTGCAGGACAGCGCGCCGACCGCTCATCACGAGGCGCGCGATGGCCGGTGAGAACGCCGCGTGGCAGCTCGAGGACTTCGTCGACTCGGTCGTCGTGGACCTCGACAAGACGCGCGAGACCCTCGCCGTCAAGGCGATCAACAAGCCGCTCACCTACACGGTCAAAGAGCTGTCGCTCGACCTGAACATCTTTCCGACCTACGACGGTGACAGGGTGCGGTTCACGACCGCGCAGCCCGGCCAGCAAGGCGCCTCGAAGGTCAGCATCCAGCTCGGCTCGATCACGGACCAGCAAGTGCGCGCCACGACCAAGGTACCCGAGGCGGGCGGCGTGTCGATCGACGACATCGGCATCGACAACAGCACGAAGAAGCAGCTCCGCAAGCTGGGCGTACAGTCGGCGGACGATCTGCAGCGCGTCGAGAAGAAGAACGTCGATCTGAAGCGCGTCTCCGACGCCGACATCGACTACCGGTCCCTGGCCAATCAGATCCAGAAGGCGCAGCGCAACACCGCGCCGCCGATGGTCCATTCGGTCTCCCTCTCGCACGACACCGAGACCCCCGCGCTGCTCGTGAACGGCACGCGCCTCGCGGTGAATCCACGCTTTTCGCCGGTCGCGGTGATCAACGACCAGCTCGCCGAGGTGCTGTCCTTCGACGATGGCCACGTGCGCATCGCGCTGCCGTCGGCGGACGACCTGGAGAGGCCGTTGGAGCTCGTGCTCACCTGCGACCCGTTCGCCGTGTTCAAAGTCAACGTCACAGCCGAGGGCAATCGCCATGGACCCGAAACGTCTCGCTGACTTCGACTCCCTGATCGGCGGCTACTACGGCAAGAACGGCCAGGACACGGATCCGCGCAAGCGCGTGCAGGATCTCCTGTCGACCTACTACGGCAATCCCGCCGCCGCGCTGCCGGGGCGCTCCCGGGCGCCGAGCGTGTCGCTTTCACTCGGCTGCGACGACGGCGAAGTGCTGTCACAACCGGTGCAGGCGAAGCCGCGCCCCGCGACGGGGCAGGCCGTGTCGCTCGACTTCGAGGAGTACGTCATCGACATCTGTGATGCGCCTCGTCCCACGCCGCAGCGTGCGAGCGCGCCGGCGCTGCCTGAACCGCCCCCGCCTGCCGAGCCTCCGCCACCGGTGCCACCGGCACCCGCGGCTGCGCCGGCGCCCGCGGCCAGCGCTGCAGCGGCCACCAGCCTGAGCCAAGCGGAGGCGGACATCGTCAACGACCTTCAGTCGATCATTCGCGGGCAGAAGGTCTACGAGAAAGAACGCGGCCTCGTCGATCGCTCGACGGCCACATCGACATCGACCGACGCCGGCGGTCAGAACGCCCCTTACCCAGGCATGAGCGGACAGCCGGGCAACCCTCACGCGATCTTCGACCGCATCAAGAAGAGCATGCAGTACGCGAACGCGTACGACCTCGGCACCGTCGAGCTGGAGAACCGCTTCGCGGAGTTCGATCGGCAGGAAGACGAGCGACGGCGAGCGGCGCAAAAGAAGAGCGCCCGGAGCGCGGCGCCGCCGCCCCCCACCCCGTCACCAGCGCGAACGACGCCATCGTCCGCCGGATCGCTCGACACCGCCGACTTCATGGCGGACCTCGACACCATCAAGTCGACGTCGGCGTTGCCGGCCCCGGTGCCGAGCCGGCCGTTCTACGACACAGGCGAGCACGTGCTGGCCGGCAACGGGCAGTACGCCGATCTGCTGCGCGTCGGCAAAGGTCAGGCGGTCCGGTTGTCGTACGGACAGATCATCGCGATGGGCGATCTCTACAATGATGTCGACGATCTGCTCAAAGCCGATCCCGCCGAGCTCACGCGCCTGAAGACGCTCATCGTCCGCAACACGGCGTACTACGAGGGCAAGCGAGCCAACCCCAAGCTCGACGTGTCGAATGACGACTGGGACGATGCGACCCAGGGCCGGTTCCTGAAGCTGGCCGAAAAAAACTACGAGCACTTCTCGCCCCCGACCGTGGCAATGGGCAGCGGCCTGAAGGCCACGCACGGAGACAACCGCACGCAGTGGGAGAAGTACCATCGCCGTGCGATTGAAAGCGCGCAGCAGGAGTCCGCGGCGCAGGGCGCCAACGCCTCGAGCCTCCTCGAGCGCTCGCTGATCATCAATGCATTCGGCGACCACTTCCTGACGGACGCCTTTGCCGCCGGCCATCTCATCAACAAGGACGTGATGATCGGCCGGTTCAGGTCGGCCTTCTACAGCGGCAGCGGGCTCTCCGGCGCCGCGGAGAAATTTTTCGAGCGCGTGGCAGACGCAGCGTGGAAGGACGCCAACGTCTCGGCGGAGTTCTCGAAGCTCGAGACCGTGGACTGGGCGCACTGGCATGGCATCTGGTTGCCGTTCCACCCCGACATCGACAGGGCGAGCCGGTTGGGGGCGGTGCTCAAGGAAGCGGCAAAGCAGCAACCCGAGCGCGTCGGCAATCTGATCGTCAAGGCGCTGCACGACTATCTGAACAAGAACGGGATCGAGGTGGCGAATCGGGCCGGCGATGGCGCGTGGTTCTTGCCGGGGGACGGGACCTTGATGATCGGCACCGGCAACCTCACGCCGGCCGATCTCGCCAAAAACCTCGGCATCATGCGCAAGGCGGTCCAGCAGTCGATCGACGACATCAACAGCCCATCGATTCGCGGGACCAGCGTGAACTTTCAGGCGCTCTTCGACGGCGTGTGGCGCTACGTGCCGCAGCTCACCGGCGCTTCGGCCGTGCAGATGCAGACGCTGATTCACGACTACACAGATCCGACGTCGTCGGTTCTGGTGCGCGCGGCGGCCGAGATCCTGACGGACCAGCTCAAGTCGTTCATCAAGGTGCTCCTCTCGGAGCACAAGCTCAGACTAGCGTGAGGCAGTGATGGAAAACCGATTCATTCCCAGCACGCCGATGCGGCGCCGCGGCGACGCCCGGACGGCGCTGCTCGACCCGATCGTGGGCTATTCCCGGCCGCAGAGCAGGTCCTACGTGCGCACGTTCTCGGTGCAGGACCGGGTGCTCGTGGTTCTCATCGAGAACGGCGGCATCGACCTCGAGATCCCCGAGGCCGCCAAGAAGATCATCGCCGCGCTGCCCGGCGGCTCGCTGATCCCCGACAGCGTGGTGAACGCGCTCGCGTCCAAGCTGCGCGATTGGCTCAAGACGCAAACCGACCGGCTGCTCGAGGACGCGGAGCTCAGTCTCGGTCGCTACAGGGCGGCCAAGGGCTCGTCGTACGGGGATGTCATCGTGCTGCGCGACGGAACGGCGTCGTACGATGATCTCAAGAGGACGCTGATCGATCAGACCCGCGCCGGCAAGCTGATCGACGTTCTCATCCTGACGCACGGCTCGAACGACTACATCTCCGTGCGCGGCGACATCAACGGCAAGAAGATCCGCGACATCAAGGCCGCGAATGGCGGCCCCCTGTCGATTCGCTCTGTCTACATGATGAACTGCGTCGGTTCATCGCTGAACCAGGCGTGGCTGGACGCGGGCGCGCGCGCGTCCGCCGGCGCGCGGGGCAACAACTACCTGCCCGAGCCGACGACGTTCTTCTTCTGGAGCGCCTGGAAGAGCGGCGTCGGTTTCGAGACCGCCGTCATCTCGGCGTATCGCAAGACCGTCAATCTGCTGAACGACTTCATCAACGGCGCCGTCGCCCTCCTGTCGCCGACGCTGGCGTTGCTGCACGAGTTCTCGATCAGCGACGCCGATTTCGTGCAGGAAAGCGCGCCCGTCGTCTCGGGCGCGCGGGCCATCACCGTCAACAGCGACGACCTCAGCACGTCGAAGAGCCTGTCGAGCCCGCTCGCGACGACGGTCATGCATGTCGCCACGCTGCAAGCGCTCAGCGAAGCGCCGGCCACCGTCATTCCACCGCGCCAGCTGTCGGCGGCGGGAGTCGAGTTCATCAAGGGCTTCGAGACGTTCCGGGCCAAGCTGCACAACGACGCCGGCGGCCACTGCACGATCGGCTACGGCACGCGACTGCACACCGGGAACTGCGACGGACGGCCGTCCGAGGAGCCGTACGGCGGGGGCGTGTCCGAGGAGCAGGCGACCGAGCTGGTGGCGCGCCGCATGGACGTGGTGCAGAGCTTCATCAACGACCACGTCAATCTGCCGCTCACGCAGAACCAGAACGACGCGCTGGTGAGCTTCGTCTCCGACATTGGGGCCAGCGCCTTCGAGAAATCGACGGTGCTCCGACTCGTGAACGCCGGCAACTTCGGGGCCGTGCCCGACGAGATTCGCAAATGGACGCGCCAGCGGAAGAACGGCACGACGGTGGAGCGGCCCGACCTGGTCACACGCCGCGGCGCTGAAGCGGACCTGTTCGCGAAGGGCGGACCATCGACGGCATCAGCGCAATCGCTGAGCGGCTCGCTCTCGGGCATCGACTACTCCATTCCGGGGACATTCGAGATCATCGCGCAGCCGACCCCCAACACCTGCTGGGCCGCGGTGTTCACGATGATGTACTGCTGGAAGAACACGCGCTCGACCGATATCCCCAGCGCGCTCGCCACCGCCGGCGGATCGTTCCTCGACATGTACAAGCACGATGCGCCGCTCGACAGCGCAGCGGCGCAATCGCTCTACGAGGCTTCCGGGCTCCTTCCCCTGACCGGATTCAAGCCGACGGTCGAGGGCTGGCTGACCCTGCTCAAGAAGTACGGCCCGCTCTACGTCGACGTCGGCTACAAGCCGGGCGCGATGACACCCGCGCTCATCGTCACCGGCATCGCCGGAGACGGCACGCCAGACGCCACGTCGATCATCTACGTCGACCCGGTTGGCGGCAGTACGATCACCACGAAGTTCCCGGACTTCCTCGCGAGGTTCGACGCGACGACCGCGGCGCAATGGCCGTACCCGATCGTGCACTGGCCGCCGATGACCGGCGCGGAGGCCAGCCTGTCGATCACCGGGTCCTCCAGCTATCAGAGTCCGGTTCCGTCAGTGCCCTACGATCGGTTCTCCCGACAGCAGAATCCGGGCGTCATCATCGCCGGCATCGAGGTCGCCGAAGCGGCCCAGATCGGCCTTGCCGCCGCGTCGGTCGTGCAAGCGCAGGTCGCCGCGACTCAGGGCCAATTCTCGCTGACCTTCGACAAGGCGGAGCGCTTGCTCACGACCGACGCCCGACAATCGATGCCGGGCGTCGCGCGGGCCGGAAAGAGTAAATACCAGCGCCTCGTGCTGCACATTCCCAGCGCGCGTCTGATCGACGCGAGCGCGGACATCGTGGTGCGATGGGAGGGCAGCGCGTATGGAGAGATCGGGACGGTGATGATCGAGCGCGATCTCGCGAACTCGACGGAGTGGTCACACTCGTCCGCCAATATCGTGATGACGTGGGTGCACCAGATTCCGACCACCGGCATGGACCCGCGTGCGTGGCCGATCGTGTACAGCTACTCAGGCAGCTACGACCCCTTCGGAAACGGCTACTTCGAGTTCGAGGGCGAGTTTCAGATCAACGCGTTCGGGGAGATCAAGTTCAACAAGCACAAGGTCTACTCGCGCTCCTTCAGCGATTGGATCCTCAAGCACGACACGGACTACTACGTCCAGCGCGGCCCGGCGGTGCTGGCAGCCGTCCCGACGATCCCGAAGGACCAGCTCGACTACCTGAAGAAGCACCTGCCCTAGCGGGGCCGGTCACACCGTCGTGCAGGCGATGACTCGGTTTGCGTCGACGTCGTAGACGGCGATCGAGCCGCCGGCGCTGATGACAACGACCCGACGCGCGGCGGGGACGGCGATCACCTCGTCGATCTGCGCGAATCCGTTCGCAGCCGTCCATGTCTGCGCCGTCGCCGCGTTGGCGACCACCAGGCTGGTCTTGTCGTCGCCTGCGTAAAAACGCAGCGGTCCCATCATCGCCCGCTCCGCGCGGGGGACGTCGCTCCCGTCAGGCTCCGGGCCTGCCGGCGCGCGCCATCGCAAGGAGACCTTGCACGTCCGGACGTCGAGGTCCTCGTATCTATCGACCACGACCTCCTCTCTGACGACCGAGTACCGCTCGGGAGACCAGAACGACGCCGATTCGTGGTGCATCTCGCGGTGCTCACTGTGGATCGCGATGGTCACCACCGCGGAGTCACGGTGTGGAATCACGGAGGGGCCCGCCGGGATGACCGACGTCCAGTTGTACGAGCAGCCTCCGAGGACGACGGCGCAGATCGCCGCCGCGACGGTGGAGCGTACCGGGGCTCGATTCGAGCGGGACACGCGTCGCAGATGATAGGTGATCTCAGCGCCCGCGCCGCCGCTGGTCCGGCGGGGACGTCACAAGCGTGCGGTTCTTCAAGTCGCAATCGACCACCGAACGCGATCGTCGGTGTCCTCCGGCCGCAAGGCCGCCGCGAGTATTCTGGGAAGACCCGGAAGCATTCCCGTTCTTTGACACGGCAGCGTAGAAATGGACTCCTTCGGTAGGATGTAGCCCCTTTGGAAAACGGGAGGACGGGACACCGGTCCGCGGATTTGCAGCTGTGTCTGCGTAATTCTCCTAACAGTGTATTCGAGCGCGAGCCCGTCAGTCTTGAAACTGGTACCTTCGCTCGCCCGCGTTGGGCCAACGGCTCTTGCTGCGTCGGCGCGGCGTTCTAGTCCGATAAATGTCCGCGCGAATTCGCCGCCGTGACCCCGTTGTCCGTTGGAGGCTCTCAATGACCAGTCGTAGAGTTCTTTCGACCTTCACCGTAACCCTCGTGATCACGGCCAGCATGACGACCCTTCAGCTGCTAAGTCGGCAGGTGACCGCCGCGCCGCCAAGTTGCTCTCAGCAATGCCGCCAGATCTGCACCACCTCGTTCACCGATCCCCACAAAAGGGTGTCGTGCGAGAACGACTGCACCACCAGATGCGCCAATCCCAACCACCCGACTTCTGGCGGGAGCCCACCTTCGGGTGCTCCAGCATTCGACCTCGTCTCCGCAAGAAAGGACGACAACGGGCTGCTCTTGAACCCGATCACTGCGGGCCAGAACGCGGGGTTCGCGGACCTTGGGACATCCTTCTACAGCTGCTTCTCCAAACTACATTACAGCGGCAGCATCGGACCTCTGCGCGTCTCCCCTGCGTGTACGTCGCAGCCAGTATCGACTGACCAAGCAAACGACAACCTTCACAAACCCATGTGCAGCGCTGAAACCTCTCCAGTGGGCTTCAATGGGCACATTAACTGGTTTAACGTCACGTACCAAGGTGACGTCTCTTTGGACGACAGTGATCTGAGCGATCACGACGTCAACTTCAACTTGAGCCCCGACCCTGGGATTAGTTGCGGCGGCCCGGCTGGTAGTATCGCGCGATGCTCGGGAGTGCCAATCGGGGCGTTCTTTACCTGTCTGCCCGGAGCAGGCGATTGGACGGACGATGTGCACCCACGATGCGGCCCCCATTGGGCTCCGGCGATGGTCCAACAGGACCTACATCTCGAGATGAAATCCGACGAGACCATAGACAACTTTGAGGGCGCCTGGTGGCAGTTGCTCCGCAACCACCATAACGACCTCCAATATGGTCTCGGGAAGGGTGCGAAGCTTGGACGCGGCATCGTAACGGGACTCTTCGGCTACGATTGCGAACATGATTGCCATATAGAGCTCCATCCCATTCTCGCGATGGCGATCCGCACCTCGGACTGGGTTGGATTCTCAGCGTGGGGAGGGGCCGCGACCAACAATCCCGCAAACAGCGAGACCTGGCAGATTTTTGTGCGCAGCTCGGGGAGCGAAGGATACTGCTCGGCCGGCAACAACACTGACCACGGCTTGAGCCTTTCATCATATACGTTTCGACTGCCGTGGAAACCGTTACCACCGAGCGGCAAACAATGGCAGGGTGTGCGTGTCTTGAGCTCGGAATTCTGGGATCACGATCGTCACCCTGTCTCCCCACCGGTCGTGACTGTACAGCAAGGCGCCGGCGTGCTCGTGACGTTCCCTACGTTGCCGCGACCCGGGGGAGACCGGGCCATCGACGGCGAGCTCAGCTTGCAGTTTGTTTCGTCTGACAATCAACCCCAGAGCGACCTGAACCTGACCATCGACAACATCACAAATCAAAAGTCCAAAGTATTTCAAAGCCGAGACGGGTCAGTCGTCGTTCGACACAAGATCGACAACAACAGCGATGTCCGCATCATCGCAGCCAAGGATGTGACGATTGTCGAAAAGATCGACCAACACTCAATAGTAAATATCAGCGCGGGAGGTCGTGTTTACATCGGACAGGGGATAGATCAGCACTCACAGGCAAACATCACTGCTGGCGACAGCGTGACCATCGTGCACAAGATAGATCAGCACTCCGTCGCAACAATCACGACTCAGACTGGAGACGTCTTGATCCCACAGGGGATAGATCAGCACTCACAGGCAACTATCACTGCTGGCGGAAGCGTGACCATCGGGCAGAAGATAGATCAGCACTCCGTCGCAATAATCACGACTCAGACTGGAAACGTCTCGATCCCCCAAAAAATTGACCAACATAGCTGGGCGCGCATCAACGCCCCCAAGGGCGCCGTTTCCATAGGTCAAGGTGTCGATCAGCATTCTCATCTGCACTTCCGCGCGCGCTCCAACTCAATCGGAAAGGTCAACGGCGGATCCACAGCCGATGGGGACCTGACTGCCGGCTTCGATCCGAAAGAATCGGGTCCAGGCTCGTAGCTCATTCGACATGACGCCTCAACCTCGTTCCGGCCGAAGCTCGCTGCCTCCCGTGCGCGCGACAGCGGTCGCATGCATACCGCTTCTGGCGGTTCTGGCCGGCTTGTCGTCGGGCCACGCACAGTCGTCGCGGCCGCGTCCCGCTGTTGTGATGCTGCCCGCGCCACCGCCCGCGCCAGAGCTCCACGGGTTCGCGGACCTGCATGTTCATCCGGCGACGCACTTCGCGTTCGGGCGCAACGACGCCGACGAAGGGCTCTTCTGGGGAAGGCCCGGAATGAGCTACGCAGAGGGCCAGCGCACGATCGCGGACGACCTCAAAGCGTGCGCGGGATCGAGCGATCCGAACCTCGTCGGCTCCGTCAGCCACGGCACCGGGGCGGACTTCGACCCGGTCCGCCACGGGACACATCAAGCGATGGTGCAGGGCCTCGATTCGAGCGTCGGCTTCAGCCACAGCAAAGGCGGAGCACCCAGCTACGAATCATGGCCGCATGCGCGCAGTGTCCTTCACGAGCAGATGCACGTCACGATGCTCCATCGTGCCTGGGAAGGCGGTCTTCGCTTGATCGTCGCCGCGGCCGTGGACGCGCAGCTTCTCGCCCACCTCTGGGACCACGGCTTCAATACCGGAGACAAGGGCCTACCTCTCGACCGGAAGTTCGACCTCGAATCGGCGAAGCGGCAGTTGGGCTGGATCAAGAAGTTCGTGAAGGCGAACTCGACTTGGATGGAGATCGTCAAGACGAGTGACGAGGCGCGCCGCGCGATCACCGCCGGCAAGCTCGCTGTCGTCCTGGGGGTCGAGATGGACTCGCTCACCGCCGACCAGATCCTCGAGCTCGTCAAGGCCTACGACGTACGCTCGGCGATCCCCATCCACCTCGCCAACAACCCGGCGTTCGGCGGGGCTGCGGTCTATGGTGATCTGTTCAACACGAGCAACCACTACCTCACCGGCCGTTTCTACGATGTCATCGGCGACGCGTTGCTCGCGGGGCGTCTGTCGCCCGACACCGCCACCATCGTTAGCTCGGACTTCAACTCGAAGATCCCGCAGTCGCTGCCGCGCTACTACTATTGTCGGCTCGGCTACGAGTGTTGTCCGGACATGCCCCATAGCCCGTGCGTCGCGCGCACGCTGGGGCACAAGAACGCGACCGGCCTCGGCGCCGGGGGCCAGGCCGAGCTCCAGCGCCTGATGAAGGCGGGCGTGATCGTCGACATCGCTCACATGGGAGAGAGGTCCACCGAGGACGCCCTGGCCCTCGCCGAGCGCCTCAACTATCCGGTCATGAACTCGCATTCGGACGTGCGCGATCAGCATAAGTGCGGCCTGAACGAGCGCGCGATGCGCTTCGATCACTTGCAGCGCATGGGCCGGCTCGGGGGCATGTTCGGTCTTGGCACCGAGGGCAACACCCAGCCCACGGAGCTCCTCAACGAGTCCGGCACACCGATCGTGAGGTTCACGGGCGATTTCAAGGCCAAGAGCTGGAACCTCGGCGTCGGACGTACGGATCTGATCGATCAAGTGAGGTTCGAGATCCGCACCGGCGACGACGACCTCCGGGACGCCCGGACAGCGTATGGCCGCCTCGTACTGGCGAACGGCAAGGTCGAGTTCGTCCTCAACCAGGACTCGTCGGGCTGGGGGAACGGCTCGACGAACACGATCGTCCACGACGTGGCGATCCGGCCGCAGGATCTCAGGGCGGTCGGCATTCACACGACGTTCGGCGGAGGCGGCGGCGGCGACAACTGGAACGTCGACCGCCTCGTCGTCTCGGTTCGCATCAACGGGAAATGGAGCATCGTTTCGACCGATTCGGGGGCGCCGCTCGTGCGGTTCAAAGGGGACCACCACGACTGGTCGAAAGCGGTCCGCATCGCAGCGTCGGCGAGCCTCAACACCTGCACCCCTGAGCAGTCGACGCTCGCAGCGGACGCGCCCGTAGCGCGCATCGCGGTGACGATCAAGACCGGTGACGCCGAGATCCGCGGCGGCAACGACAACGCCTTCGGCACCTTGACCCTCCAGGGTGGGCGGAGCTTCGAGTTCCCGTTGAACAAGGGCGTCCAATGGCCGAAGGGCGCAATCGTCAGTGTCGTGACCCAGGTGCCCCAAGGAACGCGGGTGCGTGACCTGAAGACCTTCTCGATCCGCACCACGTTCGGCGGTGGAATCGGAGGCAACAACTGGGACGTCGTTGCACTCGTCGTGCAGGCGCAAGGCGACCCGATCCCGAACTGGGTGAACGATTACCTCAGCGTCACGGGGATGATGGGCGGCCACGGAGTCGCGATCGGGACGGACATGAACGGGCTGGCGCCCCAGTTTCCGTACTCACTCACGCCCGTGCACTACCCGATCGACGTGGCCCGCAAACAAGGCGTCCCCGGCGCGCGGGACCTGCCTCAGGACACGCTCGGGCCCCGCAGCTTCGAGTTCTCGAGGGACGGCGTTGCGCACGTCGGCCTCCTGCCCGACTTCATGGGCGCGCTGTCCGAAGCCCCCCGCGGCGCGGAGGTCGTCGGCGGTCTCTATCGTTCAGCGGGCGATTTTGTTGAGATGTGGCGCAAGGTCGAAGAGGCCTCGCGCCGCATTCCCTGACGGTCCGGCCAAAGGGACCGTAGGCGTCGTGTGTCGTCCCTCATTCCAGCGTGAGGAACGAACTGCGGGGTCCGGCGTTGCCGAAGCCCGCGATTTCGGTAGCGGAGGCGTGCTACTCGACCTGAACGAGAACCCGTCAAGGCGTGGTGGTGCCGCTCGGGTTCAAGGTCTTGCCAGTCGTCGATACGAATGCGGGCCTCCAGGCTCGAATTCCCCGGCCCTCCTTGCCGTGCCGGAATTCTGGCGCGCGCCGCAGCGTCGGCGTAGTCAAGGCGACCCGCGAACCTGTCGAATCAAATTGCAGTGGGCATCCGTCGCTGTCGGACTTGTGACACGGTCGTGCGCCGCGCGCGGTGCTGCTTGCGGTGCGGGAGGCCCCAGCCGCGGCGCCTGCTCAGCGCGATGGCCTTGATCGGTGCCGGCGCCTTCGCCGCCGGGGTCATCGCTGCATTCCTCTCCATCGAAGGGGGCGCGCCCGAGTTCCAACCACCCAGACCGTCCAATGGCACCTGGCTCACCAGGCGCGAAATTCTCGACCTGCCCGACGCCCTCACCGAGGTTCCTTCGCGTTCGAACTCTGCTGGCGTGTCCGGGGGCGCTGCACCGCAATCGAACCTCTGACCCCAATGGTGAAGCCCCGCGCGCTCGCCGCCGTCGCGCTCTGCTGGATCGTCGCGGTCCGAACCCTGTTGAGCTGCAGCCGCTCAATCGCCGATCTGGAGCGACTCCTGGAGCGAACCGCTGCCCGCTTGCCCGCGCTGCCGGCGTATGACGTTCGCCTCGCGGCGTGGGCGATCACGGCGGCCGCGCGCCGGGTTTCCGGCACACGGTGCCTGGCCTGGTCGCTGGCGCTGCGCGCGCTGCTCCTGCAGATGGGCGTCGCCTCCCAGCTGCGGATCGGCGTGGCGCCGGCCGCCCCGGGAGAGCTCGACGCGCATGCGTGGGTGCGGTGCGACGGCCAGGACTGGAGTTGGGGCGGCGGTGCGGTCGACCGCTACGGCGTCCTCAGGCGCTGTACCTGACCGACAGATCGCCTACGAATCCCAGGCAGGCCTCGCGATCGCCGTCGAACCGGCCGCCGAACTCGGTCAGCAGATCATCCGCGATCTCCCCGAGCGGCCTTCGCTGCCGTAGCCCCTCGAGCGCCCGCAGCGTGACCCTCCCCTCCTCGGTCAGATCGGGCACGTGGGAGGCCGCGCGCCGGCGCATCGTTGCCGCCGACACGACGGCCGCGAAGAAGGTCGACTGGTCGAACCGCGTCGTGCCGGCGACCGTGCGCCACGTCCACGTGTAATTGTCGCCCACGAGGGCGGCGCCAAGGTCGATCGTGACCGCGTCCCCCGCGGTGACCCGGACCGCCCTTGGCCACGGGAAGAAGGCGCAACCGTAGGGCAACTTCGGCGCGTCGGGCCCACCGCTGAAGCCGACGTCGTCCAGGATCGTGGCATCGAACCAGAGGAAGAAGCCGTGCACGTCGGCATCGCGATCGGCCACGCAGGTCACCTGGCCGCGCACGTCGGGGCCTTCGACGCGACGGTAATCGAGATCGCGCCAGAGCGCCGGTCGAGAAACCAGCTGGGCCGCGCGTGCCTGGGCCGTGATCCAGCTGTTCGCGAGCCACGACGACCATCTCTGGAGATCGAACCCCTGATCGTTGCCCGACCAGGGCGTCAACGCCCGGGCGTGCTCGTCCGGGGCCGATGCGAGCGCCAACCAGAGCTGGTCGCGCTGGGGAAGAATGACGCCGCCGGCCTTGAGCAGCCTCGTCCGTGCATCGATCAGTGTGGTGACGCTGCGGCCGTGGAGAGGCAGCGCGCCCCGCAGCTCGGAGACGATCACGTCCACCGGCTCGGGGAGGGTCAGCCGTTCGCCGGACACCTCGTGGCAGATGATCCGATCGCCAAAGCCGTTGCTGCGCGCCAGCTCGCCCGCCACTTGCACCGCCGCGCTCGCGTCGCAAGCGTGCACGCGCCGGGCACCGAGCCGACACGCGAGCAGCGAGAAGATCCCGGTCCCGGCCCCGAGGTCCAGCACGACGTCGCCCGGTCGGATCGCGCGCCGCAGAGCTTCCGCGTAAGCCTTCGTCCGTGTCTCGTCGGCGATCATCGTGCCGTAGTCCCGGAGCGTGTAGGACATCGTCAGCCCGCCGCCTGGCCGGCGTGCTCGAGGATCGACCGGCGAACGTCCGCCAGACGGTCGAATCGCCGCGGGTAGTCGAGCCGATAGTGGATCGGCCGGCGCGAAAGCCTGGCGAGCGCATCGAAATGGGACGCGAGCCTCGCACGGTCATCGACGCTCAGGAGGAACGAGGCCTTCACGAGCTCGATCATGACGTCGGCCGCGTCCATGCGTTCCACCTTCACGGTGTCCGAGCTGCCGTCGCCCAGGAAATACATCCTCCGCAACCGTGTCGACCGCCGGGAGAACCGGAGCCGCCGCGCGCCGAGCAGCCGCCGCTTCGCCGTGAACGGAAGCGCCGGCGCCGTTTCGGCGCCCGCCGCGATCAAAGCCTGCTCACTGTCGTCCCACAGCCGCACCGACGGGTGACCCGGCGCGACCCGGTAGCCGCCCGCCTGCTCGTCCAGCACCAGGCTCTCGTCGGTGACCATGGCGGCACCCGCCGTCGCGAAGCTCGCGGCGAGGGTGGACTTGCCGCCGCTCGACTCGGCGACGAACGCCAGCGTCGATCCGTCCAGCTCGACGGCGCTGGCATGAAAGACCATCTTCCCGAGCTTGCCCAGCACCAGCGGCAGGACCTGATTGATGTAGAGGTGACGCGACGTCGCGTCCGAGGTCTCCGGGACCGGACGGCAGACCACGGCCCGCCCGTCCGCCGAAACCTCGAAATCCGCGAGGCCGGGGAACCTGACCAGGTAGCCGGAGTCGACGCGATAGAACAGCGTCAGGTGGGTCCCGTCGGGCAGAGTCGACGAGCGGAACGGCGGCCGCTCCAGCACCGCCTGAACCCGAGGGGCCGCGATGGCGAGCTCGACCATCGCGAGGAATCAGCCCGGCGCGCGCGCGATCCCGAGCATGGCGTAGTCGACCTGCTTGGTGCCGTCGGCGGCGAGCGAAACGGCGGCCGGCATCACGGCCTCGACCTCGTCGGCCATCACGCCCAAGTGCCGGCCGCTTCCCCAGCGCGCAGCCCGTTCGGCGTCGTAGTCGAACAGATAAAGACCGATACCGAGCGGATGCTCGCCGACGCGAACGATGTTGCGTTTCACGAGCCGGTCGGAAGGCGTCATGATCATGGACGCGGCGTCTCCGGACTGCGATCCGGTGGTGCCCCCGGTCAGGTCCTTCACGCGCCCGTAGATCTTCAGGAACGGCTTCGCGTAACCCCGCTTCCTCTTCCCGTTGTCACGCGGGCGGTCCGGTTTGTCGGTCATCGTCGCGTCACTCCCCG
>Ga0066395_10000474_pt1 | contig 15029 bp, 12 predicted proteins | sample PanSoiPlot1MoBio_FD_61218 | JGI IMG/M metagenome (GOLD analysis project Ga0066395, IMG submission 61218) | Tropical forest soil microbial communities from Panama analyzed to predict greenhouse gas emissions - Panama Soil Plot 1 MoBio | ecosystem: Environmental > Terrestrial > Soil > Tropical... | reverse complement strand
ATCGGCGCCGGTCGGAAAGACGACGTGCGCGTCGGCGGTGGCCCCGACCCGAGCTGCGCCAGCGTCCGCCGACACCAGCACCGTCCCGAAGGGGCGGGCGCCGGCCCGCCGCGCCGGAGCGCGCAGCGTCGCGGGCCAGAGCAGCGCGTCCCCCGGCCCGAGCCGGGTCGCGAACCGCTGCAGGGCCGGGGCCGGCAGCCCGGCCTGCCGGTGAGCGGCGGCCGCCTGCACGATCGCGCGGTGCGCGCACAGGCCGATTCGATCAGCGGCCAGCGCCGCGGCGACGTCGACGGCGATGGCGACGGGATCCACGAGCACGACCGGCGTCCCGCCGCCCGCCAGCACCGCGCGCACGGCGCGCCCGACCTCGCCGAGCGCGTCGGCCCGGGACGGGAACGGCGGGACGTCCGCGTTGCCCGCGAACGTCGCGTCGATGCAGAGCGCGTCCGCGGCGCGCACGTCCGCGCCCGCCGCGCCGATCGCCCCGGCGTAGACGATCCGCCGGCCGGCGCGCTCGCACAGCAGCGAGGCCGCCCCCGGGATGAACCCCGACGGAAACATCTCCAGACGCAGGTCGCCGAGGCTGAAGGGACGCCCGTAGCCGGCCGGCAGCGCGTGCGCTTTGAGCCGCTCGCCGGCGGGACCGAGCAACGACAGCGTCACATCCGTCGCCAGCAGCTGGCGGCGCACGCCGCCGAGCCGCGGCAGCGCGCGGCGGGCGTGCACGCCGAACGCGGGTGCATGCGACAGGAACACCAGCTCGGCGCCCAGCGCCGCATCGCACGCGATCACCGTACCGGCGATGCGCACGCCGCCACCGCGATGAACGAAGGCGCGCGCGCCTGTCTGCCGGTCCTGCATGTGGGATGGACTATATGTTGCTCGGAGGCGAACCGGGCCTGTAAGCTCTTGGCCCGGATGGACGAGGCCAGCCCGCGGTTCCGCCAGGATCTGGAAGCATCTGCCACGGAAGCCGACGGTGTCGCGTGCGTCGACGTCCGGGATCCGCAAGCGGGAACCAGCTTCCGGTTCTACGACTTCGAGTATCAACTCGCGCTTCAGTTCACGGGCCAGCCGCTCAGCGCGGTCACGGCCTGGGCGTCCGATGCTTACGGCGTCGACCTGACGGTCGAGGGCATCAACGAGTTCGCGGGTCGCCTCTCCGAGCTCGGCTTCCTGGAGACCGCCGACGGCGCGCCCGCGAGCCCCGACATGACGCCCGCCCACGGCAGCGCGTCGCCCGAGGCGATGGACAGCGCCGAGAACGAGTGGATGTCGCCGGAGGGCGCCAAGACGGCGTCGTTCGTCCCCGACCCGGGGATGCTCGATTCGCCCGCCGATCGGACGCCGGTCGCGCCGCTGCTCCCGATGGACGCGGAGGGCGAGTCCGAATCGGAGCCGGTCGAAGCGGCGCCCCCCGCGCCGACGCCGCCGCCCCGGTTGTTCGACATCCCCGCGCCCGCCCCGAAGCCGCCGTCACCCGTGGACATGCCGACGCCGCCGCCGATGCCCGCGGCCGCCAACCTGTTCGCGCCCGGTGGCATCAACTCGAAGCCGGCTCCCAGCTGGGCGTCGGACCTCGACGACAAGCTGCAGTCGGAGGCGGCGACACCTGGCCCGACGGCGCTGCCGCCCGGGCTGGCCGCGGCGCCGCCGATGCCGAAGGCGCCTGCCGAGGTGGATGGCAGGACGCCGCCGCCTCTGCCCAGGCCGCCCGCCAGCCCTTCCGCGTCGTTGCCGTCGGCCGCGACAGCGACGCCGCCCGGTGTCCCCGAACGGCGGCAGCCACCCATGCCGGACGCCGTTCAGATGACGTCGTTCGCGCCGGAACCGACCAAGACGACTGTGACGAAGGGCAAGTGGGGAGCGGGGCCCATCGTCGCCGTGGTCCTTCTGCTGGCAGTCGTCGCCGCCGTCGTCTACTTCGCCGTCAGCCGCGAGAAGGCGCGCGTTCCCCAGGCGTCCGTGCGCGTGCGCGTGTTGTCGCCCCAGCCGACCGCTATCTACCGCTGGTTCTCTGGACGCGGCACCGTCACCGATCACGAAGCGCGAACCCTCGGCTTCGAAAGCGGCGGCACGCTGGCCGAGCTGCTTCCGCCCGGGACACCGTTCGTGGCGGGCGACATTCTCGGCCGCCTGCGCGCCGCCCAGCCGGTCGAGGCGCTGCTGGCCCGGCAGCACGCGCGCCTGGCGTTTTACGAGCAGATGCGCGACAGCATGCGCAAGGCGAACAACCAGGTGGAGCTGCGGCAGGCGGAGATCAAGCTCGGCGACAAGCAGCGGCTGATCGACGAATCGAACGCGGGCCTCGCCAAGCTGATCGTGCGCGCGACCGAGCCTGGCGAGGTGGTCGAGACGCTGGTGAAGGTCGGAATGCCGGTGCGGGCGGACGCGCCGGTGGTGCGGGTCAAGGGTCGGATGCTGCACGGCGAGTTCGCGCTGGACGGCGAAGAGATCGCCCGGGCCGGCAAGCTCGCCTTCTGCCGCGTCGAGGTGGTCGGCCTCGGCCCGCACGCGTCGAACGCGGTGGCGCCCGCGCCCGCCGGCACCGCGGCCGACGTCGGATCACCGGAAGCGCAGCCGGCGCCGCGGTTCGTCGACTGCGCGATCGAACCTGCGGCCAGCGGCGGCAAGGTGCGCGTCACGCTGCCCGACAACCTCGGCCTGGTTCCGGGGCAGCCGCTGCGTCTGGCGCGCGAGCGGTTCGACGCCGTCTTCCCGGTCCCGGCCGGCGCGGTCGCCGGCGCCGAGAGCCGGCGTTCGATCTGGGTCGCGAGCGCAGCCGGCACCGCTGAACGGCGGGAGGTCGTCGTCGCCGACATGGGCGACGACGCGCTGATCAGCGAGGGCCTGCGCGTCGGCGACGAGGTGATCCTCGACGCGCCGGCCGACCTGCGGCCGGGCGCGCCGATCACCGTCGAACGCTGAGTGCTGCCCCGATCAGTGGCTGCGGCTGATGATGGTCTGCTTCTGGCTCGCGGTGCCGATGAAGCCGGCGCTGTTCGCCGGTAGCGGCGTACCGAGCACCGACCCATTCGCGGGGGCCGAGTCCGAGTTCTGCGAGCCGTTGACCGAGTCGCTGAACGCGCCCGAGACGGTGGTCGAGATCCCCTTGAAGCTGGTCGACTGCCGCTGATCTTTCTTCCAGCTGATGGTGACGATGCCGCCGACGCCGGGCGACTGGGTGAAGTTCCCGTTCGAGTCCTGGACGTAGTTGAACACCGTGAAGTTCGGATTGGTGGCGGTGTTGGTGTTGAGGGTGGCGTTCGCCCCGTTGACGCTGAAGTCGGCGTTCGGGATGCTGCCGAACCCGAAGGTGCCGCTGCAGCTGAAGGTCGTGAAGTCGCAGGTCTGGAGATTGAATGACAGGAAGGTGGTCGTCCCCGAGGACGGCTGGGTGTTGGTGCTGACCCCGATGTCGAACGCGGTCGACCCGTTGAACGAGTTCACGCTGGCATTGGCGCCGTTCGATTTGAAGCTGGTCACCGTGGCACCCGCGTGCGCGACGCCCGCGCCAACCAGGGAAACCGTTGCCACCATCGCGCAAACTCGCAGACCTTCCGTGAATCTCATACGTGACCTCCTTAGGGGGAACCCGTGTGCTCCGCGCGCCTCGCGCGCGCGGTTTTCAAACGTCGGGCCTTTTCACGTTCGCATGAGTTTCCAATTATCGGCAAGGAACATTACCAATACGACGTCACTTTATGCTGCACGCGTCTAGACAGACGCGTCGAGCCGGCAACCAGTCAGCGATCTGACGCGCGGACTGGTCAGATCCCGATGCGTTGCAGTTGCAGCACGGGTTGTCCGCCCGCGGCATCGGTTTCGATCGTGCAGTCGAGCGACCAGTCCTCGTCGCCCTCGGCATCGACCAGCGTCTGCTGGGCGCGCAGGCGGCCTGGCTCGATCTCGTCGATGCGCGTGCGATCGGGCCGGCGGGCGGCCGGCGTCATCAGCAGCTCCGTGTGCGCCGCCCAGAACGGCGCCATCTCCGTCGTCAGCCGCTCGGCCGTCCACGATTCGTTGGCGGTCGCCGACGACAGCAGCCGGCTCGCCCCCGCGTAGTCCTTGCGCGCGAGCGCGCGCACCAGCTTGTGCAGCTCGGCGCGAATCGCCGCCTGCAGCGCGCGTCGCTCGGCGGCGGGATCGACGGTCGCCCGCGCCGCCCGTATCGCGCGCGGCCGTCCCGGCTCGTTCATCGACTCCCACTCGTCGATCAGGCTGGTGTCGACGTCGCGCAGCAGCGCCCGGAAATGCGCGAGGATGTCCATCACCTCCTCGCTGCGCGCCGGCAGCGGCACGGTCTCGGCCATCGTCTTGTAGACCTGCGACAGATAGCGCAGCAGCATGCCCTCGCTCCGTTCCAGGCCATAGCTGCGCACGTAGTCGTCGAAGCTGGCGAAGCCCTCGTACATCTCGCGCGCCACCGACTTGGGCCGCACGTTCTCGTGGCCGACCCAGGGGTGGCGATCGGAGAAGTCATTGAACGTCTCGTAGATGAAGTCGCGGTTCGGCTTCGGGTACTCGAGCTCCTCGAGCTCGGCGATGCGCTGCTCGTACTCGACGCCCGCCGCCTTCATCTCCGCCATCTTCTCGGTCTTGACCCGATCGAGCTGTTTGCGCAGCACGACGTCCGGATCCTCGACGATCGATTCGACGATCGTCAGCACATCCAGCGCGTAGGTCGGCGCGGCCCGATCGAGACGCGCCAGCACCTCGACCAGATACAGCGACAGCGTGTGGTGCAGCGAGAAGTCCAGCTGCAGCGCGCCGCTCACCTCGACGGCGCGGCCGCGCACCGCCTCGTAAGGGACGACCTCGACGATTCCGGCGCGCCGCAGGGTCCGGAAGCAGGCCGCCGCCCGCCGGCGCTGCTCGCGCTGCTGGCGCGGCCCGCCGTGCGACCGCCCGATGATCGACAGCAGGCGCCGATAGCCCTCGGCGCGCCGCTTGCCCTCGCGTCGTTCGGCGTCGCGTCCGCCCTGCAGGCATGACAGCAGTACGCCGTGCGTGATCTCGAAGCGCGACTCCAGCGGCTCGGGCGTGCCGCCGACCAGACGATCGAACGTGCCGCGATCGAAGTGCACGTAGCCCTTCGCCGGCGGCTTGTGCATCACGACCTTCTTGCCCTGCGCCGCCTTCGCGGCCAGCCGCTTGTTCTCGACGACATGCTCGGGCGCCTGCGCGACGACGTAGCCGTGGTCGTCGAAGCCCTTGCGGCCCGCGCGCCCGGCGATCTGGTGGAACTCCCGCACGCCGAGGATGCCCGTCTTCTCGCCGTCGAACTTGCAGAGCTGCGTGAACAGCACGGTGCGGATCGGGACGTTGACGCCGACACCCAGCGTGTCCGTGCCGCTGACGACCTTGAGAAGGCCCTTCTGCGCCAGCCGCTCGACGAGCAGCCGGTACTTTGGCAACAGGCCGGCGTGGTGGATGCCGATGCCGTGCCGGAGAAACCGCTGGAAGTCCTTGCCGTAGGGCGTGTCGAACGCGGCGCCGTCCAGCGCGGCGCGGATCGCCTCCTTGTCCGCCTTCGACGACACGTCGACGCTCATGAGGTTCTGCGCCTGGTCGGCCGCGCCCCGCTGGGTGAAGTTGACCAGATAGATGGGCGCCCGGCCGGTCTTCACCAGCTCGTCGATCGTCTCGTGCAGCGGCGTCTCGCGGTACTCGAACTCCAGCGGCACGGGACGCTGCCGGCCGCGCACGATCGCGACCTCGCGCCCCGTCGTCGCCCGCAGGCCGTCGGTGATGACGCGCAGATCGCCCAGCGTCGCCGACATCAAGAGGAACAGCGTCCGGTCGAGCGCGAGCAGCGGCACCTGCCACGCCATGCCGCGCTCGCGATCGGCGTAGTAATGAAATTCGTCCATGATGACGTAGGCGGCGCGCGCCGCGCCGTCGCGCAGCGCCATGTTGGCCAGGATCTCCGCCGTGCAGCAGACGATCGGCGCGTCGCGGTTGATGCTGGCGTCGCCGGTCAGCATGCCGACCCGCTCGGCGCCGAACAGGCGGCAGAGGTCGAAGAACTTCTCGCTCACCAGCGCCTTGACCGGGCACGTGTAGAAAGACGCGCGCCCCTCCGCGAGCGCCTTGAAGTGCAGCGCGGTCGCCACCAGCGACTTGCCCGATCCGGTCGGCGTGTTCAGGACGACGTGCTTGTCGGCCATCAGCTCGAGCAGCGCCTCCTCCTGCGCGGGATAGAGCTCGAGTCCGGAGGCCGCGACGTACGACATGAAGCGCGACAGGATCTCGTCCGGACCGGCGCCGTCCGGCGGCAGTAGGGCGGCGAGCGTGGGCGGCTGCGCCCCGGTTCCGGGATCTGGGGTGGATGACGCTGTCGACATGGCGGCGCGCGCGCGCCGCCGCAGTTTGCCTCAGAAAATCAGTTCTCGGTCACGATCGTGATGCAGGCGCCGCACGAGACGCTCCAGCGGATGGCACCGGTCGCGACCGGCTCGATGAGGCACGTCTCACCGTTCAGATAGCCGACGTGCCCGTAACAGCTCCAGTTCGAAAAGTTGGGCGCGGGCGCGGACGGACAGTTCGCCTGCACGACGTCGCTGATCCGCGTCGCATCGATCACGCACGGTGTCCCGACGCAGCCCTGCGACATGATCGTGACGCCCACCGTCTGGCACCCGACGCAACCCGAGTCCGGCGCCATCGTGCAGGACCGTCCTCCCATGCACTCCCAGACGCAGGTGCCGTCGAGGCAGCTCCAGGACGGGTTGCTGCAGAACGGAGATGTGCTGGCGGCCGGCGTGCCCATGCAGTTGGCCGGACCCGTGCAAATTCCTCCGACCGTGCCGCCCGTTCCGGCTGCGCCGCCCCCGGCGCCGCCCGTTCCCGAGGCGCCGCCGCGCCCTGCGCCGCCGCCGCTTCCACCGGTCCCCGCCGTTCCGGTCGCGCCGCCGCTGCCCGCAGTTCCGCTCGTGCCGCCGCCCGCGACTCCGCCCGCCCCGCCGGTGCCTCTCGTACCACCGCGACCGGCGACACCGACTGCGCCGGCGCTTCCGCCCGCACCTCCACGGCCCGCGCTGCCACCAACGCCGCCGCTGCCCCCAGCCGCGCCGCCTGTCGCGCCGCCCGTTCCCGCCGTTCCGGTCGCGCCGCCACCACCGGCGACGCCGCCCGCCGCCCCGCCAGTGCCTGTCGCTCCACCACGTCCAGCCGTGCCCGAGCCCGCCGTGCCGCCCGCGCCGCCGTGACCCAACGTACCGGAGCCAGCCGCGCCGGAGGTCCCGCCGTCCGAATTCGAAGACTTGCCGCCGCAAGCGGCAAACGCGACGGCCATGACCGCCACCAGACAACCGACCGGCTGTTTCATGACGCCTCGTGCAAGCAACATGGATTCCACGCCTCGACCCGCGTGAACCGCGGACTTGTCCGCCCATGTTCTCAGTTTTTCGGCGGCGGCCCCGGCATTTCTGTCCGGATCGCCAGATCCATCCCGGTCCACGCGCGTCGGACGCGGCCGGAGGATCGAACCATGGCGAACCGACCGCGCATCACCCGAGCGACCCTGGGACTGGGCCTCGCGCTGCTGCACCCTGCATCCGCCTTCGCGTGGACGCTGCCCCCGCGCGCCTTCGTCGACGGCAGCATCCCGCGCGCGGCGCGCGCCCGCCGCGCCTACGCGGGCGTCGTGGAGAAGGTCGCGGCCATGCCGAGCGACGGCCAGGCGACCAGCCTCGTCGACCGCACCGGCCTCCAGCTTCTGAACGTGCTGTGGGAGGACACCGGCCGGTGGGAGGGCTCGGCGGTGGGACCGAACATCAGCGACGTCACGATCGAGGTGCAGATGGAGGACGAGCGCGGCCAGACCCGGACCGCGCTGATGCCGGTCATGCGCCACGCCAACTTCACCGACAAGACGGGCGACGTGCCGATCGACAAGCTGATGATTCCGGTCGGCAACCACGACAAGAGTGGAACGCTGTCGTACGTCAGCCTGCGCGACTTCCTCGCCGCGCCGACCCAGTTCATGACTCTGCCCGGCAAGGGCCGGATCAAGGGCGGCTCGTTGCTCGCGCCGCGCGACCGCCACGCGCTGGTCAGCGCGCAGGCGACGTTCCTGCCCGTGCCGAAGCAGGGCCAGGCGACGTTCTGGCCGGTGATCTTCAACTACCAATCGTCTCGCAAGAACCCGGCGGTGCTGACGCTGCTGGTGACGCGCCAGGGGACCAGCATGACGATCGTAGACAACGCGCGCGACACGCTGGGCGCGGAGACGTGGGGGCAGCGCCTGTTCTTCAACCACGAGGGCCAGCGCGCGCCGCTGACCGCCGAACGGCTCTCCGACGTCAAGCAGTCGGGACAGACGATGAACGGCGAGTCGGCGCAGTCGGTTGGCGCCGACGCGAACCTGCTGATGATCGTGCAGGTGCCGCTGAAGTACCGCGCGCCGATCGCGCGCAAGAGCATGGGGATCGCGGACGACTTCCTGGGGAATGCGCCGGCGGCCGCGCCCGCGCCCGCGGCGGGTAAGCCCAAGGCCGAGAAGCACGCGGCGGCGTCTGACGTCGAGGTCGCGGTGCTCGGCCACGGGCCGGAGCTCGGACCGTACACGGAGCTCGACGGCTTGACGATCGAGCGCGATCCGCGCTTCCCGGTGCGCGTGACCGTGCAGTTCTACCAGGCGACGTCGAACGGCGCGCTGGCGGCCGCCGACGTCCAGGGGTTGCGCGCGCAGATCGACAAGGTGTACGCGATGGCGGACTACGTCGGCTCGCTGGTCGTGCCGACCGACGCCGATCGACAGCGTCCCACGAACTGGACCGGCGTCGGCCCGCGTCCGGCGGGCGTGACCGTTCAGGATTTTCCCGGCCTGATGGAGCGCTGGCGCGACGGTAAGCCGATGACGCCGCTCAGCGGCGCCAAGCGCGCGTTCTGAGGCGAACCGTCAGCGGCGCAGGTGCTTTTCCAGTGTCTTGTACGCCTGGGTCAGCCGCTGCGTGAGATCGTTCGCCGCCTTTTGCTTCTCCGGCGCGCCGCCGTGCAGATCGGGATGGTACTTGCGCATCAGGCGCCGGTAGGACTTGCGCACCGTCTCGAAGTCCGACCCGGCCGGAACTTCGAGGTCCGCGTACGCCTTGCGGATCGCGCTGTCGCCCGAGGCGGTGCGCGGCGGGGTGCGGGGCGGCGGCGCGCTGCGCGGACGGCCCCCCCTGACCGCGTCCTCGACCTCCTCGCGCGCCTTGCGGCGGCGTTCGATCTCCGCCGCCAGCTCGGCGTCCGACATCCCCGCCAGATCGTCGTCGCCGCGGGACCGGCGGCGCGCGCGATAGCCGCCGTCGTCGTCGTCCTCGCGGGCGGCGCGGTCGAGCAGTGAGTTGAGCTCGGCCCGCGCCAGATCGATCAGTCGCTTGCCGATGCTCATTCGAACAGGCTCCGTCCGTCCATGTCCGGCGGCTGGGGAATCCCCATCCGATCGAGCACGGTCGGCGCCACGTCCGCCAGCCGCCCGCCCGTGCGCAGCTTTCGCCCCTGAAGATCATCGGCGATGGCGATGAACGGAATCGGGTTGGTGGTGTGGGCGGTGTGCGGCTGGCCGGTCTCGGGATCGATCATCGTCTCGCAGTTTCCGTGATCGGCGGTGATGAACACGGTGACGTTCGCCGCGGCCGCCGCGGTGACGATGCGGCCGACGCAGGCGTCGATGGTCTCCAGCGCGCTGACCGCGGGGTTCAGCTTGCCGGTGTGCCCCACCATGTCGGGGTTCGCGTAGTTGACCAGGATGAAACCCGGGCCGCCGGGCTTCAGCGCCTCGACGACGCCGTCGGTGACGGGCACGGCGGACATCTCGGGCGCGAGGTCGTAGGTCGCCACGTCGCGGTTCGACGGCACCAGGCGGCGCTCCTCGCCGGGAAACGCCTGCTCGACGCCGCCGTTGAAGAAGTAGGTGACGTGCGCGTATTTCTCCGTCTCGGCGGTGCGCAGCTGCGACACGCCGTGATCGGACAGCACCTCGCCCAGAATCTTCGCCAGGCTCTGGGGCGGAAACGCGGCGGGGACGTCGATCTTCGCGTCGTAGCGGGTCATGGTCGCGAAGGCGGCCAGCTTCGGGCGCGGCGCGCGATCGAAGTGCGGGAAGTCGCCGTCGGCCGCGTGCAGCGCCAGCGTCAGCTGGCGCGCCCGATCGGCGCGGAAGTTGTAGAAGAAGCAAGCGTCGCCGTTCTTGATGACGGCGCGCGGTTTTCCGTCCGCGCCCTTTCGCAAGAGCGGCGTGACGAATTCGTCGGTGAGCGGCTTGGCGGCCGAATAGCCGCGCTCGACGGCGTTGGCGAGATCGTCCACCAGCGTCCCCTCGCCGCGGGTCAGCATCTTCCAGGCGACCTCGAGCCGCTCCCACCGCTTGTCGCGGTCCATCGCGTAGTAACGCCCGACCGCGGCCACAAGCTCGCCGACGCCGATCTCCGCCAGACGCTTGCCGACCTCACGCAGATAGCCGGCCGCCGACGCGGGCGGCGTGTCCCGCCCGTCGAGGAACGCGTGCCAGGCCACCCGCGAGAGGCCGCGCCGCTTGGCCAGCTCGCACATGGCGTAGGCGTGATCCAGCGAGGCGTGCACGTTGCCCGGGCTGGTCAGACCGAACAGGTGCAGCGTGCCGCCGCTCGCCTTCGCGGCCTCGATGGTCGCGATCAACGTCTGGTTCGAGAAGAACGAACCGTCCGCGATCGCCTTGTCGATGCGGACGATGTCCTGATAGACGATGCGCCCGGCGCCGAGGTTCAGGTGGCCGACCTCGCTGTTCCCCATCTGCCCTTCCGGCAGCCCGACGTCGTTCCCGGAGGCGCCGATGAGGACGTGCGGGTAGCGCTGATACAGCTTCGCGAACGTCGGCATGCGCGCCAGCCGCACCGCGTTTCCCTCCGTCTGCGGGCGCTCCCCGAAGCCGTCGAGCACGACGAGGACGACGCGGGGCACGTTGCTCATCCGCATAACTTAACACCAGTTAATGGTGATATGGCTCGCCGCGAATGATCGTCAGGGCGCGGTAGATCTGTTCGAGCAAGACCAGCCGCGCCATCCGGTGCGGCAGCGTCATCGCGGACAGCGACAGGCGCAAGTTCGCCCGCGCCACCAGCGCCGCGGGCAGTCCGTCGGCGCCGCCGATCGCGAACGTGATGGCGCGGCCGCCGTGCAGCATGCGTTCGCCGAGGTGGCGCGCGAAGCGCTCCGTCGTCCAGGCCTCGCCCGCGACGTCGAGCGCGATCGTCTCGCCCTGCGTCGGCCACTTACGCGCCAGCGCCGCGTCGTCCTCGACCTCCACGACCTCGACGGCGAGGTGCCGCCGCGCCCGCGCCACGTAGTCGTCGCACAGCGCGGCGAAGCTGCGATCGCGCAGCTTGCCGACCGCGAGGACGACGATCTTCAAGGAAGCTACAGCGCGCCGTAAAGGGCGTCGGGCTGCTGCAGCGTCGCCTCGGGCGGCACGTCCAGCTTCACGCGCGGCGCCTCGATCCAGAGACTCTCGAGGTCGTAGAACTCGCGCACCGGATGGTAGAAGACGTGAATCACGAAGGCGCCGAAGTCGAGCAGCGTCCAGCGTCCGCTGCCGCTGCCCTCCTGCCCCAGCGGCTGCATGCCGCGCGCCTTCATCGCCTGGCAGATGCCGTCGGCGATCGCGTCCACCTGGCGGTCGCTGCGGCCGCTGACGATGCCGATGAAGTCGGTGTAGCTGCCCATCGACGACACGTCAATCAGCACGGGCTCCAGCCCCCGCTTGTCGAGCGCCGCTTCCATCGCCGTCACCGCCAGCGCCCGGGTCTCGGCGAGCTCGGCCTCGGTCCGCGCCGTCCGCGGCGCGCCGCTGTCGGGAGCGCGCAGCTTGACCTGCGACCGGCGGGCGCCGCGCACCGGAATCCGGGTGCCGCCGCTCGCGCCAGTATGGGGGCGGCCACCCCCCTGCTTCCGTTGGACCTTGCGTTTACCGAGCGACCCGCGCCGAGGTTTCTTCACCTGATTCCAATCTAGCAAAGCGCGTCCCGGCAGGCCATTTCTATGATCGCTGGCCGGCCGAACTGTTGTTTCTGTTTCAACAACGTTACGGCCCGAGCGGACCGCGATCGCGAAACGGGTCGGGGAAACCGGGTTCCGGCTCGGGCTTCTTTCCGGCCAGCGCGTCTTTCCAGCGCCGCTCGAACGCTTGCATCAGCCCTGCCAGGTAACCCTGCTCCGCACGGCCGAGCCGCGATTCCACGGCGGCCGCCGCGCGATCGACCCAGCGAGCCTCTTCGGTGGTTTCACCGATGTCGGGCGCCTCGTCGGGATCCGTGCTCTTGCCGCCGCTCTCCGCCCAGCGCTCGGCCGCCAGCCGGACGCGCTCGCTCAACCAGTTCGGCGCCTCCAGCGCGGATCGGCCCAGGACCTTGCCGCCCTCGCGGAAGGCGACGACGAAAGCCTGGCGCTCCGACTCCGAGAGGGCGTTGAAGATCACCTGGCGCAGCAGGGCCGCCTGCGCACGATCGATGGCCCCGCCGACGTGCACCTTCGCGCAGTAATGATCGAACACCATGCCGAGCTGGTAGCTGGTTGCCATCTCGTCGGCGCGGCGGCCGAGCGCGAGCAGCGCGAAGAACTTCCGCCACGCGAGCTTCAGCGCGAGCAGCGCCGCCGCCGTCAGCGTCGCGTTCCGCATGAAGTTTCCCTCCCGCGCGTCGCCCAGCAGATCCGCGGAGCCGGGCGTGAGATCGACGCGGCGGCGCTCTGCGATCTTCGCCAGCATCCCCGCGCGCACGCGGCCGGCGAAATAGTCGTCGATCACCGGGAGCGGGATGACGCCGCCGACCGCCGTGGCCAGCAGGGCGCGCCGCACGATGAGGCGCCGGTTCTCGGCGAGGTGCCCGACGCCGTCGTCCGACGGCTCGGAGACGATCCGCAGGGGCGCGATCGGTTCGGGCCGATCCCGCTCGTCGTCGCTCACGGTGCCTCCTTCGCGGCTTTCACAGCCGGCTTCGCGCCGCCGGGCGGCAGCGTCCGCGGGCGCGGGCGCGGCGGCTCCGCCGCGGGCCGCGCCTGACCGAGCCCGCGCAGCAACTCTTTCTGCTCCGGCAGCGTGCGCTGTCGCATCGCCAGATCCTCGGCGGCCGGTTTCTCGATCGGCGCCGTGCTCGCGATGTCGCTCAGCACGGTGTGAACGTCGACCGTCCCCTCGACCGGCTTGCCGTCACCGGGCGTCGTGAATTTCGCCGTCAGATCACAACGGACCAGCGCGCCGGTCGTGTCGTCGACGACGACCCGTCCCTGCAGGTCGTCGATCGAGGCGTTGTCGCGCCACTTGCGCAGACCTTCTTGCGGGCGCGTCCGGTCAGACCCAGAGCCGTCGCCCGGACGCAGCTCGAACACCGTCGCGTGCGCACCGCCGACCAGCTCGGTCCCCGCGCGCGCGACGCGCGCCCGGCGCGCCACCAGGTCGAACACGGCGAACGGCGCCCCCAGCGCCTCCTCGAGCAGACGGCTGGGCTCGGGCTCCTCGGCGACGCGGCGGATCATCTTCCCATAGCGTAGCGCAACGGCGAGCTCGCGCCCGTAGAGGACCACCTCGCGGCCGCCGTCGCGATCGTTCTGCTCGCGAAACCGGTAGTTGCCCGACCGGTCGACCCACACGTCGGTCGTGGTCGAGACGACATTCGGTGCCGCCCCCGACGCCGCCGCGGAAAAGCGCGACGTGCCGTGAAAGTGCGCCCCCCCCAGCCGCTTGAGCGCAGCCGCGAACGCATCCGGCCGCAGCGCATCCGCCAGCACCGCCACCTTCTGCGCCGGCACCGTGCCCTGATCCTTGCCGCGCTTGCAGCCGCCCCCGGCGGCCGCCGACAAGATGACAATCACGCCTGCGCAAATTCGCTTCAATGCGGCGCTAACCTTAGCATCCCCTCATGGATGCGATCGACGTGCTGCTCTCTTCGCCGTGGTTCGCGGCGATGGCGGGCCTGTTCGGCGCCGCGTGGGGAAGCTTCTTCAACGTCTGCATCGCGCGCGTCCCCGCCGGCCAGTCGATCGTGCGCCCGAGCTCGCGCTGCGTCCGGTGCGGCGCCCCGATCCGCCCGATCGACAACATCCCGCTGGTTTCGTACCTTCTGCTTCGCGGGCGCTGCCGCGCCTGCCACCAGCCCTTCTCGCCGCGCTACCCGCTGGTCGAAGCGCTGGCCGCGCTGATCGCGACGGCGCTGTGGCTGACGTTCGTGTCCGGGGATCCCGGCGAGGCGCCGGCGATCCGCATCTCCCGGTTCGCCGTCTACTTCGCGTTCGCCGGCTCGCTGATCGTGCTGTCGTTCATCGACCTCGCGACCATGCGCTTGCCCGACGTGATCACCCTGCCGGCGATTCCGGTGTTCTTCCTGTCCGGCTTCGCCGTGCACCAGGCGTCCTGGCTGGAGCGGCTGATCGGCGCCGGCGCCGGCTACCTGTTCCTGCGCATCATCGCCGACTTCTATTACTACGTGCTCAAGCGCGAGGGCCTGGGCCTGGGCGACGCCAAGCTGCTCGCGCTGATCGGCGCGCTGCTCGGATGGCGGGCGCTGCTGTTCGTGCTGACGGTCGGCGGCTTCGCGGGCTCGCTCATCAGCCTTCCGATCGTCATCTGGTCGCGCCGCCGGCGACCGGCGGCGGCAGGCGACGAGCCTCTCCGCCACGTGCAGGTGCCGTTCGGCCCGTTCCTGGCGGGCGCCGCGCTCATCTACGTTTTCGTCGGGCCGCGCCTGCTCGCGCTGCTGGCGGGCTGATCGATCAGCGATCGAGCCGCGCCGCGTCCGGCCTGGCGGCGCTGGCCGCGGCGTCGCCGCCCGCCGCGGCGTCGGGCGCAGCGGCGCCACCGTCTGCGGCCGGCGGGTTGGCGACCGGCACGCGGGGCAGCGGCAGCCCCCACATCACGCGCCGCTGCCGGTACAGCGGCTCGCCGTACAGCAGCTCGGACAGACAGACGTGGTACGGCAGGTTCACGGTCTCGCCGCCGACGGTCAGCTCGGCCTCCTGGTCGGTCACGACCCGCCTCACGCCGGCCTTCTCCGTCCACTTCACCTCGATCT
>Ga0066395_10000473_pt1 | contig 15032 bp, 14 predicted proteins | sample PanSoiPlot1MoBio_FD_61218 | JGI IMG/M metagenome (GOLD analysis project Ga0066395, IMG submission 61218) | Tropical forest soil microbial communities from Panama analyzed to predict greenhouse gas emissions - Panama Soil Plot 1 MoBio | ecosystem: Environmental > Terrestrial > Soil > Tropical... | reverse complement strand
CGGGTGACGTCGCCGGCAACATTGGGACTGACGACCCGCCGCGTAACGTCGGGCGTAACCCGCGACCGATCGCGACGATCCGCGAGTTGTTCCACGTCGTGATCTCGTCATCGGATCAGTTGACGCCTGAGGTTGAGCTCGCGCAATACATCGCCGTGCGCACGCTTCGCGACGCGTGGTACCGCGCGGTGTACCTCGCAGCGCACGGTACGGTGCGCACCGTTTCACAAGCGTGGAACATTGATCGCCAAAACGAGCGCCGATTCGGCGCGACGATCATCGCTGTGTGCACGATCGAGTCGATGGTCGCCGATGCGCCGCTCGAGGGCGTGCCCGAGGATACCGCGATCAACGCCGACGTCTCGCTACTGAACGTGACCGAAAACATTCACATGACAAAGGATTCGCCGCCATGACGTTGCCCGCAGTCAACATCACGGAAATCGACGGCGCGCTTGGAGTCCTACCGCCGAGTGCGGGAAAGCTCCATGCGCTCGTCGGTGTCGCGTCGAAAGGACCGATCAACGTGCCCGCGACGTTCGGTCACACGAAAGATATTATCTCGACCTACGGTTACGGTCCGCTGGTCGAGTCAGCGTGTCACTACGTCGATCGGTACGGCAAACCTGTGATCGTCGTACGTACCGCATCGGCGCTGCCCGGTGAGGTGTCACCTGTCGATACGCATAACATCGGCGGCAGCGGACCCGCGACTGGTACGTCGATCATCACCGTCGCCGCGACGCCGACACCGGTCGATGACCTCGAAATCGGTTTGTACATCGTCAACGGTGGGACGATCGGAACCGTCGGGATCACCTACCAACTGAGCGTCGACGGTGGTCGTACGAAAGGCGCGCTGCTCGCCCTAGGAACCGCAACGTCGATTACCCAACCAAACGCGGGAATCAAGCTCGACCTCGCGCCGGGTACGTTGATCGCCGGCGAGTCGTATACCATGACGGCGACCGCGCCGCAGTGGGACGGCACTGGCATGACCGATGCGCTTGACGCGCTCGCGACGACCACGGTCGCGTGGGAACTCGTCCAGATCGTGGGCGCGATCGATGCGACGACGTTCGACGCGATCGACCTCAAAATCGCTGGGATGCAAGCGGTTGGGAAACCGCGCGCGTGGGTCGGGAACACCCGGATCCCGGATGGCGGTGAGTCGGAGGCGACGTACCTCACGTCGCTCTCGGGTGAGTTCGGTACGAAGTCGACGATCTTCGGGGAGCTGTGCGCGGGGGCCTGCAAGCTCACCTCGTCGGTGTCAGGTCGGAAGTACCGTCGCCCGATTTCTTTCGCGGTCGGTGGTCGCCAAGCGTCGGTGTCGGAGGAAATCAACATCGCCACGGTCGACACGGGGGCGCTCGCGGGCGTGTCGATTCGCGACCTCAACGGGAATGTCGACGAGCACGACGAAACTATTAACCCGGGTCTCGATGACGCGCGGTTCACGACGCTGCGTACATGGGACGGATACCAGGGCGTCTACGTGACGCGACCGCGGATCTTTGCGCCCGACGGGTCGGACTTCTACATCATGCCCCACCGGCGTGTGCTCAACCTCGCGGAAATCGCGGTTCGCGCGTATCTGATTCACCGCGTGAACAAACCGATCCTCGTCAACCGTACGACGGGATTCATCCTCGAAACAGAGGCGCTCGATATCGAAGCGGGCGCCAACGCCGTGCTCGCCGCGGAGCTACTCGTCAAACCTAAAGCGTCGGACGCGTACTTCGTGCTCTCGCGGTTCGATAACGTGCTCTCGACCAAAACACTCACCGGCGATGCGCGCGTCACGCCACTCGCCTCTCCCGAGGAAATCAACGTCACGATCGGGTACGTCAACCCGGCGTTGCAAGTCATCGCGGCGTGACGCACGCGACGACCGTAACGTGGCAGTAGAAGGGGTGAACCATGGCGGATCAGTACCTAGTAAACGGAAACCAATACAGCTGGGCATCGATCGTATGCAAAGCGTATGACGAGGTCTGGACGGGGTTCACCGGGATCTCGTACGGGGACAAGCGGGAACGGGTGCTTGCGTACGGCATGGGTCGGCACCACGCTCCACGCGGGCGCTCGCACGGCAAGTACACGCCGGAAAACGTGAAGCTCACCGGTTGGAAAAAGTCGGTTCACCTGTTTCTGCAGGGACTCGCCGCGCGCTCGAGCGACGGCGTGTCGTACGGCGACTCGGAGTTTCAGATCATGGTGCAATTCGTCGAATACGACGAGGGCGACATCAGCGTCGTGATCGAACGGTGCTGCGTCGTCGGGATCACCGCGTCACACGATGAATCAGCTGACAACCTCAAAGAGGAAATCGAGATCCAACCGATGTGGCTGACTCGGAACGGGCTTAAGTTGTGGGATGCACGGCAAGGCGGTGTGCCATGACCGCCGGTAACGGGACGGATCACATGGTCGGCGGTGATACGTTGACCGCGCCCCCGGCCAGCACTGTCGACGCGACAGCGAAACGACTCGCCGAGGTACGCGCGCGCCGCGCCGAGATTGACGACGCGCGCGCTCGCGCTGAGGCGGAACGCGAGACGACCGCGACACTCGAGCGCGAGGAGCGTGCCCTTGCCGACGCCGAGGCGTTGGTTGCAGCGGAAGCCGCGCACGGTCCCGAGGGAAAACGGATCCGAGCTCTGCAAACGCCCATGGGGTTGATCATCGTCAAACGCCCGGGCAAGGCGTCGTTTCGTCGATTCATGGACACGCGCGAGGCGTCAACTGATGACGCTGAACGTCTCGTACGCCCGTGTGTCGTTCACCCATCGCGGGCCGAATTCGACGCGATCGTCGACGAGTACCCGGCGTTGTGGATCAGACTCGCGGGCGCCGTGACGAAACTCGCGGGACACCGCGCCGAGGAATTGACCGAAAAATAAAGGCGCTGCGAGCGCGAAAGAATGAGGCGGGCGTCGCCGCCGAGTGTCTACTCGCAGCGCAAGGATATGTGTTCACCGACGATGAAACGGACGAAAACACCGGCGACCTCGCCCGCGCGTATGTCGGCGTGATCATGCAGGCTGAGGCGATCGCCGAGATCAAGGCGTTACGACACGACATACTCGAATTCTTAAAAGCACTTGCCCAATCCCGGTGATCCATGGGGACGACCGCCGAAAAAACCACAGCTGAACTGGCGCTAGAGCTCGAGTCGGACGAATTGGAATCGGCGGCAAAATCCGCCGCGGGCGCCCTCGACCGACTCAAGCAATCGATCGACGGCGATTCCAAGGCGTACGCCGAGATGCAAAAGGCCATGCGTCAATTGCAGTCGGGCTCGGTGGTCAACATCAACGCATATCGCCAACTCAAGTCGGCGATGGATCTCAAGCGCGAGTCGATCTCGAAAAACACGGCATCGTATATCGCCCTCGGTGGCGAATTCAAAAAGGCGGGCGGCGGGGCCGGGTCACTCGCCGAACGGTTCGCGGCGCTTGAGAAAACCGCCAAGTTGATGCCCGGCCCGATCGGCGGTGTCGTGTCGCGTTTGGGCGCGTTGAAAGGGATGCTCGCGGGCGGCGCGGTGGTGTTGGGAATCGCCGCCGTGGCTGCCGCGTTGATTGCCCTCGGCGTCGCCGCTGGGATCGCGACTAAGAAACTGTACGAGTACGGGCTCGCCCAATCGGACGCCGCGCGTGCGGAGAAAATCCGATTAGAGGGGCTGACTAAGTTACGTTTTTGGTACCAACAGATCCCGGGCAACGCCGCCGCGATGCAGGCCGGGATCGATAAGGTGTCGGCGAAATCTGCGTTGTCACGTGACGAGATCGCCAAGCTGAACGATCAGCTGTACCGCCTCGGGTTTCGCGGTGAGAACCTCGCGCTGACGTTGAACGCCGCGCAGATGAAGATGGCGGTACAAGGCGACGCCGCCGCACAACGGTTCATCGGTTGGGCGACGACCGCGAACATGGCGGGTGAGTCGGTCAAGCGGCTCACCGACCGTGTTAAGTCAGACATCGGAGGTCAGGCAACGCGGCTGTTGTCATCGGCTGATGTGCAGGCCAAGAAACTGCACGAGTCGTTATCGTTACTCACGTCGGGACTGAAACTCGACCGGTACCTCGACGCGTGGCGTGAATTCAACGAACTGTTTTCACAGTCGACTGAAACGGGTAAGGCGCTCAAACAGTTATACGAACACATGTTCCAACCGATGATCGACGGTTCGACTAAAGCCGCGCCTTTAGTGAAACGGTTTTTTCAAGGGATGGTGATTGCCGCCCTCGATTTCGAGATCGCGATCTTGGATGTACGTCTCGCGATCAAAAAGACGTTCGGCGGCGGTGGTGCCGAGCACGATGTGTTCGGTGGTTTGTTCACGATGGAGAATGCAATCAAGGCGGGCAAAGTCGCGATGTGGGGTTTGCTTGCGGTCGTGACATTGCTCGCGATCCCGTTCGCAGTCATCGCCGCTGGCGTGTACGCCGGGTATCGAGCATTGAAATTCTTTTTTCATGACATACCGGTGATGGTCACGACGGGTTGGTCCGTGATCGCCGACGCGTGGAAAAAAATCGATTTCGGTCAAATCGGGATCGCGATCATCGACGGGATCATGAAGCCGTTACGCGCGGGTTGGGCGGTGATCGGCGAGTGGTTCGACAATCTCGGCGCGGGCATCATCAAACGCTTCAAGGCGTCAATCAAAGCCGAGTCGCCGTCGAAACTGTTCGCCGACGCAGCGGTCGAGATCCCGCGCGGGGTCGCCGTCGGGATCGAACGTGGGACGCCCGAGGCGCAGGCTGCGGTGGAAGGCATGGTCACATCGGAGCCGGTTGCCGCATCGGCGGCGGCGACACCGAGCGCGTCGGCGGCCGCGGGGCGGGCGGGCGGACTTGGCCGTGGCGCGAGCGCAACCGTGACGATCGGTGAGCTGCACGTACACACGCAATCTTCTGACCCCCACGAACTCGCGCTCGACGTGCGGCGCGAGCTCGAGTCGATCTTGCAAAGCCTCGCGTTTCAACTCGGCACCGAGCCCGAGGGCGCGACGTGACGTGGAATCCCATAGACGAGCCGATCGACCAGTTCACGGTCGGCGGGCATTTGACGCCGGGGATCGGCGAGCTCGCCGGGCCCAACTCGCCACGCGCGTGGGAGGAAATGGTCGGGCCCGGGCTGTCGGGTGCGCGTGTGGTGTTTCGAGGCCTGCGCCCGTCGCACTTCTCGCTGAAATTCCGCCTGCGCACGCGCGAGGAATGGAGCGCCTGGAACACGTTTTCAAACGTCGTAAAAAAACCGCCGTACGGCAAGCGCCCGCGCGCCATCGACGTCGTGCATCCGATTCTTGCCTCGGTCGGCATCCGTTCGGTGGTGATCGAAGATGTGATCCCGCCGCAACAGGTCGAGGACGGCGTGTGGGAAGCCGAGGTCAAGGTGATCGAGTTTCGGCAACCGAAACCCGGGCACGCGGCACCTGAGGGTAGTGACGACGAGCCGCTCGATCCGGTGGAGCAGGAGATCAAGCGCAAGCGACAAGAGGCCGCCGATAAACACAAACGATTGGCGGAGCCATGACCGACGACGCGTACCTCACATGCAACGGTCAACACTTGACGGCGCTTCACGTCGACGTGGCAAACATCGGTCCGTGGATCGCCGAGCTCGATTTCGAGTCGGCGCCCAACGTGTCGGGTCGCGTTGAGATCCACGCAGGCTCGCTCGTGCTCAGCGGCACCGTGCGCCCCGAGCTCGCCGGCGAGTATGTCGAGCAACGCCGGTGCGTCGTGGTCGGCGGTGCAGGCGGTTGGTCCCGGCAAGTTGGACGCAAGCAGTATCACAACGACGCCAAGATCAAGGCACGCCTGATCGCGGATGATGCTGCGCGCGAGGTCGGTGAGGTCATCGCTGATTTCGCCCCGGCGTCCGAGCGCATCGGCGTTGACTACGTACGGTCCGCCGGCGTCGCGTCGCGCGTGCTCGAGCAGGTGATCGGTGACGGCGTAGCATGGTGGGTCGGGTACGACGGTCGCACGTACGTCGGTCCGCGCCCGGCGGTGCCGCTCGCGCTCGAGGCGCAGTGCGATGTGCTTGGGTACGACCCACGTAACCGTGTGTTGACGTTCGGCGTCGTCGATCCGGGTGTCGTGCAGATCGGCTCCGTGATCAACCAATCGCCGCTGACCGAGCCGCAAACCGTGCGTGAATTCGCACTGTACATCACCGCCGATTCGACACGCGTCGTCGCCTGGGTCGGCGGCAGTGATGCACAACGCGGGCGCCTCGCCGGGCTGCTCGAGGCGATCGCTCGGCGTGCAACCGACGCACCGATTTTTGGAAAGTATCGGTATCGCGTCGTAACGCAGCGTGATGACGGGCGGCTCGAGCTCCAAGCTGTGCGGCGCGAGGCGGGACTACCGGACCTCAAACCGATCCGCGTGTGGCCCGGTGTCGCTGGCGCTGCCGCCGATCTCACGCCCGGCGCCGAGGTGCTGGTCGAGTTTATCGAGGGCGACCCGCAACAACCGATCGTCACACACTTCGCCGGCGTCGATGGGCCCGGGTTTGTACCGGTGTCGCTCGCGTTCTGTGAGTCGACCATGCGCGCTGCGCGTCAGGGCGACCTCGTGCAGTCGGGCGGGCCTGGTTGCACGGCGATGTTAATCCCGTTGCCTAACGCGCCGCCCGCACCCTCCGTCTTGCCCGCGACAGCATACCTGATTCATTTTGGCTCAACGCTACCCACGGGTCCCACAGAGCAAGCGCCGCTCTACGGATCGGTGTCCACTGGCTCGCCCAAGGTGAAGCTGTGATCACCACGCTCGGCGAGTTGTCATTCTCGGAGCAGATCCCGCTACTCGCGGCGTTCAAGTCCGGGCTCGATGTGTCAGCCGGCTTCTCGATCCCGGACCTCAACGCAAAACTTGGCGGGCTCAACAACGTGCTCGCGTCGATCACCGTCGGACCGCCCGACCTCGCCGGCACGATCGCGGCGGCGGTTCAGAACGTGGCGCAGCTGAGGGCAGCAATCGGCGGGCCGACGGTGACACTCGAGGCGGCAGCGATCATCGCGCAGATCGCTGCGCTCAACGCGCAACTCGATCAGATCATGGCGGCGGCGGGACTCACGATTCCTGATGGCGCGCTCTCGGTCTATGTATTCGATGGGTCGTCGTCGAGCATCGGCGCCGAGCTGCAAGCTGCGGTCAACGCATCACTCCCCGGTGCACCTGGTCACGCAAACGCGTTGATCCTGGTGACGACCTCGCCCGCCGACTGGGCGGCTGCGCAAGAGGTGTTTAAGACGTCATGAGTAACCCGATCCTCGACGCCTCGCTCGCAGCGAACCTTGCGACGCTCACGCGCATCGTCGATCCGCCGACCGGGAAGCTCGGGTTCGGCACTGAGCCGATATGCGTAACGGACGTCACCGCAGATTGGGCCGATGTCGACTCGGCGTCGCCGATTGCTGTCGTGTACGCAACGATCCGGCGTTGGACGACGCCGCGCGGCATGTTGCCCGATGATCTCGATTACGGACGAGACGTCCGCGCCTACTGCAACAAGGGCATGACGGCGGAGCAGCTTCGCGCGCTCGCGCAATCCCTCGCCTCGGAGGCTGAGAAAGATGATCGCGTGAGTGAGTGTGAGGTCACGCTGAGCGCTTCACTCGTCACGCGCACGCTCGACATACGCGCCACGATCACACCGAATGATCCCACGCTCGCGCCGATCACGTTCACCTTCGCCGTGACCGATGCACAGGTACTGATTGATACTATCGCCGTCGAAAATCCGATCAACACCGCCACCGGGACGCTCGCGTAACCACCATGGCCACATTCACCCTCGCCGAGCTCGTGAAACCGGTCACTCGTCAGGAGGTCCAGGCGTCGATCTACGAAGCGCTCGGTGTGCTCGGCGTCAACACGACGTCGTGGAAACCGGGCGCGGTCCCGCGCGTGATCATCGTCGCGGTGTCGGTAGTGTTCAGCGGATTTTCAGAGCTCGTGTCGCTCACCGCCAAGGGCGGGTTTCTCGAACTCGCCGAGGGTGACTGGCTCACGATCGTGGCGCACTACGTGTACGGCGTCGACCGCATCGATGCGACGTTCGCCTCGGGGGGGTTGACGTTGAGCAACAGCGGCGGTGGCGAGTATGCCCTCGACCCCGACGACTTGATCGTGCGTAATCCAGCAACAGGAGCGACGTTCCGCAACACCGACCCGGTAACCGTTGGCGCGGGACAAGTGGGGTTACGTATCGCGATCCTCGCGACCGAGGTCGGGCAAGCGTCGACGTCGCCGCCGGGGACGATCACCGAGCTCACGACACCGCTGATCGGTGTGACCTGCACGAATGAATCGGCTGTTGTTGGGCGGGATGAGGAAACCGATCCGGCGCTACGCGCGCGCTGTTCTGACAAGCTCGGTGCGTTGTCACCCATGGGCCCCTGGGATGCGTACTCGAGCGCGGTATTGAACGCAAAACGACCCGACGGGTCGTCACTTGGGATCACGCGGATCCGAACCACGAAAGACGGTTATGGCAACGTGACGACGTACCTCGCGACCGCCTCGGGTGAGGTTACCGGTGACGCGGAAGATCCTGATACGGACCTCGGCATCGCCAACGAAGCGATTCAACACTGGGCTGCCCCGCTCGCGGTTACCGCGCACACCATGACCGCGTCCCCACTTGCGATCCCGGTCACGTACGAGTTGTGGATGTACAACACCTCAGGTCGCTCCGAGGATGAAATCAAAACGACGATCGCGAACCGACTGACCGCGTTCATGTCGACACAACCGATCGCCGGCAACGTGATCGATGTGCCACCGGGCAAGGTCTACCACGACGCCATACGTGCGACGATCGCAGGTTCGTTCTCGCAGATTTTCCACGTCGACGTGCTCACGCCTTCGGGTGACGTCGCGGTCGGTGACACGCAAGTGCCAGTCATCGTCGAGGCGCCGTCGGGCACGATTCATCAGGTGCCGCCGCCGGAGGGCTACGCGTCATGACCGCGGGACCCACCACACCTAACACGGTCGAAACGTACCGTGACGAGATCAAGCGGGAGAGTCCGCCCTGGCTCGCGACGGGGTACGCGGAAGAATACCTGTACGCGTTCGGGCTGCACATTGACATTTTCGGTGACGCCATCGTCGCCGCGGTGAAGCACCGGTTTCCCGGGTTGTATTCCTTCGAAGCGTTGGGCGTGATCGGTCGTGAACGTCGGATCGCGCGTGGTCGCCTCGAGTCCGACGCTACGTACGCCGACCGGCTCATGCGGTGGCTCACCGACCACCGGATCCGCGGAGGTCCGTACGCATTGTTGAGCCAAGTCGCCGCGCACTACGCGCCCGACGTGTTCCCGATGGATCTCGTCTACGTGTCAGGTCGTCGGTTCCGGATCACGGGTTTGGGGGCAACCGAAATCGGGCAAGGCACGTCCATCGAGTCGGTGATCGAGCGCGACGATGTAGCCATGCATCCTGATACTGACCGCGCGCGCTGGGCTCGGTGGTGGCTGTTCTATTACACCGATCGCTGGGTCGACACGCCGCCGACCGAGGCCGAGCTCGCGGACATCCGACTCGTGCCACAAGCGTGGAACGCCGCACACTGCATCGGCACGATCATTTTGTTCCCGTCGACGGCAGAGCTGTGGAACTGGCCGACGGATCACACCTGGAATGAATCGGGCACCTGGAACGTGACAGGCGCGGGGCCGACGTATATCCCGGTTGACCCCGGTGTGTCGGTGGCGGCGGGTACGGCACACGCGGCGGTCAACCAAGGGGCGAGCACATGAGCAAGGATCTCACCGACGTCGACGAGTTCACGTCACCCGTACATGTGCCCGAGGGCATCGACTCGCGTGACGACGCCGCGGGCGACGTCGAACGTATCGCGCAAGCCCTCGCCAACCGTACGCGTCACCTGAAAAACATCCTGGACGCGTTCGGCATCGATGCCGCGTTCGAGGGTCAAGACAATACGTTTACTGGGCTCAACACGTTTCAAAACGCGATCATCAATGCGGGCGTGAGTGCCACCGACGCGATCTTACAATCGAACGTGATGCCGACTGATCTCGGTGGGTCAATCTGGCGATTAGTGTTCTCATTTAAATACGCCGGTGGATTGTACGCTCAAGTCTACGTCGGAAATAACCCGAGTGACATCAACGGGATCTGGGCGATTGTAACTAACGCCAATTGGGATCCCGCGACCGCGAAATGGTCTCAGGTTAATACGTCGCACGGTTCGACCGCCATCATCTGGCAACGCAATAATGTACGCATTTCGTGGGTGGCCCAGGGGACCGCGCCATGGGCGACGTGGCCGACTAACGCCGCATTCGGGAAAGGTGTTGGCAGTGGGTCAGTCAATTTCGAGGGCCAAGTCAACGGCGACTTGCGCTCGTCGACACAAATGGTGGCGCCCGCCATGCTCGTCACGGGTACCGCCGGTGACAACTATTCGGGCGAATACAACTACCCACTGTTATCACGCACGATCCCGGTGATCCCGCTCGACCTCAGTACCGCATACGGTGACCACGTCGTGTTCGATATCGCCAGTAGCTTTGGCGTCATGTGGTCCAACACGCAGACCCGGATCGGGTTTCCGATCCGACTCGCACGCGGGACGCAATTCCAAAAAGTTGAAATGCGTGTGGTGCAAGCGTCGTCCTCGCCGATTACGTTGGCGATGTACCGACGTCAATACTCGGGCGGTTGGACACCGGGCACCTCACCAGCACTCAGCGCGGCACTTGCGTCGGCGACGACACCGGGGTCATCTAACAACTACACGATCGTGCTTGATCGAAGTGTCGCCGGTGATTGGGGCGGGATGAACGGATTAGACGAATGGTTTTTAATCGTCACACATACCGCCGGTCAGGGCGACTACATTACCGGGTTGTATCTGCGCGACGTCATCGAACCTGGACCACGCAACTGGTGATTGAGGGTTGACGGCGGCCAAGTTTCGCGACGTAATCGAAACGGGTCCATACAACGGAGGCGACCATGTCGCTGTTGGATGGCCTGTTTACTGACACAACCCAGCTCACGGTTGCGGACGCGCAGATCACCGGTCCCGCGACCATCGAACCGGGGTACATGTACCTCGTAGCGTCGTCGGCAACCGACGTGATCGTGACGATCGCGACGCACCCGGTCGCGCAACTCGCCGGTGTCCAAATCGCCCTCAAAGTGATCGCGGGTGATGAATCGGAGCCCGGGATACTAAAAATCGTGGCCGCACCGGGCACCCGCATTCAAGATGACGCGGGCAACCTCGGCCTCGAGGCGTTGATCACGGGTGGACAAGTCATTGGGACGTACCGCGAGTGGTTGTGCGACGACGCTGGGACGTTCTGGCAGGTGCGCGGCGGCGGTGGATCGGGCGGCGGTGGCGGTGGTGGTGGCGCGGTAGTCGTACCTAACTCGCCACTCGTAGCTGACGCGGACGTCGTGCTCGATGGGCAAATCATCGTGCAGACCGACAACGCGTATGTGGTGTCGGGCGGTGGTGAAGCCGAGGGCGGATACGCCGATGTGTTGATCGATTCAGCGCTCGACCTCGATGCAATCCACGGCCACCGTATCGGCGTCTACACCATGGGTGGATCGCCGACGGTTCCGTCGACTCTCGGTGTGTTCGATGCGGAACAAACCGCGTTGTTACAGGATCCGCACGACCTCGCGCTCTACACCGATTCGGTGGACTTGCCGTTCGCGGGATACGTCGAATACACGTTCGACCGCAACGCGCGCAACGGGCTCGGGCTATGGCGCGTGACCGAGTGGATCGAGCGACCGGTCGCTGTGGCCGTCGCCATGTTCGTAGACATGGGCGGCAAGGGTGACGTGTTGCCACTGGCGTCACTGCCCGCGAACACGCTGCTATTTCGCGACGGCAGTAACCACATCATGGGCACCGCGATCACGACCGACGGGGCGAACCTCGGTAACGTCGGGTCGATCACGCTCGCGAATCAAAAGATCACCGGCCTCGCGACACCCACCGCGCCCACCGACGCCGCGACGAAAGCGTACGCTGACAGCGCCGCGGCGGGCGTCGCGGTCACCGCGGGTGCGGGCCTTACGCGTACGGGTGCATCCATCGATGTTGGAGCGAATGCCGACGGGTCGATTGCGGTCGGTGCCGACGACATCAAAGTCGGCGTACTCGCGACCGACGCGCAACACGGCACACGCGGCGGTGGCACCTTGCACGCGGCGGCCTCGAGCACCGTGGCAGGCTTCATGTCGGCGGGGGATAAAACCAAGCTGAACGGGATCGCCACGGGCGCCGACGTCACCACCGCCGCCCTTGCCGGGGCGACCGCCGCCATCAGCATCAACAACCAAAAAATCACGAATCTTGGCACACCGGGCGCGTCGAGTGACGCCGCGACGAAAGGATACGTCGACGGCGTCGCGGTGACCGGCGGTGCGGGCCTCATACGCACGGGTAACTCACTCGACGTTGGTGCCAATGCCGACGGGTCGATCGTCGTCAACGCCGACGATATCAAAGTCGGTGTGCTCGCGACCGATGTCCAACACGGCACGCGTGGCGGTGGCACACAACACGCCACCGCAGTCGCCGGTGGTGCCGCGGGGTTCATCTCGGGTGCGGATCAAACCAAGCTAAACGGCATCGCCACGGGCGCCGACGTCACGACCACGGCGCTTGCCGCGGCGAGTGCCGCCGTTAGCGTCAATAACCAACGGATCACGGGCCTCGCGACACCGAGCTCGGGTACCGACGCCGCGAACAAGGCTTACGTCGACGCCGCCGCACAGGGCCTCGACGTCAAACACGCGTGCCGGTTACTCACCGCGGCCAACGTCGGGCTTAGCGGGCTCGCTGCAATCGACGGCGTGACACCGGTTGCCGGTGATCGCGTGCTCGTCACCGGGCAAACCACGCAATCCGCAAATGGGATTTACGTCGCCGCCTCGGGCGCGTGGTCGCGTGCGACCGATGCCGACACCTCGGCCGAGGTCACCGCGGGCATGTTTGCTTTCGTCACCGAGGGCACCGTGTACGGTGACACGGGTTGGGTCCTAACGACCAATGACCCGATCGTGCTTGGCACCTCGGCACTCGTGTTCGCGCAGTTTTCTAGCAGTGGAACGGTCGCGGCGGGCGCAGGCCTCACGCGCACGGGTAACACGCTTGACGTCGGGGCCAACGCCGACGGGTCGATCATCGTTAACGCCGACGATATCAAGGTCGGCGTGCTCGCGACCGACGCGCAACACGGCACGCGTGGCGGTGGCACCATACATGCTGCCGCCACGACTAGCGTTGCTGGCTTCATGTCGGCCGCTGACAAAACGAAAGTGAACGCTCTTACGTTCGGTCAAACGGCGGGCACGTATACCGAGGGCAACGACGCACGGTTACTGTGGCTCGTCAACGCGCTGTTACCGCCGACTAACGAACTACGGTTGAGCGGGTCATCGACCGACGCGGTGTGCCCGGCAGGTGATTTCACAACGCTGTATCTCACACCGTACCTCGGTAACCGCATCGCGCTCTATTACAACGGCGCGTGGGCGTTGTTCACACCCGGCACCGTATCGAAAGCCGTATCCACGGGCGGCTTCAATTCGTGGGAAATCTTCGACGTATTCGCGTACTCGCCGGACGGGTCAAACGTGTCACTTGAGTTTAGTGCCAAGTGGACTAACAGCACAACGCGCCCCGTGGCGATCCAACTCACGGATGGCGTCTGGACTAAGACGACCGATAAAACGCGTCGCTATCTTGGCACGTGCCGCGCCTCGAGCAGCACGACGATTGCTCACAACTATGCACAACAAGACACTAACAGTGTCAAGATGGGGATCTGGAACGCTGACAATCAGGTGCGCCGCGGGTTTTATTGGTCCATGTCTGCCACATGGACCATACCAACCGCCAATTCGTGGCTCGCGATCGGCGGGTACGGCAACGCTGGGATGGAGTTTATTCACGGGTTGTATAAGTTCGGCCAGTGCATGGACATGACGGTGATGCACTCGATCGGGTTTAGTAACTCGGGTAGTGCGATGGTGTCGATCGGTAAGGATGCGACCACGCCTTGGGGGCGACGATCTTACGTAACAGCCTTGTCGAGCGGAAACGTGTTCATCGCAACGGCGGACTGGGCGAATCAGGAGGGATCACCCGACCCGCAATTTGGATTCGCCAATTATAAGCCGCTCGTGTGGGCCAACACCACGAGTGCGGCGGTACAGGGCAACAACGACCTAAGCAGCAATCACCGTAGCGGCATGATCGCGTATGCGTACATGTGACGAGCCCGGGCGCGCGCACGTGTACATCACGGTGCGTGACGTGCGCATCGAACTCGGCGACACAGGGCTCGAGGTCGAGCGTGACGGCGTGATTTACATCGTGCGGTGGGTACCACCGCCGCCCGCGACACCCTGCGCCAACGCGACTGACGACACGGCCACTGGGTAATAACGGGGCGGATCTGAGCCAAGGACCGAGCCAGTCGTTTGGGCACGGTTTGTAAGCGTTTGGAATCTCTGCTCAATAGTGCGCGGGGCTGTATAGTTTGGGACCATGAGGTCGCTGGTTCGAATCCAGTTGCCCCGACTAAGAAAACCCGCTGATTCCGCGGGTTTTCGCGTTTCACGGGCTCCGTTCGACCGCTCATTTTGCACCTGAGCCAGCCCGTTTTCGCAATTCATCTGAGCCAAGGACCGAGCCAGTCGTCTCCGTGGGCGGACATGAATCCTGCGCTCCAACGGCCGCTTTGCGGTGTGCGCGCAGCCGCCGCTTCTGCCGCCGCGAAAGCCCCTTGCGGCGCGGCAAACGCTCCGGAGGGAGCGCCATTGCCGGAAGCTTGGTCACGGCTCGGTGCAGCGTGTCGAGCGCTGTAACGCCGTACACGAGCTCGACCATGGTCCGGTCCTCGTGGCCGAGCAGCTTGGCGCAGTCGTCGAGCGAAACCCCGGCGTTGCGCATCTGGGAGCAGAACGTGCGGCGCAGGTGATTGAACGTCATGGACCGCGGCAACG
>Ga0066395_10000469_pt1 | contig 15103 bp, 13 predicted proteins | sample PanSoiPlot1MoBio_FD_61218 | JGI IMG/M metagenome (GOLD analysis project Ga0066395, IMG submission 61218) | Tropical forest soil microbial communities from Panama analyzed to predict greenhouse gas emissions - Panama Soil Plot 1 MoBio | ecosystem: Environmental > Terrestrial > Soil > Tropical... | reverse complement strand
TTCCAGCAAGACGGGGCAACCTACCACGTTGTGGTACATGCCAGTCCTTCAGACTACGATGCTGCCAAGCTGGAGAACACGCTTCAGCGAATTACTCACGCCGAGGTCGATTGGATGGCTGACCGGCCTTACGACCTATACACGTTCCTGTTTCACTTTCCACAAGGGCACGGCGGGGGCGGCATGGAGCACGCCTACGGCACCGCGATCGACGTGACCGCTGCTCACGTAAAAGGAAACATGCTGCCGCTGGCCGGCGTCAGCGCGCACGAGTTCTTTCATTTGTGGAATGTAAAGCGTATCCGCCCGCAATCGCTGGAGCCAATCGATTATCAGCATGAGATGGACACGCGTGCTCTGTGGTTCAGCGAAGGCCTAACCAATACGGTTGGTGATTTGTTACTGGCTCGCGCCGGTATCGTAAGTGAGCGGCAATATCTTGATGGCGTTGCCGCCGCTATCGGCGAGTTGCAATCACGCCCGGCACACCATTGGCAATCGGCGGAAGAGTCAGGCCTCGATGCATGGTTCGAAGGCAACGCGTTCTACCGCATGCCCGAGCGCAGCATCAGCTACTACAACAAAGGACAAGTGCTTGGAGTGTTGCTCGATTTGCGGATTCGTCAACTCACAAATGGACGCCAATCCCTACGCGATCTGTTTCGCTGGATGAATGACAAATACGCGAAAAAGGGCCTATACTTCCCGGACTCGGACGGCGTGCAGCAGGCAGCAGAGGCCGTGACCGGGCAGAGCTTCGCGGAATTCTTTCAGAACTACGTCGCAGGTGTACGCGAGCTGCCTTACAACGATTTCTTCTCGTTTGTTGGCCTTCGGGTTGCCGAAAGCAACGTTCGTTACTCCACTCCTGGATTCATCACGACCGCCAACCTCGGAGGCGCGCCCGAAGTGACGGACGTGGAGCTCAACAGCGACGCGCAGCGCGCAGGCATCCATATCGGCGATCGCGTACTGCAAGTCAATGGCAAGCCTACCGGCAGCAGTCTCGATTACGACCTGTCGCAAATGCGCGAGGGCTCAACGGTGAAGCTTCGCATCGCAAATCGCAACGGCGAGCGCACAGTGAAGATCAAGGTAGTCGGCCGCGAAGAACACGTTTACGTTCTCCAAGACGCCCCACAGCTTACACCTGAGCAGCGCGCCCACCGCACGCCGTGGATCCACGGCGATGATGAAGGCACCCCATGATTCGCACGGTGATCATGGTCGCAGTCTGGGCATTGGCGCTCTTGCTGCTCGGACCGCCGCTGCTGGTCTATTCGCTGCTCACCAGCAGCGTCGAAGTGATGTACCGGATCGGGACATACGTAGGTATCTCGGGCGTGAAGCTGATAGGCGTAAAAGTAGACGTACGCGGGCTCGAACACCTCGAAGCAGGCCGCAATTACATTTTCATGTCGAACCATGTTTCGAACCTCGACCCGCCGGTGCTTATACCTTCAATTCCCGGACGTTGCTCGGTGCTGGTAAAGAAGGAGGTGTTTCGCATCCCGATTCTTGGCCTTGCGATGCGCATGGCTGACCTGGTTCCGGTGGACCGCCGCCATCGAGAATCCGCAATCGAGAGCGTGCGTGCTGCGGTCGAGGTCATGCGCCACCATATCCATATGGTGATTTTCGTGGAGGGTACCCGCTCCTGGGATGGGCGGCTGCTGCCCTTCAAAAAGGGGCCGTTTCATTTGGCGATGGAGGTCGGAGCACCGGTTGTTCCGGTCACGATTCTCGGAACGTATGAATGCTGGCCGAAAGGCAAGTTCGTTGTACGCCCAGGCACCGCGACGGTAGTTTTTCATCCCCCGATCGATCCCGCCGGATTCTCAGACCGCGAGGAGCTCATGGCAACCGTGCGCGAGACTATCGCCGGGGCATTGCCGCAAGAGCGTCGGTGAGGGGCGGGCGGAGTGAACAGGCTACGGAGAAATTTGTTCCTCTGATGTTATCGCGGCAGGGCTTGAATTTAAGTCGTGCCCTATACCACTCAAATACGCTTGGGCTTTAGCCGTGAGGTAAGTTTGATGCGCCTAGAAATGGCCCAGGGGCTGAAGCCCGCAATTCCTTTGAATAGCTACGCCATGACCGGGGTCCTACCCTAACGCGTTTTTGTCGCGGTTCCAAATTCTCGTGAGGCACAAAGCCGCTAGTCCAGGTGCGTTAGCTCGCGGAAGATCTGGAAGCGCTCATCGATTTCATCGCGGGTGAGCGACTGTAACCGCTCGGTACCAAAGCGCTCCACTGAGAATGAACCCATCACGCTGCCGTAAAACATGGCGTGCTTCAGCACATTACGCGTGACCTCACCCTGTGACGCGATGTAGCCCATGAAGCCTCCGGCGAAGCTATCGCCAGCACCGGTAGGGTCGCGAACTTCTTCCAGCGGCAACGCAGGGGCGCGAAACGGATGGTGCCCGCCGGCAAACTGACCATCGCGGAAGAAAATTGTCGCACCGTACTCGCCATGCTTGATGACCAGTGCTTTTGGTCCCAACTCCAGCACCTTGCGCGCGGCGCGCGGCAAGCTATTATCCTCGGCCAACATCTTGGCTTCAGTGTCGTTGATGAGCAGCACATCAACGCGCTTGAGCATTTCGCTGAGGCTTTTGCGATGATCTATGATCCAGTAGTTCATGGTGTCGCCGCCCACCAGCTTGGCGTTGGGCATGGAGTCGCGCACGTTCGCCTGCAGCACCGGATCAATGTTTGCCAGAAACAGGTAGTCCGAATTCAGATATTCAGCTGGTAAATGTGGCTGAAACGTGGCAAATACATTGAGGTCGGTTTGAAGAGTCTTGGCCTCATTGACGTTCTCACCATACTCACCTTTCCAGAAGAACGTCTTGCCTTCCGCACGCTGAATGCCACGGGTATCCACGCCGCGCTTGTTCATCACGGCTTCGTGTTCGGGAAGGAAGTCATCACCCACCACTCCTACGACCCGCACATCTGTGAAGTAGCTGGCCGACAGAGAAAAGTATGTGGCCGCGCCACCGAGCACCTTGTCGCGAACACCATAGGGGGTTTTCAAACTATCGAAGGCAACCGAACCGACAACCACGATCGACAAAAGCTTGCTCCTATATGTTTTCGAAATACTGTCCCACAATGAGCCGCAGACGCTGCAGAGTTTCGGCAGGCACTTTGGACTTGTCGGTGATGATGGCGTGGCTCAGCGCAGAGCCGCACTTGCAGGTGCGTTCTCTCGGTAACACAGCCACCGCTTCGCGCACCACATTGCAGGCGTTTTCGGCATTTTTTAGCAGCACGCCGACGATCTGGTCGACCGTAACACTGTCGTGCTCAGGATGCCAGCAGTCGTAGTCGGTGACCATGGCGACCGTGACGTAGCAAAGCTCGGCTTCGCGTGCGAGGCGCGCTTCGGTCAAGTTGGTCATGCCGATGACGTCCATGCCCCAACTGCGATACAGGTTCGACTCGGCTTTCGTGGAAAACTGCGGGCCTTCCATGTTGAGGTATGTGCCGCCGAGCTTCACGTTGACTCCGGCGCGCTGGCACGCTTGGTGAACGAACTTAGCCATTTCACCGCAGATGGGATCGCCCAGTGCCACATGCACCACCAAACCGTCGCCAAAGAAAGTATCGACGCGGTGCCGCGTGCGATCGACGAACTGGTCGGGAATAACGAAGTCCAGCGGCTTGTGCTCCGCTTTCAGCGAGCCAACCGCTGATAAGGACAGAATGCGCTCGACCCCAAGTTCCTTGAAGCCGTGGATGTTGGCGCGATACGGAAGCTCAGTCGGCATGAGGCGATGACCACGGCCATGGCGCGACAGGAACGCCACTTTGCGGCCGCTGAGCGTGCCCAGTACGTATGCATCCGACGGCGCACCGAACGGCGTATCGAGTGATATTTCTTGCACCTCGGTCAGGCCAGGCATGGAGTACAGACCACTCCCGCCGATAATTCCTATCTCTGCCTGCAAAGGATCACCTCAGAGGATGGTGTGCAAACTACCGATTATACAAAAGCGAAAGGGACGGCTAAGAGCCGCCCCTCAGGGAAACGAATTGCATTACCGCATCAGCATCGCCGAATGGGCGCTGCCCATGATTCCCAACGACCAGTTCACCATATTGATGAAATAGTTGGGAAAGATGCCGATGAGGATTGTCCCCGCAGCCGTTACGGCCAGCGCCAGCCTCATTGCCGGGCCAACTGAGACCGGCTCTGTATCGGTCACTGGACGGATGAGCATCGCGCTCGCAATCCGCATGTAGTAGTAAAGCGCAATCACTGCGTAAAGCACCGCCAGCGCTGCCAGCGCGTAATGTCCGGTCTGAATCAGGCTGAGAAAGATGAAGTACTTGCCCCAGAACCCGGCCAGCGGAGGAATACCCGCCAAGGACAGCAGGAACGCAAACATCAGCAGCGCTTCTACCGGCGCCTTGGAGTACAGTCCGGCGATGTCGTCGATATCGTCGCCGATGATGCTGCGCCGGCGCAGCGAGGTAATCACAGCGAACGCCCCAAGATTCATGAACGTGTACACCAGCAGGTAGATCATGATGGCCATGATCCCCGTGGAGTTGTTTACGCCGTCACTAGCTACCAGACCCAGCAGCATGTATCCCACATGGGCAATCGACGAATACGCCAGCAGTCGCTTGGTGTTGTTCTGCGAAATTGCCGCCAGGTTGCCAACCGTCATCGTAACAATCGAGACGATAATGAGCAGCGGCACGTACATCGACCGCAAGGGGCCGAGTCCGAACAGGAAGATCCTGAGCAACAATGCCCATCCCGCGGCCTTGACCGCAACCGACATGAACCCGGTCACGCTTGTGGGTGCTCCTTCGTATGCATCGGGAGCCCATTGATGGAACGGAACTGCGGCGATCTTGAAGAGCAGGCCGACTGTCGTGGTAAGCAGCGCAAACGCGACCACAGGATCATGCGGGCGCTTCGCAATGACGTTGGCCAGGCCATGCGCGATGAATCCGAGATTTGTGCTGCCGGTGATGCCGTAAAAGAGCGACAGACCGTAAGCGAACAGACCCGATGAGAATGCACCGAGCAGCAGATACTTCAGTGCTGCCTCGTTCGAACGCTTGTCGCGGCGCAGAAAACCCACTAACACGTAGGTCGAGATTGCCATCAACTCAAGGCCGATGAATAACAGCACAATGTCATAGCCGGCGGCCATACACATCATGCCCACGACCGAGAACAGCAGCAGCGCGTAGAACTCTCCGTGATTTTCCTGCTCGATTTCGAGATAGCGCATCGACATCAGGATGGCGATGGCCGCGCCGATGAGAAACAGGTAGAAGAAATAGATGGCAAAGCGGTCCACCACCAGTGCGCCCATGAAGCCCGACAGCGCTTCCACAACAGCGCCGCGCTGCTCCGCCGCGCGATACGCAAAATGCAGCTTGCCCACGGCCACTGCGGAAAACACTAAGCCGGTCATCGCAGTGAGAGCGTTCACTTGCTTCCACTCTTTGGGTAGCATCAGATCAATCACCAGGATGCCCAGTGCAAATAGCGAAAGCAGCACCATGGGCAAGGCCAGGACGTAATCCGTGCTCGAAAAATAAAGACCGAGCGAGTTGCTCACAATTGCACCTTACTTCCCGGCGGCGCTCGTTGCCGCGGGAGTCAATTGTGCCGTCTTCTTCGCAGCCGGCGCCTGCAGCTTGTTCACACCGGAATGGCTAGCAGGAGGTTTCTCTGTTGGAATTGCCTGAGGCTCTGTCGCAGGAGCACTCACAGCCGGTGGTTCGCGCTTGGACGGCTCTCCCGCGACAACAGGCTTGCTTACACCCGGATAATCCGGCCTCACCGTTGCTACCAGGTTGTTTACCGGAGTCGCCAGAACCTGAAACAGCGGCTTGGGATACAAACCAATCGCGAAAGCCAGCACCACCAACGGAACGAAGGTCGCAAGCTCGCGGGCTGACAAGTCACGCAGCTTCGCGTTCTTAGGATTCTCATTCTTTCCGAAGAACACGCGCTGATACAGCCACAGCAGGTATGCCGCGGCGAGAATCACTCCCGGCGCAGCCCATGTCGCCCACCATTTGTTTTCCATAAAGGTGCCCTGGAGAATGGTGAACTCGCCGACAAAGCCGTTCAGCAGCGGCAGCCCCATCGAAGACATGAAGATGATCAGAGTAACGGTTGCGTAGATCGGCATGATGTTGGAAATGCCGCCGTACTCCGCGATCTCGCGCGTATGTCGCCGCTCATACAGAATGCCGACGATCAAGAACAGGGCGCCGGTCGAGATACCGTGGTTAATCTGCTGGATCACCGATCCGCTCAGACCCAGCGGGCTCAAGGCGAAGATGCCTAGTGTGCAGAAGCCGAGGTGACTTACAGAGGAGTACGCCACCAGCTTCTTCATATCTTTCTGCACGAGCGAAACCAGCGCGCCGTAGATGATGCCGATGATCGACAGCGTGATCAGCAGCGAGCGCACCCATGCCGTCATCGAAACCGCTGGGAAGAGCGGCAGTGAGAAGCGGAGAAACCCGTACGTCCCCATCTTCAGCAACACGCCTGCCAGAATCACCGAACCCGCCGTGGGTGCCTCCACGTGGGCATCCGGCAGCCAGGTGTGGAACGGGAACATCGGCACTTTAATAGCGAAGCCGAGGAAGAACGCGAAGAACAGCCATATTGCTGCGGCGCCGGCAATCTTTGGCGCGGTGGCGTATAGCTCGCTGATCGAGAACGTGTACACACCTGTCAGGGTGTGGTGATGGAAGTACAGGAAGAGGATGCCGAGCAGCATCAGCACCGAGCCGAACAACGTATAGAGGAAGAACTTGATCGCCGCATAGAGCTTGCGTGGCCCGCCCCAGATGCCGATGAGCAAATACATCGGAACAAGCATGGCCTCCCAGAAGACGAAGAACAGAAAGAAATCGTTGGCCATGAAGACGCCCAGCATCCCCGTCTGCAGCACCAGGAACCAGGCGTAGTACTCCTTCACTCGGTCCTGAATAGCTTCCCAGGATGACAGGATGGAGATCGCACCCAGCAGCGTCGTCAGCATGATCAGCAGGAACGAGATGCCGTCAATGCCGAGAACGTAGCCCGCACCTATCGAAGGAATCCAGTTGTTGGGTGAACCCTCGACGAACTGGAAACCGGGACGGTCTTTCAGCGCCCAGAACCACGGCACCAGAGGCACGGAAACTACAAATCCGAGGATGCCGAAGATGTTCGCCATCCAGCGGATCGCATTCTTGTTCTCCTTGGGGATGAACAAGAGAAGGATCGTGCCCACCAGCGGCGTAAACAGAATGATCGAAAGAATGTGGTTATACATGAATACGCTCTCAGCTCTTCGCTCTTGCTCCAACCACCTGCCGCAAGCTTCCCGCTCAACCAACCTTGGCGGGCACCCAGCTCTAGTCAATTACTAATTGCCCGCTGCTGGTTGCTGCTTTTACCAATTCACCACGTAGTAGAAAACGAAACATACCAAACCCGCCACCATAACAAGCGCATACCACTGCACTAGCCCCCACTCCAGCAATCGCACCGGATAGGACGCCAGTCGCGCCAGAATTGCCAGCCCATTCACGCCGATGCCGTCGATGATCCATTTGTCCCACCAGACCGAGATGTTCGCAGTCAAACGCGTTATCCAGCCAGCGCCATTCACTGTTCCATCGATCACAACCGCATCAAACTTCGACGATGCCTCGCCCAACCCCAGCGTACCTAAGCGCAGTCCGCCTAGCTTCGCCCGGCCGGTGACGAACCAGTCGTAGAACTCGTCCACGTACCACTTGCGCAAAAGCGTCTTGTAGAAGCGCGGCGAGATCTCGTTGATCGGCTCTTTGTAGCCTTTATCGGCGATCTTGTAAGCGCGCTGCGCCAGGAACCACCCCAAGGCCGCCGCACCCACTGAGGCAAACATCAGCAGGTATTCCAGCGGATCGGTGTGCTCCACGTACTTTTCGCCGGCCGCAACCTGAGCCGCAGCGCCCTCTTTTTCCAACACCACCGATTCTTTGGCGAATACCGGCTCCAGAAACTTATCGAAGTTGTTTTTGCCACCGAGGCTATGTGGGAGGCCCAGCCAGCCCGCGCCCAGCGAACCAATCGCCAGGATGATCAGCGGTACCGTCATCGATGAGGGCGATTCATGGATGTGGTGCTCCACTTCATGCGACATGCGCGGCTTGCCGAAGAACGTGAGGTAAATTAGGCGGAACATGTAGAAGGAAGTCATCAGCGCCGTCAGGAAGGCGATGTACCACAGGTAGCGATAAGCACCTGCTTCACGCGACCACGTCTCCCACAAAATAGCGTCCTTGGAGAAGAAACCCGCAAAGCCGGGAATTCCGGCAATTGCCAGGGTACCGATCAGCATGGTGCCGAAGGTAGTCTTGGTTTTGTTGTGCAGGCCTCCCATGTGCTGCATTTCCTGCTCGCCGCTCATGGCGTGAATCACCGAGCCAGCTCCAAGGAACAGCAGCGCCTTGAAGAACGCGTGCGTAAAAACATGGAATACACCCGCGGCAAATGCGCCCACGCCGAGCGCCAGGAACATATAGCCGAGCTGCGACACTGTCGAATACGCCAGCACGCGCTTGATGTCGTTCTGCACTAGCCCGATCGTGGCGGCGAAGATTGCCGTCAGTGCGCCGATGATTGCTACGGTCTTCATGGCCTGAGGCGCCAATACAAACAGCGCATTCGAGCGCGCCACCATGTACACGCCTGCGGTTACCATGGTCGCGGCGTGGATCAGTGCCGACACCGGGGTAGGGCCTTCCATCGCGTCCGGCAACCAGACATACAACGGGAATTGCGCCGACTTGCCGCAAGCTCCCACAAACAACAGCAAGCATGCCGTCGTAATCCACGGATCGCCGATGGCAAACTTTCCGCTGCGTGCCAGCGCATTGACCTGCGTGTATTGAACCGACCCCAAATACCAGGCGATGGTCAGTAAGCCAAGGATGAACCCAGCGTCACCAATGCGGTTCGTAATAAATGCTTTGTTGGCCGCGGTCGATGCCGAATGCCGCAGGAAGTAAAAGCCGATGAGGAGATACGAGCACAAGCCTACGCCTTCCCAGCCGACGAACATCAGTGCGTAGTTGTTCGCCAGGATCAGCGTCAGCATGGAGAACATGAACAGGTTGAGATATCCAAAGAAGCGGTAGTAGCCGCCTTCATGTCCCATGTAGCCGATCGAATAGATGTGAATCAGCATGCCCACGCCGGTCACGAACAGCAGCCAGATGGCAGAGAGGGGATCGAGCAGGAATCCGACATCGGCGCGGAAGGGCGCAGTCTGACCGCCATGCATCACATAGCTCAATGCGTTGTCGCCGGTGCCGAGCCAAATAAAGACGATCTTCTCGAACGGTTTGCCCGGATTAGCCGCTGCGTAGCTGGTGTACTGCCACACCGCCAGGCATGCCCAGGCAAAGGCCAGCACCACCATGCCGACGCAAACGCCGCTTACCGCAGATTTGGTCAGCTTGCGTCCGAAAAAGAACATGCAAGCCGCACCCATCGCCGGGAACAGCGGAATCAACCAGATGTGGTCAAGAAAGTACATAGTAAGCCCTTAGCAACTAGCTAAAGCCATCTGCAACCGTTGACACGCCATTGGCGCTCAACAAATCGTCCTTCACTTACAACCCGCGACATCCAAAGCTAGTCGCTAGTTGCTTTTTCACCACTTCAACAAATCTGCCTCATCCACGTTGATCGTTTCTTTGTTGCGGAAGAAGGCGATAATGATGCCCAACCCAACCGCAGCCTCAGCCGCGGCATCGGTGATGATGAAGATCGCAAATATCTGCCCGTGCAATCCATACAGTCGCGAAAACGCCACCAGGTTCAGGTTCACGGCGTTCAGGATCAGCTCGATCGACATCAGAATGATGACCACGTTGCGCCGCGTCAGCACGCCGATGGTGCCAATGATCAGCAGCGCCGCCGCGACGACGAGGTAGTGCAGTGTTGTGATCTCAGCCATCTCAGATCCTCTTCTTCGCCATGACTACGGCACCCACGATCGCCACCAACAGCAGCAGCGATGCAATTTCGAACGGCAACATATACGGCCCGTAGAGCGTCATGCCCACCATCTGCGTGTTGATGCCTTCAGGTAGGTCGGCAACTTCATGCAGCGGGAAAATCACCTTGCCCTGCCGAATGACAAACAACAGCAATCCACCTAGCGCGAGTGCGACAACAAGCCCCACCAGCCACTGCCTGTTGAACTGAATCTCGCGGATGTTCTGGTCCAGATTCACCAGCATGATGACGAACAGGAACAGCACCATGATGCCGCCGGCGTAGAGAACGATCTGCACCGCCGCGACAAACGGCGCATACAGCATCAGGTACAAGCCAGCTAGCGAGATCAGGGTTCCAATCAGCGACAGCGCAGCATGCACCGCGTTTCGGCGGGTGATGACAGCGATGGCAAACGCAATCGCGGCGAACGACAGACCGTAGAAGAAGATCGGTGTGGCAACTGGATTCATCCCGCGATTCTCCACGCTGGCGACTGGCTACAGGCAACTGGCCACTTCACTTCGCGTACCTCACCGGCGCCTGCCCCTTCTCCAGTGCCGCTTGGTCGAGCATCATGCCTTGGCGGCTGTAGAGCGCCATCTCGTAATCCTGGGTTAACTCCAATGCATCAGTCGAGCATGCCTCTTCGCACAATCCGCAGAACATGCAGCGGCTGAGGTCGTAGGTCCACGACACCACTTCCTTGCGCTTGCTCACTGGATTACGCTCGCCTTTCACCGTGATCAGCTGCTCCGGACAGGCCAGCGCGCATAGGTTGCACACAATACACAGCGACTCGCCCGTATCAGGACTTACGTTCAGCCGCGGCTGCCCCCGATAGCGTTCGTACACCACCGGACGCTGCAGCGGATACTGCTCCGTAATTCGCTCCTTCTCCGATTGGTTGTGGAACGTAACCGACAGCCCTTTCACCAGGTCCACCAGAAATACGTTGCCCAGAAACGGACTCAAACTCACCTTGTCCCTCCTACGACCACCGCCAGCAATTCATGCCTCATGCCCACCAGTGCGGTCAAAATCAGCACACCAAGCCCGATGGGCAGCAGCACCTTCCAGCCCACCTTCATGAGCTGGTCAAAGCGGTAGCGCGGAAATGTGCCGCGATACCAGATGTACAGGTACATAAACACTGCAACTTTGGCGACGAACCAGAAGATGTCCTGAATGCGATCGCGCACTGCCGGTGCCAGCATAACCAGGCCAAGCAGTCCTAGCAGCGCGCCAAACGTACCCAACCCTATCGCCTGCGCCCGCATCTGCACGATCTTCGGCATCCGCATGGTACCGAGGAAGCAACCCGCTGCCATCACCAGAAACGACAGCCCCGGAATGAGCGAGAAGGCCAGATCCCATGCCGGGCCGCTCAGCAGGTTGGGGAAGGGACGCAGCCATCCGCCCAGCCATAGCGTTACCGCAATGGACGACACTGCCAGCATCGCCGCGTATTCCGCCAGAAAGAACAGCGACCAGCGGAATCCGCTGTACTCGGTGTGGAAGCCGGCCACAAGCTCCGATTCGGCCTCAGGCAGATCGAAGGGGGCGCGGTTCGTCTCAGCAATCATCGCGATCGCAAACACCACGAACGCCAGAAATCCCAGTGGGAAGAACTTAAAAATGAACCACACGCCCTGCGCCTGCTGCGCCTGGACGATACCGATCATGCTCAGCGTGCCGGTGCCGGTTTGCAGGCTCGTCATCAGCACCGCGCACACAATCGCTAGCCCCATGGCCACTTCATACGACACCATCTGCGCGCTCGAACGCAGCGAGCCCATCAGGGGGTAGTGCGAGTTCGACGACCACCCCGCCATGATGATACCCAGCACGCCCAGCGAGGAAATCCCCAGCATGAACAGCACCCCGATGTTCATGTCGGTTACGGCGTGCGTGCGCCCAAAGGGCACCACCAGGAACGTGGTGAAGGCCGTCATTGTGACAACGACCGGCGCGCTCCAGAACACCAACTTGTCAGCATTGGCCGGGATGATGTCTTCCTTGATAAGCAGCTTCAGCGCATCGGCAAATGGCTGCATCAGTCCGTGCGGGCCCACGCGCATGGGGCCAAGGCGAATCTGCATGTGCGCGAGGATTTTGCGCTCCAGCCAGTTCATGGCGATAACAGCCAGCGAAATCCCCAGCGTAATCGCAACGATGTACAGCAGAGCCCAAAACTGGCTACCTGCCTCACCGGGCGTAACGGTCGAGTTTAAATAGGTTTTAATTGCGTCCAACATTTGAGCCATTAACAGTTAGCAGTTTTCGCACCCGGCAAGTTCGCATTTGGCACTTAGCAAAATCATCAACTGACCACTAGCCACTGCCTTACCGGTCCACCTCTCCCAGCACAATGTCGAGCGTGCCGATCACCGCAACCACATCAGCGACTAGCATCCCGCGCACCATGGTGTCGAGGGCTTGCAAATTCACGAATGACGGCGGACGCACGCGCACGCGATAAGGCTGGGTCGAGCCGTCACTCACAATGAAATATCCCAGTTCACCTTTCGGCGCTTCGATGGAGTGGTACACCTCGCCCACTGGGGGCTTGATCACCTTCGGCACCTTAGCCATGATGGGGCCCGGGGGAATCCGCTCCACCGCCTGCTGCAGGATGCGCACTGACTGCCGCATTTCCGCGATTCGTACCAGGTAGCGATCGTAGGTGTCGCCATTCAGTCCGGTTGGAATCTCGAAGTCGAGGTCCTTGTAACACTCGTAAGGCTGCGCCTTACGCAGGTCCCACTTCACGCCGCTGGCGCGCAGCACCGGACCGGTCACACCCAACGCGATGCAATCTTCCGGCTTCAGAATGCCGACGTTCTTCGTACGCGTCACCCAGATGCGGTTGGTCGTCAACAACTCTTCGTATTCGTCGAGCTTGGGCAGGAAGAATGTGCAATATTTCTTCACGTCCTGCTCGAAGCCGTCGTAGGTCTCGTAAATGCAGCCGCCGATGCGGAACGCATGGGTCGTGAGTCGCGCGCCGCAGTACCTTTCGAAAATCTTCAAGATCTCTTCCCGGTCGCGGAAGGCGTAGAACAGCGGCGTGAGCGCCCCGATGTCGAGCGCATGCGTGCCCAGCCACACCTGGTGGCTGGCAATGCGGCACAGCTCGGTCATGATCACGCGGATGTACTGCGCACGCGCCGGCGCTTCCACACTCAGCAGCTTCTCAACTGTCTCGCAGTAGCCCAGTCCGTTTGAGACCGCCGCTACATAATCCATCCGGTCCACGTACGGATTGAACATGGCATACGTGCGGTTCTCGCCGATCTTTTCCACCCCGCGGTGCAGGTAGCCTATAACGCATTCGGTGCCCAGCACTTTTTCGCCGTCGAGCTTGAGGATCACGCGCAGCACGCCGTGGGTGGACGGGTGTTGCGGCCCCATATTGAGCACCAGTTCGGTGGAATCGAGAAAGGTCTTTTCCTTGGTGCCCACATCGAGGTTGTCGAGGTCGAGGTGGTCCGTCCCTTGGCTCATTGCCCACTCTCGATTCCCAGGTTGATCTTCACCCACTCGCGATCCTGTTGCAGGATGTCGTAATCCTTGCGCAGCGGATGCCCATGCCATCCCTCGGGCAGCAGAATCCGCTTCAGCCCCGGATGCCCGTCGAACACAATCCCGAACATGTCGAAGACTTCGCGCTCCAGCCAGTCGGCTGTCGGCCAGATCGGATAGGCCGAGGGCAAGCGGTCGCCATCCTTGATGCGAGTCTTCACCCGGATACGCTCGTTCTTGGAGAATGAATACAGCACATAGACGATGTCGAACTGCTGTTCGCGCTTGGGGTAGTGCACCGCGGTGATGTCCACGCAGTAGTCGAAGCCTTCGTCGTCATGCATCCGCCGCAGGATGTCGGTCACGATCGAGCAGTCCACGATCATGTACTTTTGGCCGACATAACCCACCGCCTCGACGATACCCGATCCGTATTCCTGCTTGAGCGTCTTTACGAGTTCCGACTCCCACGGCTCAGGCCTGGGGCCTTCCGGTTTGGGAGGCACGGTGGGCTTGGCAGCAACCCCCGCCGGCGCAGCAGGCTTTGCCGCAACTCCTGCCGCCGCTGGAGTCGCCGGGGCCGCACTCTTGAGTGCTTCGGCCGACTTGCCTTCGGGTGATGTGGTCGATGCAGTCGCCGTTGGGGTTTTTGCTTCGGGGCCGACCGTATGGTGCGATACCGGCTTAGCTTCGGATTTTTCGGGAGCGGGGGTCGCCTCGCGCGGCTTGCCGCCCTGCGCAGGAGGAGAGACGGGTTCTGGTCCCTTGATCTCGTCGGGCATTGAATGCCTCTCTATAGCTGCCGGTTCGATTGCCGGCCCAACTTCTAAGTTGTAGCAGCTTCAATCACAAACTATGACATGCGTGGGTCACGGCAAAGTGTGACTCGAATCACAAACTTGACAGGATTTTGAGTCTCGCAACTTATTGATTCTAAAAAGTCGCTGAAGTCGTCGGAAGCCTCACAAGCTGGTTCCTGGTACGAAATCGGTACAATTTTTTTTGAAATCGCGATTGAGCGTTGGCGCTCCATTCGTCAGTCTATCTCCATGGCTGGATAATCGATCGTAATGGGGCGGCAACCTTCTCTTGCAGACCGACACTGTCGGTTTTTGTTTCGAACCAGTGCCGTGCATAGCAAGCGCTCGCCTTCTCAGAAATCCCACTTGAGTCTGCACCGTGCCGAAATCCACCGAATTGTGCGAGCCCTCGTCGCGCCAATCGGGCATACAGCACGAGCCCGATCGCATCGCTCGCGGTGATGGAAGCCTGAAGTAAAGCCTTAGCCGCCTCGATATCTTCAGGGCCTCCACGTTGGGCTAGCATGTCCGCATACCAGTAGCGGGCGATCGGCTGTGCCGTAACGTAGGGGACAGCCTCTATGCGCGCAATGGACGCGCGATGATGCTTTTCGGCAGACGTCCAGTTTCCAGCACCGGCTGCTGCGATCCCATTCGGTGGCGATTTCCTCCGCTTCTAATTGCAAACGTCCGGCGATCCGCTTTTGTGACAAGTTCCTCCGCCGTTTCGATTCTGACTCGCTTGCGT
>Ga0066395_10000468_pt1 | contig 15104 bp, 19 predicted proteins | sample PanSoiPlot1MoBio_FD_61218 | JGI IMG/M metagenome (GOLD analysis project Ga0066395, IMG submission 61218) | Tropical forest soil microbial communities from Panama analyzed to predict greenhouse gas emissions - Panama Soil Plot 1 MoBio | ecosystem: Environmental > Terrestrial > Soil > Tropical... | reverse complement strand
GGAATATCAGGCGCTCAAGCAGAAATATGAAGTCCTGTCGGAATGCGACTCGGAGATATTGTTGCGCATCTTCGAGGGTGCCGAGCGCTACGTCAAGAAGGCGAAGGAGGAGTTCCCGGCGTTTAGTGCCCACGTCGCGGCCCGTTTCGCCGGCCTGCGGGACATCTTCTCGGTTGTGAACCAGGGGCACATGGCGGTCGCCGTTGGCGAGCGCCATGAAAACGCCCGCTACCTGTGGTTGTTCCGCAACCTGCATCGTTCGCTGTGGATCGCGGACCTCCGAGAACCGCTCGGCCAGGTTTTCTTCTGTTCCACCCCGGAGATTTGGCAGGACGCCATCGCCGCTTGCGTCAGCGCCCAGAACTTCGTGGGCAAAAGTCAAAAGCTCATCGAGGTGCCGCCGGAGGAAATATGGTTCTTCAAGACGACGGCGGACAACCCCCACATTGAGCGGGTGCAGCGATTTGACGTGTCAAAGGACTACGATTATAAACCTTGGTCCTTCGAGGGCGACCGGCAGATGGTGAATCGCAGCGAGCCGGCGGCGGAAGTGATCTCTAAACTGGACGACAACGAGGAGGTCGTGAAGGGCGAGAAGTGCCCAAGCACACTGCCCCCTTATAATATCAGTGGGTTACAGTCGTGGTGTCAAAAGATCAAGGAGCGGGTCAACGACATCGAAACCCAGGCACTCGTTATGACGCAGGAGGGCTGCATTACGTTGGATGATTTCAACGAGTTGGTGCAGGCGTTGGAGCAGGGCGAGCGTGATTTTGAAGGTATCTTGAGACTTTTGGAGGGTTGATGAGTGAAGGATACGACGCCTACGAAGATTACGACGTAGATGATATTCTCGTTCCCCGGAAGAAGAAGGTGGACGGAGGGAAGAAAGGGAAAAGGACGGAACGCAATCTTGTTTCCGTCTTGACCAAGCGGTTCGGGGAAGGTTTCAGCCGTTCCTTGGGGAGCGGCAATCGGTGGGGCCAGGTGGCTCACCTGCCGAAACACGCCAAGGACACCCTGACCGGCGACCTCTGTTGTCCGAAGGGATTCTTGTTTACGGTGGAGAGCAAAGGTGGGTATAGTGGTATTGACCTCGACTCCATCTTCGTCCGGGGCAACAGTGAACTGGACAAGTTTTTGGAGCAGGCGAGCAAGGACGCCAAACGCTGCAACCGCAAGCCGCTTTTGGTGTGGAAACGCGACCGCAAGCCCTGGCTGGCGTTTTTACACAGCGCCGAGTTGAAGGGCAGGCGATTCAAGTACCATCTCCACTACGGCAAGTGGACCTGCGTGGCCCTGGAGCATTTGTTGAAGCTGGAAGACGAATTCTTCTTCGAGAAACCCGATGAAGCTCATTAGTGTCGATTTCGATGGCACTATCGTCTGGCACGAGTACCCGGAGATCGGTGAGCCATTGCCCGAAGCAATTGAAGTTCTCATGGAGCTTCAGGAAGCCAAGGACGCCGAGGGCAAGCCCCGCTACGGACTTATTCTCTCCACCTGCCGCGAGGATACCAACCGGCGGCTTTATTTGACTGAGGCCCGCCTTTTCTGTGAGAAGCAGGGGGTCGTCTTCCGCTCGGTGAACTGCAACCTGCCCGAAGATGACTTCCGCGACAAAGGCGGGCGGAAGGTGTACGCTCATTATTATATTGACGACCGGAACCTGGGCGGCTTCCCTGGCTGGGCCTGGGTGCGCGATCTGCTGTTATGACTTCTTCTTCTTGGGTTTGCCGCCCTTGCCGCGCCAGGCGACGGTCTGGGCGTAGGGGTCGTCAGGGAAGTCTATTGGCACGTCCCCCTTCCACAGTTCCCCGCCAGCCACCTTGGCGTGTTTCTTGGCAACGGCACCCTTGGCCACCTGCTTGCCGATCTCGATTAGCCGCTCGATGCCTTCCTTATCCATGAGCATCTGAGCGATGGATTTGCCCTTCTCAAACTCGGCGGCGGCGGGGTTGCGAGCGCCGAGGAACTTCGGCACCGCCCCACGCCAGTCCTCGCCGCCCATCGCCGGGTCCATCTCCGCTCCGGGAACCATGTGCTTGGCCTGCGCCATCGCCGCTATGTGGGCCTGGCTGCCGGACCAGCCGGCGGGGTCGCCGGTGAGGATGGATTGCTGAAGCGGCAGGTCGCGGGCTTCGGGGTCCAGGTAAAGCAGGCCCAGGAGCTTCTGGTACTCATCGGCCTGGGGGTTGAGGGACGCCTTACCAGAGGCATACTGGCCGAGGCTCTTGGGCTGGCGCACCACATAATCGGTCCAGATGTCCCAAGCTTGCTTGGAGCCGACGCCGAACTTCTGGGCGAGCGTTTGCACCGCGCCATAATACGTCTCCGTCCCTTCGGGGGTCTTGGGCAGGGCGATCTGGCTGCCCTTGACGTGCCGTTGCAGTTTCTCCAGGCGCTCGATGTCCTGCGGGTCGAGGTTGAGGCCGCTCCCGGCCTTGCCCATGCCGATCTTGCCCACCCGTCCGTAGATGCGGGCGTTGTGGGCGTCGATACATGCCAACTCGCCAAATATAAGCTGGATGGCGAATGCGGCCTTGACGTGGCCGAGGCCGATATTCTGCATGACCAGGAAGTGGAGCATCCCGTACCAGTCCTTCTTGGCCGCATATTGTTTAAGCGCAGCGAAATATTTGGGACGGTCGCCCCAGATCGCGGCCACTCTGGGAGTCACGTCCTGGTTAATGAGCATGTGAATTTCTTCGCGGACGGTGCCAATGGCGTGGGCGATGTACCACAGGTCTTCGGCCTTGGGCTTTTCGGACTCGTAGCCGTTCTTGAGGATGCTGGCCAGGATCGGGAAGTAGCCGAAGACCGTCGTGAAATTGCGGTTGGCGGTCAGGGACGCGAAGATGATGGTGAGGGCTAGGTTGTCCTTGTCGGCCTGCGCCCAGGGGTTAATTACTTTGGCGGCGTGGGCGTCAAAGCCGCTCGAACAGAGGCCGGAGGCAAGCTCCTGGGAGAACTGCTGGACGCGGCCTGTGTCGTACTCCGGGGTCTTGCTGGCCGGGGGCGGCTCCGGCTCGAACAGACTCGGTTCGCGGGCTTGCGGGGGTTCCCCCTGGACGTACAGGCCCGATGGCAGCCGGGCAATGGCCTCAAGGTATTGCAGCCACTCCTTGAAGTTCAGTCTTCCTCGTACCATGCTTTATTTATCATGGCGCAAGAAAAAACCCCGGCCAGGGGCCGGGGTCTTTTATTTTCAAGGGAGGTTTCCAAGTGCCTCCTCCACTTCGCGGGCGACCTGTTCATCCGGGGGCGGCGACTTTTTGAGGCTTTCTCGTTTCTCGTTCAGTCGTTGCTCCAGAATGGCAAGGTCCACTGCGTCGTTGTTGGCGATGAGGTTATCGGGCAGCGTGAAGTCTTCGTCCCACTCGAAGATGTCCGTCTTGACGGGGTAAATGCGGTCGATCTTGCGGCCTTCCATATAGGCGCGGATGGCGAAGACGGTCTTCCGGTAAACCTGGACCGTCTGCTCGTCGCGGGCGTTGCTACGCAACAGGTAGAGCCAGAGGATGTGGGCAGGGTCGTCGGGTCCGTTAAATTCGAGCTTGGTTAGCGCCCGGCAAAACCGCTCGGTCTTGTCGAAGCCGTAGACCACGAGGGCCTTGCAGATCACGGCGGGCACGGCGGCGCTGGCCCGCTTGTGTGTCGGCAGCCGGTCCAGCACGAAGCGAATCTTGTCCTCGTGCTGACGTAGGAACGCTGCCTGTTGCCTCCTGCTGGCCTTCAGCCGGCCATAATTAGGCCCCTTCATCATCTGGTTCACCACCATCTGGGTAAGGTCATTCTTGGCAGGCATGGGGGTTGTGCGACCTCCTGGGCTGTTGACGTGCCCGGTTCCGTTGGTCACTGCCATCGTTAATTGTACCTCGGTTGGGGGTGGGCGTCAAAGGTTAGCGGAGGGGCGGGGGATCGAGCAGTTTGCAGGGCCAGTTCTCGCCGCAGTACATGCACAGGACGCTGGCGGGGGCCAGGCACATGCGGTCCAGGGCTACGATGGTGTCCTCGGCCACGACCAGGCGAAGGGAGGCGATGGTGAGAAGGGTGGGGGCAGCGCCGAAGCCGTGTTTGTTGATGTCGATGAGGTTGCGGAGGGTGGCTTCCGGGAAGTCGGTGATCTTGTCGTCATCGAGGACTTCAAAGGGCGTGAAACCTTCCCTGCCGCACTTGTCGCAGTTGAAGGCCCCGCCGTCTTCGAGCCGCTTGCCCCTTAGCAACGGGGCCAGGTGGTATTCCATCCGGCAGTTGTCGCAGGCCACTCTGTCGGGCAAGACCTGGAGGTTCAGGCCCGGAGGGGTCGCGTTAACGCCTTCGTGGCGTAGGCGGGCCACGCTCAGGTCCAGTTCGTAAATCTTCTCGACCGCTTCGGTGCCGTAGCGCTCCAGGGCGATGGCGAAGCCGGTGCGGTCGCCGCCGAACTGGAGCGTAGTGACGGTGACCCAGACGTTCTGCCGGCAGCGCTTGCACGGCAAATAATACGCCGGGTACAGGTCCACGGTGGTCATTGTATCTCTCCGCGTGGCGATCATGTGTTAGCTCCCGTCAGTTTGGAGCCGCACTTGAACAGCACGGCTCGGACCTCTTTGAGCATGTTGTAGCGATCTTTGTCCTTCAGGCCGTTGAAGACGTGGCCGCTCGTCAGCAGAATGTGGGCAATGTCGAGGCCGTCGAGCAGGGTGCGCAACTCGGTGATGTCGAGGGCCACGTCGTAGGTGTGGCGGGCAACGCGGCAGCGAGAACCCCGGCGGCAGGTACGGGCGTGGGCGGTGGTGGCGTCGTTGATCTTGCGCACCAACGCCTCCACTTCCGCCGCCCGGTGGTTCCGCTCCCCTGGGAACCACGGGCGCGACAACGGTTGGGGGCCATCGTCTTCCAGCAGCCCCAGCAGGAGCAGGGCGGCGCTGGCGGTGGCTTTCGACTCAGGTACGGTGAGCCGCATAGATTCCTCCGCTCAAAACTCCCACGGGTCATCAATGGAACGGTACTGTTGCTTCTTCTTCTTGGGCAGGATCGGCTCGCCGTCCGCGTCCAGAGGGCAGTTGAACGCCATCCAGGCCGGCACCGCAAGGCCAGACGCCGACACCGCCGAGAGCCGTTGGAGGCCGTCCACGAGTTGGCTGTTCCCATCGACGGCGATGCACTGGTTATGCGTTTGCCACTTGCCGTCGAGGATGTCCTTTTTGAAAGCTTCAACCACGGCCATGTTCGCGGGCCGGCTGTGCGGCCCGGCGCACCCCAGAAGCTCCTTGGCCATGTCTGGCGTGATCGTGACGACCTCCAGGTACGGCTGGGGCTGGCGGGTGAACTCGTGCCAGGGGAGGGTGCCCCCTGATTCATTGTACTGTCGGTTCAGGTAGTATTCCTGGTTCTTTTTCCCTTCTTCTTCAGGCGTCATAGCGACCTCCACTCGTGGTTCCGACGCTCATACGCCTCCTGCGCGGCCTCGGAATGTTTTTCAAATTCCTCCAGTGTAAAATCGTGTACCGAAGCCTTCAGGTCCGGCGGGGGCATGTCCTTGTGGGCCTCGTACCATTTGAAGACCCGCCGCTTGTCCCCCTCGCTCATCACGCCCACCTTGCCGGACTCCAGCAGGGCCGCGAAAATGAAGTCGCCCACGAAGCCGCAGGCGTTATAAGGCAGACCCCGGACCAGGCCGCTTTCGTTGACGCAGGCGTGAATCTTGCCGCCCAAGTGGACCCACTCCGGTGAGCCACCGATCAGGTACTCCACCATGCCCGCGCTCAGTAGCTCGGTGACGTAGGGCTGGTCACCGACCTTCTTGACCACCACTTCCACTTTCGGGGACGGCCTCGGCTGCCGCTTCGCCATTTTTCCGGTCCTCAACAACATAATCCAGCAAAGCCTGGGCCACTCGGCAATATTTGCCCTCGTCGTTGAAGAGGACGTGAATCTTGTCGTTGCGGGCACGCATCGGTTTGACGACCGCGCCACGCAGGAACAGCCCGTCCGCCACCCTGACCGCTTTCTTGGGCACACGTTTCATGGTAGTGGGCAGGGCGACGAAGCCGCCCTCCGGCACGGCCCACACCTGCACGTCGTCCACGAAACGGAGGTTGGGGTGGCGGGCCTTTTCCTTGGCCAGTACCGTGTTCAACTCCCGCGCCCGCTTCGCCGCGAAGGCTTCCTCCTCGGCCACGCCGAGCTTCATCTGCTTCAGCTTGATGCTGGTGATGACCTGGCCCTGATTGATGTTCTCGCGGTAGACTTCGCGCATCCGCCGCAGGCCCTCCATCGACAACTCCTTGGCGCAGCCCTTGAGGAGATTGCAAATGCAACACATGGTCTGGAGGTTTTCCAACTTCTCCGTGCCGCCGTGGGCCACCGGGATGATGTGGTCCTTGGTGAATAAAACTTCCCGCCCGTCCTCCATCCCGTATAAATTGAAGTGCGGGCGCGGGACGTGCCGGCCCTTTTCCAGCACCATGCGGGTGCCCACCAGGCCGCAGCAGACGCAGGTGCAGTGGTCCCGTTTGAACACCTGATAGCGCAGGCTGCTCATCTTGACCATGTAGGGCACGCCGTCCGCAATATATTCCCGCTCGGCCTTCGGCTCCTCGGAAATATGATCCAGCACGTTGGCAACGGGGATTTCACCCAGGACGATGCGCTTCGGCTGCTTCTCCACCACCGGCTGGACGCGCACTTTCAACCCGAAGGTCTTGAAGATTTCTTCGGGGACGTACTTTGTGAGAATGCCTTCCAGGTGGGCGATGGCCTCCTTGTTGGCCTGGTGGATGTCGCCATCGGACTCGAAATCCCAGATGATGGTCCCCAGCCCCTTGAATCTCTTATTCTTTTCCATCCTGGTCCTCTCCTTGCCAGGGGTGCGCCCAGCAGTCGCGGAGCCTTTGCTCCACCAGGGGCGGCACACCGAGTTGGTCGCTCCCCGTTGAAATGCCAATGAGGGCGGTGACGAGCCTTTGCTCGTATTTGTAGTTGCGGACCTCATCCTCCAGGTGGCGGACGTGGTACTGCTTCCAGGCGCAGGCAATCCGGCTCCAGACCGCGACCTCGCGTTCGGGGTGGGCGTCCCGCATGAACCCTGTTTCCCACTGCTCCAGGGTGTACTTCTCGTCGTAGACGTAGCGCCCGACCGTGTGGAACAGGACGCGGATTTTTTCCAGCAGGTCCACCGGCAGGCTGGCGTGGCGAATCGGAGCCGGCCCCAGGGCGCTCAGGGGGACGCGGTATGCCTTGTCGCCGGCCCCGACGATCTGGGCGCGGACGGTTGGCTCTCCGGGGGCGGGATCGGGCAGCTTGATGAGCGGCTGGCCGGTGATCTCCGCGTGGCGATGCTCGCGCTGGCGGCGGGCCTTTTCGTCTTCGCGCTGCTTGGCCCGCTCGCGTTTGGCACGCCGTTTGGCTTTCTTTCGGTCGTCGCGGTCGCGTTTGCTCATTGTGGCCCCGAAATGGAGGATTAACATAGACAGGGGCCGGAACCCCTGTCTATGTTACCGCCGGTTTGCGGCAGTGTAAACCTACTCGAAGTCGGCCAGGTTGTAGATATTGCACTCCTGGGGGATGTAGTTCCCCACGATGGACTTGATGTTGTAGGGGGTGCCGCCACTGATGAACCAGTACCACTGCTCCGGCTTGTCCGGGGTCACTTTGTTGCCCCAGCCGTCCGTGATGACGAAGACCGCCTCCGGGTAGCGGCCCGCGTTCTCGCCGTCCCGCATTTCCTTCTGGATGAACTTCTCCAGAATGTCGAAAGCCGTGCCCCCGCCGCCGTAGACCTTCTTGCTGGCCAGTGTCGTTTCCTTGACGACGGTATCGAAGCAGAACAGGCGAATGTCGAAGCGGTCTTCGGGCAGCGACTCCGCAGCCTGGAAGAAGCGGTCCTTGAGTCCCCAGCAGGAGCCGGACGTGTCGAGGAAGAAGTACACCTTGATGCGGTGCTTCTCGTCGTTGACTTCTTCCACTTCCATGTCCGAGGGCAGGAACATATCCTTCGGCAACATCGAGAACCGGCGGTTCAATCGCGCCCACTGCTCGCGGTCGCGGCTGTCGTCCACGAGGTACTTCTGCGCCCACTTCTTGATGACCGTCTCCCACTTTTTCTTCTTCTTCACCTTCTCGGTGGTGACGAAGTGCCACTGTCCGCCGGTGCCCGTGCCGGCTCGCTGCTCCTCCTTCTCGAAGTGCTTGTCGATGATGCCCTTCAACGTGGCCTTTTCTTCTTCGGACAACCCCTCATCGAGCCGGTCGATGACTTCGGAGAAGTCGCTGTCGTTCATCAGGCTGTGGTCGTCCACCGTGCCCAGGCCGTCGCCGGGCTGGGGCTTGCCGTCGCCCTTCTTGCCCTGGCCCGTGCCGACGCGGATCAACGGCAGGGTGATCTTCTCGAACAGGTTGATGTAGTATTCAAAGCAGTCGTCGTCCGGGATCGGACGGCCCTTGTCCTGCTTGATGGACCCGTCCGGCATCTTGAACACGGTGTCCACCCAGCAGAGCTTGTCCCAATTACGAATTTGGCTGCGGTCGAAGCCGAAGCTGCGCAGCAGCATGTGGTTCACGACAATATCGAGCGCCACGTTGCAGGCACGCGGGTCGTCGGTGTCCTTGATGCGGACGCCGTGGTTGAGGATGACGTGCAGTGCCTCGTGGCAGATCGTGAACAGGCGCTCATAGGGGGTGGAGTATTCCCAAAACTCCGGGTTGAAGTGGAAATATACGAAGTCCCCGCCCCGGTCGAACTGGATGGCGGCGGTTTCCACGGCGTCGGAGAAGATGGGCTTGCCCATCTCCCACAACTTGTAGAATACCGCGTGGTGGCCTTCCAGTTCGCGGCAAATGTCGCGCCACTGCTCGGCGTTCATGCGGGTGATCTTGGTCGGCTTCTTGGCCTTGCCCTCGTCGCCCTTGATGGCGTCCGGCGCGGCCTTGTCGAATGCGGATGGCTTGGTCATGGTTTCCTCGCGTTGGGGGCCTGCCTCTACCGCCCCTGAACCCGCCCGGCGTTCACGATCCGGGCGGGTTCAGGGTTTTTATTTTCCGAAACTGTCAATGGCCCCCTGGCGGGGTGAACAGTTTGTTGGCCAGGCCGGCTTCCTTGATCTTCTCCAGCAGGTGCCGGAACGTCGAGCCGTGGGTGGTCACAATGTCCACCCAACCCTTGCCGGTGCTGGCCGCGACCTGGGCAACGCAGTGGTTGACCATGTTGATGAGCAACTTCATGCTGTTGCTGCCCACCGTGCTGGTCCAGCAGCGCCCCACGATGGCGTCGAACAACTCCAGGGTGGCGAGGGCGTCGGCTTCGCCCATCTTCTCCGGGATGTTGGTGGCGATCTGCTGGTACAGCTTCATGCGCTGCTGGGTCGTGTCCATCTGCTCGCGCTTCATCTGCGCGACTTGCTGCGACCAGGGCTGGTGCAGTGCGGGCGTCTTGTTGAAATGGGCCGGGGCCGGCTGGCTCGGCGCACCGCCGGTGAAGCTGGACGCCAACACCTGATTCTCGGTCAGGGCCTTGCGGATGCGCTTGACCAGTTTCTTGTTCTGGTTCGCGTTGAGAATGTCCTTCATCACCGCCTGGAAGTGGGGGTACTTCCCGCCACGGGCGCAGATGAAGCGGCAGGCCCGGTCGTTGTTGCTCATCAGGACCGACAGCTTTTCCTTGTTGAGCAGGGGGAGGAAGAACTCCATCAGCGTCTCGCTGTCCGTGATATAACGGATGGCGCTGTTGTAGTTGTTCTCGTTGCTCAGGAACAGGCGAGCCGCCGTGGTGTCCTTGGACTTGAAGTATTCCTCCACCTTCTCCGACGCGGGGCCGGTGTTGAGAACCTGGCCCAGCTTCGTGCAGTTGGAGGAAACCGGCAGTACGTCCCGAATGTCGCCCTTGACTTCCCAGGCGTTCAGGGCGTACTCCAGGCGGCGGGGAGAAACCTTCTTCTTCTCCTCCTCGCTCAACTCGTCCCACCAGGAGATCGCGGCCTTGGCCACGCGGTCCCCGAAGCGGTTGATGAACCACGTCGCGGAGGGCTTGTAAGGCACTTCCACAGTAATATGGAAGCGGTCGGCCTGGGCGGGGTCGATCTTCTCCACGTCGTACTCGTCCTCATCCTCCGGGTTGATGGCAGCCCAGACCACCTTCAAGTTGGGGAATTCCTTGCCGTTGATGGACTTGAACTGCAAGCACTCCATCACCGCGTTGCGGACCTTTTTCGGGCTGCGGTTGAATTCATCGAAGAACAGCGCCTCGACCTTGGCCTGGGCGAACGCCTTGGGCCGCACCAGATCGAGGTAGGTCAGGCCGTCCACGCGGTTGAGGGCGTGGGAGACGACCTTCTTGCAGCCTTCCCCTTCCAGGTGCCAGTTCTTCTGCACCCACTCGTAGGCCAACTCCAGGTCGATGCTGGCCAGTTCCTTGAGAATCTGGAAGGCGTCGGGAACCTTGTCGAGAATGCGCTCCTTCGGCACGCCCACCAAGTCCACCCAGGGGTCCAGGGTGGATGCGGAGAAGTACAGGAACGTCTCGCCCATGACGAGATCGTGGCGCTTGAAGCAGTCCTTAATCATGGCCGTCTTGCCGACGCCATGACGCCCCACGAACATCACGTTCATGTCATGCTCGAACCAGAAGTCCAACTTTTCGTCACGAATCACAGGTGTCTCCTTTGGTCAGGGTTGCGTTTCCGCCTGTCTCTCCCGCCCCTGATACGTTCCGTCGTTCTCGATTTTTCACGGATTTCTCGGCGGACCCGATCAACCCGACGACCTTGTGATTCCATCGTACCGCAGGTTTGGGCAGTTGTAAAGTGAAAAACCCCGGCGGGGCCAAGCCGGGGTTTTTATTTTCCATCATGCCTGCGGCTCTTCCTTGGGGTGGTCGTCTTTCTGGCGGTCCTCCTTCTGGCTGCGCGGCGAGCCGGGCGGGACTTCCCAGCCCGGCAGCCAGGGGAAGATGTCGTCGTCCTGCTCGTACAGCTTGGCCACCGTCTTGTCTTCCATCAAGGCGGTGATGGCCGCGAGCGTCTTCTTGTAGGTGACCAGGGGGTTCTGGCTGCGCTGCGCCTTGGCCCGTTGCAGGAAGATATAGAGGGCTTTGGCTGGGTCGCCGTCGCCGGAGAACTGCAACTTCTTGAAGCGATTGCAGAACGGCTTCAGCTTTTCCTCCCCGTACCAGATGACGGCCTTGGCCACCGCCGCCTGCACGTCGGCGCGGGTGTTGGGCAGGTGTTCCCCGATCCAGTCGGTGACGTGCTGCCACTTGAGGGCGAACTGCACCTTGTCGGAGTCGGAGAAGCGGGCGCGGGTGGCGGTGCCACGCATCAGGGCGGCGACGAAGCCGGCGGTGCGGCTGCCCAGGCTCAGGTCCGTGACCATCTCGATGCGCTCGACGCTGGAGCGCTTCTTGCCGGAGTCGGCCACGAACTTGGCCTCGTCCAGCACGTTCCAGACGATCCACAGGGGCCAGCCCTTGTTGGCTTCCACGACCGCGATGGCCCGGTGCTGGCCGTCGAACATATTGCCACTGAGGTTAATGCCGATGGCCTCGTGGCTGGGCACCCACTGGTCGTTCTCGATGTCGTGCCGGTACATCTGCACCGTCCCGTCCGAGACGTTGCGGTTGTCCGGGTTGAAGCGGAGCAGTTCTTCGGCCATGTCGGGCGTGACGAAGACGAACTCGCCGTACTGCGTCCGCTTCTTGGGGTACTGGAACCACGGCTTCTTGAGGTCGTCCTCAAGGGCCTTGGATTCGTAATACTCCTTGTTGGCCAGCGCCTCCTCCCAAATCAGGTCTTTCTGCGCCCGCGACTGGATCACTTCCGGGATGTCGGCCAGGTCGGGGATCGCCACCGGGTCCAGCACCGCCGGCCCCGCATCGCCCCCATCACGGACGGCGGCGGGGATCGAGTGGCCGGCGTCCGCGCCGGGCTGGTCGGACAGGCCCAAACCTTCCTTGATGCGGTGGAGCTTCAGCAGGTACATCTCGTGGTGGCTGCTCCTGCCACCAGCGCCTCCGGCCCGACCGGGCTGAAGTCCTGCCAGGACATTGCCTTGCGGCTGCTTGGCCCGCTCGGCTTCGCGCTGCTGTTTGCGCTTGTTGCTCATCGACTGCCTCCCGGAATCATGAGTGATTTCGCACGCCTCTACTTCACTATACGGACGGGCCGCTCCGCGTAAAGGCCAAACCGAAAAAAACTGGCAGATTGACCCGTTCCAGCACACTCATGTTTTACCACGGATGGGGCAGGTTGTAAAGCTAATTTTTTTGTACACAAGTGTACCATTGTATATATGATGATTACCACCGTGGCCGTGAATTTTCTGGTTGACAAATTCCGCCGCCAGGAGTAACATCAGTTTGCAACGAACTGTCGGAGGACTTGATTGTGGGCGTCGAAACCGGAATCTCATGGACCGACCACACCTTCAACATTGTTTGGGGGTGTGACAAGGTGTCCCCCGCGTGCGACTTCTGCTATGCGGAAGTTTTCGCGCATCGCCTGGGGCTGGACGTTTGGGGTCCGGGCAAACCCCGCCGGACGTTCGGGGTCAAGCACTGGAACGAGCCACTTAGGTGGAACCGGATGGCGCAGAAAGACGGCAAGCGCCACAAGGTATTCTGCTCGTCCATGTGTGATATTTTTGAAAAACACCCGACCGTCATTACCGAACTGGCCAAACTGTGGCCACTGATCCGGGCGACCCCGTGGTTGGACTGGCAATTGCTCACGAAGCGTGCCCACCGGATTAAGAGTAACCTTCCGCCCGATTGGGGACAAGGGTACGATAATGTCTGGCTGGGAACGACCATCGAAAGCAACGACTACCGCCACCGGGCCGACCACCTGAAATCCTGCCCGGCCAAGGTCCGCTTCATCTCCTACGAACCCGCCCTGGGGCCGTTGGATTTGCTGGACCTGAACGGCCTCCACTGGATCATTTACGGTGGCGAGAGCGGCCCGCACCGCCGCCCCGACGATTCCGCCTGGGCCAGAAGCATGAGGGATCGCTGCAAGGCCGAGGGCGTGGCCTTCTACTATAAGCAGTCGTCGGCGCTGCATCCGGGCACCAACCCGACCCTCGATGGTGCGCAACATCACCGCTTCCCATTGGATTTGGTGGCGTGAGCAAAAAGAACCGGCTGGGTATCCCCAGCAAAGTCAACGTGTACGACCGGCTGGTGGCGATGTCCGCGAACAACGCGGACATCGCCGCCCTGCTCGACTGTCTCCACAAAACCCTCGAACACTTCCAGGTTCCGCGAGCCGACTGGCGGCAGGCCGGCGACGTGATCCAGCGCTTTTCCCTGCTGATCTGCCTTCAGGATGAACAGGTGTCCATAGGGGATGACCCGTCCCTGAACGTCCTGGCTGATATGGTCGAGCATTTCCACGCCCTCGCGGGTGACAAGCTCAAAAGCTTCGATCCCGTCCCTTCGTGGCCCCGCCGCTTTTCAAAATAAGAAGGCCGATGCCTATATATCCCTGTATTCACAGCAGGAGGATATATGGCCAGTCCGCGTACTAACAATACCTTTTACGTCAAGGTCAGCAGCGTCGTCAGCATGAACAACTACCTGATTGTCACCGGCGACAAGCCCTGGGTTAGCCACCAGGGCAACCTGAGCATCGGCAACGACCCCACCCCCGTCGTCATCCCCGCTAACAACTGGATCGTGGTCTACGCGGTAAACCCGGCGACCAGGGAACCGATCAACGTCAAGATACCAACACCAGAGGAGCTTCCCGCCTGGGCGAAACTTTGAAAATGGACAACACTTATTATATCAAGGTCGCCTCGGTCGTCAGTCCCTACGGTTATGTTATCGTGACCGGGCCGAGGCCCTGGGTCAGTGAGCAGGGCAACCTGGGGGTTGGCGATCCATGCCAGCTTCTTATTCATGTCCACAACTGGCACGCGGTCTGCGCCATTGACTCGGAGACGGGCGATCCTATTGACGTGATTATACCGTCCGCCGCTAAATAAAAAACCCCCGGCAGAATTTCTCCCGCCGGGGGCCGCACCCAAGCCGAGCGCGATTTAGAATTGGTGGCCGCATTTGCCGCAGAACTTATCGGCCTTGCGGCCTTTCTTCTGCCCGCAGTTCGTGCAGTATTGCTCTTCCTTGGCTTTGATTGACGTGACGCCCACCTTGTCGCCAGCCTCCGGCTTGTAGCCGCGCAGCACCAGCTTCATCACCACGAAATCTTCCTCCGCGTTGAAGCTCACCAGGCGGAAATTTTGGCCGGTGATGCCGCCGTCCACCGTGCAGCCTTCTTCCAGCGTTCGCGTGTCGGGCACCGGCGGCGACGGGGCCACGCTTGGCTCCGCGACCGGGGGTGGTATCAGGCCGGTTTCCAGATTGAGCGGCATCGCCGGGGCCTCGGCGCTGAGCGAGCATTTCATCTCGCCCAGGTTTGCGCAATTCATGTGCTGCCCGCCGGCAGTCATGCCCCGCCCCAGCGACGACATGGTGCCGCCGCCACCCACGGAGTAGGTGACCCCGCCATTGCCCAGCGTGTTGTCCACATACGTCCCGCCGATCCACACGGGCTGGTAAGGATTGACGTACTTCCAGGGGGCCGGAGATGGGGTGGGCACAGGGTAGGGGTAAGGATAGGGCAGGGGGAGCGGCTGGGGTTGCTTGAGCTTGCGGTTGCGCTTTGGCGGCTTGGGCAGGGCCGGGAGGCCAGGCGTCTCCTTTTCCAAGTAGAAGCGGGCCTCGATTACGCCCTTGCTGCCGTCCTGGTTGTCGCTTTTTCCCGTCAATTCCGCGTCTTCGCTCGTCAGTTCCACGAACTTCAGGGCGGCGTCCACGTCGCTGCGGCGGAAAATGTCCACCGCCTCGTCGGCCTCGATTACGAAGCCGCCGCCGGAGATGTTCTCGTTGTCCACGAACAGTTTGACCAGGGCACGGCGGTTTTTGTTCCGGTTGCGACACCGGATGCCGTACTCGCTGCCGAAGGGGATGGGAACCACGCCGTCAGCACGTTCGCTGGCGACGTTACCGTTGAGCAAAACGCTCAACACGAACCGACTTGAGTAAACCATACGAAACTCCTTCTGTTGAAAAACCCTAGTCCGCAGTCGGGCACTGGTTCGCGGGTGGAGTCAGCACCCGCACGGAC
>Ga0066395_10000466_pt1 | contig 15108 bp, 11 predicted proteins | sample PanSoiPlot1MoBio_FD_61218 | JGI IMG/M metagenome (GOLD analysis project Ga0066395, IMG submission 61218) | Tropical forest soil microbial communities from Panama analyzed to predict greenhouse gas emissions - Panama Soil Plot 1 MoBio | ecosystem: Environmental > Terrestrial > Soil > Tropical... | reverse complement strand
ACGTCTACGACCTGACCATCGACGCCGACTCGCGTCCGGTCGGCCACGACGCGAACCCGGCGGACTTCAACGGCATCCGCGTGAAGTCCGACGAGAGCCGCGGCGGCCTGGTCGACAACATCGTCTACGAAGACGTCTGCATGCGCGACATGGTCAACGGCATCCTCGTCAGCACCGCCTACAACCCGCTGTTCGCCGGCATGAGCTATCCCGACTTCCGCAACCTGACGTTCCGGAACGTTCGCGCGGTCACCTGCGGGGGCCTGCAGCCGGCGGTCGTGACGCTGGAGGGCTACAACCAGACGCTGCGGCCGACCATCACGCTGGACAACGTCGTCTTCGACAACATCAACCCGAAGATCGGCGTCGCGTCCGAGTTCGCGCAGTTCAAGCTCGGCCCGGGCGACGTCAACTTCGACGTCCAGGGGCACGGGGTCGACGTCGTCAGTAACACGCAGACCGGAACGTCGACACCGAAGGAGTGTCACTTCCCGACGCTGCCCGCGCCGCAACCTCCGCCCGGGTGGAAGTTCTGATGAACATGTCGATGATGCGCGGACGTCGTTCGATCCTGCTGGTGGTGCCGCTGGCCGCGTGGGCGGTGGCGGGCTGCAAAGTCGAGCAGCCGGCCAGCCACGGCGAGTGCATGGTGAATTCGGCGCTCAGCTGCGACTCCGCCGTCCTGGCCGGAAACCCGGACGCGGGGGCGGCGCTGGGCCTCGTGGGCTACGCGTGCACGGGCGCCGCCCGGCCGGACGAAGGCGCGACCTATGTCTCCGGGATCCCGTACGGGATGGTCTGCGCCGACGAAGGTGTCAACGCGGACGGCACCAGCAACTTCTGCTGCACGCCGCCCAGCGCCCCGGTGTCGTGCGCCCTCGACTCCACCTCGATCGTCGCGATCTCGAACGATCCGTCGCAGGTCTGTCCCGAGGCAGGCAGCTACCGGTTCGATTGCTACGGGTCCGACCGGCCCGAGGCGCTGAACCCCGATCTCACCTGCGGCAACGGCATCCGCAACGGCCAGCTCGTCGAATATTGCTGCGCCGGCGCCAAGCGGCCGAACAACTGCGACGAGGCGAAGGGCGGCGTCTGCACGGGGGGCCTGGTCGGCTGGCACTGCCCGGCCGGCAGCCGGCCGCGCGGCGAGGACTTCGGCATGAGCGAGAGCCGCGCCGACTACTACTACTTCGTCTGCGGGATCCCCGGGCCGCCCGTCACAGACGCTTCGGGGGCGATGTCCCAGACCTTCTGCTGCTTCACGCCGTCGCCGGTCCTGCCGGGTGGATCGTGCGTGACGATGGCGAACCTCGATCAGATCCAGAAGTACGTGCCCGGCTGCACGCAGGGCCGAACGCCAGACCTGCCAGGCTTCGCGTTCGCCTGCTACGGGCGGGACACGCCCGAGGACGACTACACGCAGATCCATTGCACGCAGGCGCCCGTTGACGGCGCCGACGACAACGGCTTCGCCGCGAAGGTCTACTGCTGCGACTACCGCAAGCCGACCGGGCTCGCCTGCACCACGACCGACGAGTGCCAGACCCACTACTGCACGGAAGGCTATTGCTGCGCGCTCGAGAGCTGCCCCAGCTGCTATTCGTGCGGCGTCGGCGGCGTTCAGGGCACGTGCCGTCTCGTCCCGAACGGCATGCCCGACCCGACCGGCATGTGCGCGAACGGCTGCGACGGCATGGGCAACTGCCTGCCGTAGCGCCGGTCAGCGGCGGCGGCGACGCGCGGGCCGGGCGGTTCGCGCGTAGCAGACCGCCTCGATGTTGTTCCCCTCGCGGTCCTTGACGAACGCGGCGTAGTAGTGAGGGCCGTAGTGGGGACGCGGCCCTGGCCTGCCGTTGTCCTTGCCGCCCGCGGCCAGCGCCGCGGCGTGGAACGCGTCGACCTCCTCCGGATGATCCACGCGGAAGGCGATGTGGCTGCCGCCGGCGGCCGTGCGGTCGCGGCCCAGCCAGAAGATCTTCTGCGTCCGCGAGCCGATTCCGAAGGCCTCGCCGACGTCCATGTTGATCTTCATGCCGAGCGCGCCCAGCGCCGCCGTGTAGAACTTTCGGGCGGCCTTCAGATCGCGCACGCCGATGCCCATGTGATCGAACTCGACGATTCTGGTGCGGCGGGCTGCGGCCATGGCTCCTCCGTTGGGAGGCAGTGTTGGCATCGCCCGCCGGTTTGTCGAGGGGTCAGAGGCCGCGGCTCGGAACGAACGCAACCGGCTGCAGGGCGACCGGCGCCGCGCTCAGCGTGATCCCGGCGTCGGGGTCGATCCGCATCTCCTTCGTGCAGGCGAGCCCGCCGCGCGTCATGAAGCGGAGCTCGAAGGCCTGCGTCTGGCCGCTGGCCACGACCAGCGGATCCGCGGCGCGCCAGGTGACCGTCCGCAGCTCGGTGCCGTCGGGCGCGAGCAGGCGAAATCTGTCCCGATGAACGGTCGCTGATTCCGGCGCGCCGTTCCGCACCTCGATCTCGACGTTCTCTTCGATCAGATCCCAGCCGTAGTCTTCCGCCTCCTCTGTTTGCGAGCATCCCTGCCGCACCACCGCGACCTGGACGCCGGTCTGGGACCGCGCCGGTCCGGCGTTGCTGACGGGCGGACGCATCGGCGCGGCGCAGGCCACGGTCAGCAACGAAGGGACCAGGAACGACCGGACGAGGTGCGACGACGACATGCCCGCATGTGAGGCATGCGATGTGCCATCGCCGATCGCCGCACCGATCCGGGCCCGCGGGCGGGTGCGGCGCGCCGTTCCGGGAAACGCTCCCGATCGATCGGGAAATTTTCCCGATTTGCCGTTGATCGGCGATGGGAACATGCTGCTCGTCGGTGACTCGACGTTCGTTCCGGCCGCTGCTGATCGGGAGCGCGATGGGCCTGACCGTCTTGATCGTCGCCGGCCTGGCCTACTGGGACGCCATTCGAGAATCGGAGGCCGCGCTGCGCGAGCTGGCCGACGGGCAGGCGAACTTCGCGCGGGCCTTCGGCGTCACCGTGGACGCGCTCCGCGCCGCCGACGGCGGCAGCGACGTGGCGCTGGGCGCGATCCTGCAGCGCGCCGAGCGCTCCGGCTCGTCGCGCCTGTTCGTCCACCGCGCCGGCGAGGCGACCCTGCGGTCCACGACCGACGCGGAGATCGCATCGGCGCGCGTCGTCGAGGCGATCCAGCGACGCGAGCGCGCCGTCCGGATCCCGCGCGAGGAGGCGGCCGCCTTCGGCCTGCCCGCCCGCATGGCGATCGCGGGGATCGCGTACCCGGCGGATCCGCGCGGCGTCGACATCGTCGCGATCAGCAGCGCCGAGCACCTGCGCGATCGGCAGGCCTGGGCGCGCCGGCGCCTCTTGCTGGGCGTGGCGTTCGCGGCGGGGCTGGTGCTGCTGTTCGGCGGCGTCGCGCTGCGCATGCAGCGAAAGGAGCTGCTGCTCGAGGGCGCGCTGGCCGTCGCGGCCCTGCAGCGTCGCAGCGACGAGCGTCTGGAGCGCGCCAGCAAGGCCGCCGCGTTCGGCACGCTGGCGATCGGCGTCGCGCACGAGATCTCGACGCCCCTGGGCGTCATTGCCGCGCGGGCGGAGCAGCTCGGCACCAAGGTCGGCGCCGACGAAAAGCTCGCCGGCGCGGTGGCGGCGATCGCGTCCCAGGCGGACCGCATCAAGGTGGTGATCCGCGGCCTGCTCGGCCTGGCCCGTGGCGACGCACCGTCGGCCGAGCGGATCGATCCGGGGCGGGTCGTGACCGAGGCGGTGGCGCTGGTGCGGCACCGGCTCGACGGCGCGCGCGTGCCGGTGACGGAGGCGATCGCGGCCGACTTGCCCGCCGTGATCGGGGACGAAAAGCTGCTCGAGCAGGCGGTCGTGAACCTGTTGCTGAACGCCTGCGACGCCAGCAAGACCGTGGGCGGCGGCATCGTCGTACGCGCCGGCGAGAACGGCGGCGACGTCACCATCGTCGTCGAAGACACGGGCGTCGGGATCTCCGACGCCGACGCCGGGCGCGCCCTGGAACCGTTCTTCACGACCAAGGCGCGCGAGGGTGGGACCGGGCTCGGCCTGGCGATTGCACGCGAGATCGTGTCGAATCACAGCGGCACGTTGACGTTGGCGCCCCTGCCCCCGCGGGGAACCCGCGCCACGATCCGACTTCCGCCCGCGCGGGGAGCGACATGACCGACGCACGCCAGAAGATCTTGATCGTCGACGACAACCTGGAGATGGCACGGGCGATCGCCGAGGGTCTGGCCGAGCGCGGCTACGACGCGGTGGCGATCGGGTCGGGGCGGGAGGCTCAGCAGCGGCTGGCGGCCGGCCGCTTCGACGCGGTCGTGACCGACCTGCGCATGCCCGAGGTCGACGGGTTCCAGCTTCTCGCGACGTCGCGCGAGCTGGATCCAGAGCGGCCGGTCATCGTGATGACGGCCTACAGCGCCATCGACAGCGCCGTTCAGTCGATCCGCCAGGGCGCCTACCACTACCTGACGAAGCCGTTCAAGCAGGACGAGCTGGCGATCTTCCTCGGACGGGCGCTCGCAGACGTGAAGGTGCGCCACGAAGCGGCAGCGCTGCGGAACGAGCTGCGGGCCCGCTTCTCGACGGCCAGCATCATCGGCCACAGCGCGGCCATGGGGGCGCTGCGCGACCGGATCCTGCGCGTGGCCGACGCCGCAGCGCCCGTGCTGGTGCTGGGCGAGACGGGCGCGGGCAAAGGCCTGGTGGCGCGCGCGCTGCACGCCGACAGCCGGCGCGCGGCGGGCGCGTTCGTCTCCGTCAACTGCGCGGCGCTGCCGGAGCCGCTGCTGGAGAGCGAGCTGTTCGGTCACGTCAAGGGCGCGTTCACGGGCGCGGCCGCCGATCGACCCGGCCTGTTCGCGGAGGCCCACCGCGGCACCCTGTTTCTCGACGAGATCGCGGAGATGACACCCGGGCTGCAGGCGAAGCTGCTGCACGTCCTGGAGAGCGCCCGGGTCCGTCCCGTCGGGGCGAGCAAGGACCGCGAGGTCGACGTCCGCATCGTCGCCGCCACGCACCGTAACCTCGCCCAGCGCGTACGCGAGGGGACGTTCCGCGAGGATCTGATGTACCGCCTCGACGTCGTCAGCCTGACGGTGCCGCCGCTGCGCGACCGGCCCGAGGACATCCGCGAGCTGGTCGAACATTTCCTCGCCGACGCGCGCGCGCGCAACCCGCGGTCGCCGCTGCGGCAGATCTCGCAGCCGGCGTTCGACCGTCTTCAGCGGTACCGCTGGCCCGGCAACGTCCGCGAGCTGGCCCACGTCGTCGAGAAGATGGTGCTGTTCGCGGAGGGCGAGGTCGCGCGCGCCGAGGACGTACCGGAGGTCGTTCGCGACGCGGAAGCGCCGCCCTCCGCGGCGTTCCAGGGCGACATCCTGCCGATGCGCGAGCTGGAGCGCCGCTACGCCGCCTGGGCGGTCGGGCAGACCGGCGGACATCGCGGCAAGGCCGCCGAGAAGCTCGAGATCGATCCGAAGACGCTACGGAAGTGGCTCGACGACGATAGCGGCTAGAGCGGACGGAACGGAACGGGCGCCAGCGCGACGGGCGCGTCGTGCAGCGTGATGGCCGCGTTCGCATCCAGTCGCATTTCCTGGGTGCACTCCAGCCCGGCCCGCGCGCTGAACTGAAGCTGGAAGGTCTGCGTCTCGCCCTGCGCCACCGTGCGCGCGTCACCGGAAGTCATGGCGGGGGTCGCGGGCTCGCCACCGTCGGCCCCGCGCAGCACGAACCGTTCGGGATGAACCGTCAGCGGTTCGGGCGATCCGTTCCGCACCTGGACCTCGACCGTCTCGTCGACAGAGCCGGTCGGGACCTCGTCGACGGGTGCGGTCGTCAGGCAGGCCTGGCGCAGCACCGCGACGGAGACGCCGTTTCCCGACGACACCGGGCCGCTGTTCGCGACGGGGGGCATCATCGTCGTCGCGCAGGCGCCGATGCCCAGCAGCAGAAGGGCGATCGGGGAGATCGAGGAAATACGTGGTTGCAGCATGTCGATCGGAAGAGGCATTCGACATGCCATCCGCGATCGCCCGCATCTCCGTGGGGTCGGGGTGGCCCGCCTGTTGTCGTTCGGGAAAAACTCCCCCGCGATCGGGAAGATTTCCCGACCACCCACCGGCGTCCCGTCGTGGCGCCGCGCCGGGCGGCGTCTGGTACGGCGCGTGCTTTCGTCGAGCGCAATGCCGCATCACGCCGCCGTCAGCATCCGCCTGTCGGGGGCGATCGCGGCTGCGGCCGCCGTGATCGCGAGCCCGGTCCGGGCGGCCACGGAGATGCCCCCGCCGCTTGCCGTCATGGCGGCTGCGCGGGCGATGACGCTGGACGAGGCGCTTCGCTACGCACGCGCGCACCAGCCGTCGCTGCAGAGCGCGCTGGCCCGGGTGACCGCGGCCGCGGCTGACACCCGCGTCCCCCGCGCGCAGTGGCTGCCCTCGTTCGGCGCCACGGCGCAGGCGCTGGAAGGAACGACGAACAACAGCACCGCCTCGTACCTGTCGGTCCGCGAGGTCGGGATCCCGCGCATCGGCGGCACGCCCGTGGAGAGCACCGGATCGTTTCACCCGAGCGCGTCCACGCTGGCGGCGATCGGGGCGGGACAGGAGGTCTTCGATTTCGGGCGGATCGCCGCCCAGGCCGCGGTCGCCGACGTCGCTTACGAGGCGGAGCGGGACCGGGCCGACGCCGAGCGGCTGCGCATCGAGCTGCTCGTCAAGGAAGCCTACTTCGCGGTTCACGGCGCGCGCGCGGTCCTGCGCGCCGCCGAGGATGCCTACAACCGGGCGCGCGTTCATCGCGACATGGCGGCGGCCGCGGTCAAGAGCGGCCTGCACGCGCCGATCGAGCTGACGCGGGCGGAGGCCGATCTGACGAGGTTCGACGTCGGGCGCATCCGCGCGAGCGGAGGCCTCGACACGGCGCGGGTGCTGTTCGCGGCCGCCGTCGGCGTCGGAGATCGGACGCTGGACGCGGCGGGCGAGCCGCCGTCGCTGCGTCCCGCCCCCGCGCTGGAAGCCGGTTTGAAGCTGGCCCTCGAGCGCGATCCGGTGCTGGAAGAGGCCCGCGCCCGCCTGCGGGGCGCCGAGGCGGTGACGCGCGCGATCGCCGCCGAGCTGCGGCCCGATCTGCAATTGAGCGCGACCTTTTCCCAGCGCGGCGGCGCCGCCACGCCGTCGAGCGGCCCGCCGTCACCCGATTACGGTCCGCTGCCGGTGGTCCCGAACTGGGACCTCGGCCTCGTGCTGCGCTGGCCGATCTACGACCCGGTGGTGGCCGCCCGCCGCGATGCCGCCGCCAAGCGCGAGGAGGTCGCGCGCGCGGATCTCGCGTCGCAGGCGCAGCAGGAGACCGCCGCGGTCCAGCAGGGCTATGTGGCCGTCCAGCTCGCGCAGGCCGCCCTGGTCGGCCTGCAACGCGCGGTGGAGGCGGCGCAGGCGAACTACGCGCAGGCGGAGGCCCGCTTCAAGGCGGGGCTCGGAACGTCGCTGGAGCTGGCGGACGCCGAGACGGTGCGGACCGACGCAGAGATCCAGCTGGCGGTCGGGCGTTACGAGGCGCTCCGGGCGCGCGCCTTCCTGACCCGACTGTTTGCCGAAGAGGAGCGAGAGCCGCGATGACCAGTGACAACGACGTTCAGCAGCCGATCCGCAAATCGCGCCGTGTTCCGCTCGTCATAGCCGGCGGGACGGCCGCCGTCGTCGCCATCGGCCTGCTGATGGTCGGGCACGCCAGCTCGCGCGTGAACAAGGTGGCGCTGGCTGGAGCCCCGAAGGGCGTCACCGTCGTCGAGGCGAAGGCGGCCCAGTACCGGCCCGCGCGCCGGTACGTGGGAACGATCGAGCCGTGGGTCGAGGCGAAGATCGGCCCGCAGCTGATCTCGGCCTACGTCGACACGGTCCTGGTGCGGCCGGGCGACGCCGTCAAGCGCGGCCAGGTGATCGCGACCCTCGATTGCCGGAACGCCTCGGCGTCTTCGAAGGCGGTCGCCATGCAGGCGCGCGCGATCCAGACCGAGCAGGAAGCGATCGCGCACGAGGCGGCGCGCGTCGCCGAGCTGAAGGAAGGCGGCTTCGCCTCGCCGAACGAGATCGAGAAGCACGCGGCGGACAGCGCCAGCAAGGCCGCCGAGCTGATGGAGACGCAGGCGAAGATGCAGCGGGCCACGCTGGAGGTGAACGACTGCGTGCTGCGCGCGCCGTTCGCCGGCGAGATCGCGATCCGCGCCGCCGATCCGGGCGCGTTCGCCCGCCCGGGCACGGCGGTCGCGACGCTGGTCGACCGCGCGACGGTTCGGATCGTCGCGGAGGTGCCGGAAGCCGACTTCGACGTCGTCGCCCCCGCGACGCCGGTCCGGATCGTCGCGCTGGCGACGAACCGCGAACTCCGCGGAACGATCGCCCGGCGCTCGCCGGCGGCCGACTTTTCGACGCGCACCGTGCACGTCGAGATCGACATTCCGGATCCGAAGCGGTCGTTGCCGGTCGGCACGACCGCCGAGATCACGATGGACGTCGGCGATCCGGTGGCCGCCACCGAGATCCCCCTGGTCGCCGCGTCGGTGCGCGGCGAGAAGGCGACGGTGTTCGTCGTCGACCGCAACGTCGCCCGCAAAGGCGTCTATCTGTTGAAGGGGGAAAAGGCCGGCAGCCTGTTCGTCGATCCGGCGCTGCCCGCGGGCAGCCACGTCGTGACCGAAGGACGGGCGCTGCTCAAGGACGGGGACCGCGTCGACGCGCAGCTCGAGGCGGCGGGCGACGCGGGGACCAAGGTGGCCGGGATCGGACCGTGACCCGCCTTTCGCTGACAAACCCGATCGCGATCCTGATGATCTGCATCGGGCTGGTGGTGTTCGCCGCGGTGGTCACGCCGCGCATGCCGGTCGACACGTTCCCCGAGCTGACGCCGCCCGTGCTCGTCGTCGGGACGCTGGCGCCCGGGCTGGGCCCGAAGGACGTCGAGAAGACGATCACCTGGCGGATCGAGAAATACGTCAGCGCCACCCCGGGCGTCGACTTCGTCCAGAGCACGTCACGCAACAACCTGTCGGTCGTGTTCGTCTGGCTCAAGTGGGGAACGGATCTCAACGCGGCGCAGACACTGGTGCAGCAGCAGGTCGCGTTCGCGATGGCGGCGGTGCCGAAGTCGCTGGGCGTGCTGCCGCCGTTCGTGCTCCAGTACGATCCCTCGAACGCGCCCGTCATCCAGGTGGCGGTCTCGGGCGGCGGCCTGACCGGCCCGCAGCTGTACGACTACGCGTTCAACAACATCGAACCGATCCTCGAGGGCATTCCCGGCGTCGCCAGCGCGGCCATCGACGGCGGACGCCAGCGCCAGATCAACGTGATCGTCGATCCGGCGCGCGCCCAGGCCCGGGGCGTGACGTCGACCGACGTCGCGACGGCGGTCGCGCAGTCGAACGCGCTGTTGCCGTCGGGCGAGTTCATCGCGCCGAAGTTCGACGCCAACGTCTACACGAACGCGGTGGCCCGGCGGGTCGCCGACATCGGGGACGCCGCCGTCAAGCAGCAGGGCGGCCGCGCCGTGCTGATCAGGGACGTGGCCAGCGTCGAGGACGGCGGCTCACCGGAAACGCAGTCCGTGGCCGTCAACGGCAACGACGCCGTCTACCTGAACGTCCTGCGCGTCCCGGGCGGCAACACGCTGGCGATCGTCGACGCCGTGAAGAAGACCGTGGGCGAGCTGAAGAACCTGCCGCCCGGGCTGGAGGTCAAGCCGATCTTCGACCAGTCGACCTTCGTGCGCACCAGTTACAGCGGCCTCAAGCGCGAGATCGTCCAGGCCCTGATCCTGATCTCGCTGGTCATCCTGCTCTTTCTTCAGAGCGGACGCGGCGTTCTGATCGCCGCGATCGCGATCCCGATCTCCTTCGCGGTGATCCTGATTGTCCTTTACGTGACCGGGCAGACGCTGAACGCGTTCACGCTGGGCGGCCTCATGCTGGCGATGGGCCCGCTCGTCGACATCTCCGTCGTCGTGCTGGAATCGATCCACCGCCATCGCCACGCGGGCCGGACCGCCGCCGACGCCGCCCTCGAGGGGGCGAACGCGGTCGCCGTCCCGGCGCTCGCCGCGACCCTGACCACCGTCGCCGTTCTGTTGCCGGTCACGCTGCTGACGGGCCTCGCCAAGAAGCTGTTCGGTCCGCTCGCGCTCACGGTCGCGACCGCGATGTTCGCCGGCTACTTCGTCAGCATGCTGGTGACGCCGCTCGCCTGCCGGACGTTCCTCAAGGACGCTCCGCCCGGCCGGCTCGCGGAGGCCGTGCGCGCGACGATCGCCCGCGTCGCCGACGGCTACGCGGCGGCTCTCCGCGCCGTGCTGCCGTTTCGCTGGCTGGTTCCCGGCGCCTGCCTGGTGATGGTCGGCGCCAGCGTCTGGATGGTGACGCGCCTGCCGAGCACCTTCTTCCCCGAGATCGACGAATCGATGGAGGAGGTCTACGTCCGGATCGCGCCCGGAACGTCGTTGAAGGACGCCGCTCAGAGGATCCAGCGGATGGGCACCCTGCTGGCCAAGGAGCTGCCGCCCGGAACCGCCGACCTGGTGCTGACCAACGTCGGTTCGCCGGGGAACGCGCGCGCTGCGATGACCAGCCCCAACAACGGACCGCACATGGGATTCATCCGCGTGGCGCTCTCCGACCCCGAGCATCGCAAGCAGAACCAGCGCGAGATCGCCGACCGGATCCGCGCCATCCTGAACCGGAACTTCCCTGGCACAGAGTTCCTGCAAGCACCGGGCGGCCTGGTGGCGAGCGTCTTCGCGAATGGCTACCTCGCGCCGCTGGTCGTGGAAGTCCAGGCCGACAGCCTGGAGGAGCTGGACGCCAAGTCGAAAGCGGTCGCCGAGGTGGCGCGCACCGTCCCCGGCATCCGCGACATCTATCCCTCGCTGCAGACCAACTATCCGGAGGTCCGGGTCGACACCGATCGCACGCAGGCGGCGCTGGTCGACGTGTCGGCGCGCGGCGCCGCCCAGATCACGCTCGAGGCGACGCTCGGCAACATCAACACGCCCAGCGTCTGGGTCGACGGCGCGAACGGTCAGTCCTACTACGTCGTCACGTCGTACGACGGCCGCGCCGTCGACGATCCCAGCGCGCTCGCCCGCGTCCCGGTCCGCATCGGCCCCAACGGGGGCGCCGTGACCCTGGGGGCGTACGCCAAGATGGGCCGCGCGGTCGGACCGATCGCCATCGAGCGCAACCACCTGTCGCGCGTCGCCCACGTCCTGATGCAGACCGAGGGGCGCGACATCGGAAGCGCGGGCGCCGAGCTGGAGCAAAAACTGCGCACCGATCCCCGCACCCGCGACGTCGACTTCAGCTTCGTCGGGCAGGTCGATCTGATGCGGACCACGTTCTCGGGCCTGGGCCTGGCGATGGGCCTCGCCGTCATGGTCGTGTTCATGATCATGGCGTCGCAGTTCAAGTCGCTGCGGCTGCCGTTCATCATGCTGTTCACGATCCCGGTGTCGCTGCTGGGCATCGTCCTGGCGCTGACGGCGGGGGGCCTCGGCTTCTCGATCACGGCCATGATGGGCATCCTGATGGTCGTCGGCATCGCGGTCTCGAACGGGATCCTGCTGATCGACGAGGCGAACCGGCGCTTCAACGCGGGCGCCGATCCGGTCAGCGCCGTCGTCGCGGCGGCGCGGATCCGGTTCATTCCGATCGCGATGACCAGCCTCGCCACGATCATCGGTCTTCTGCCGACCGCGCTGGGCCTCGAAGCCGGCACCGAGGCCAACCGGCCGCTCGCCCTCGCCGTCGTCGGCGGCCTGGCCTCGTCGACCGTGCTGTCACTGTTCCTGGTGCCGACGATGTTCACGCTGATCGCGAAACGGGCGCCCGCGCCGGAACAGTCGCCGGCGCCGGTCGCAGCCGCGCAGGCGCACCCATGAGCGGCCCGCCCGCGTCGCGGCCTCCGTACGCGTCGATGCTGATCGCGCTGGACGACTCGCCGCGCGCGGCCGCCGTGTTCGAGGCGGGCACGGCGCTGGCGCGGCTGACGGGCGCGCAGGTATTTCTGGTTCGCGTCCTGACGGAGCCGACCGACATCCCGCCCGCCGCGCTCACGACGCCCGACAATCTCGGTCGCGACCTCGAGCGGGCGGTCCGCGGCGAATTCCAGCGCCTCATGAACACCGCCCCCGACGTCCCGTTCGCCGCGCCCCTCGTGGTCGAGGGCGATCCCTGGCGCCGCATCATCGACATCGGCAAGCAGCTCGACGTCGACGTGATCGTCATGGGCAGCCACCGCACCCACGGAATCGAGCGGGTCCTGGGGACCGTCGCGTCCCGCGTCGTCAACCATGCCGACCGCAGCGTCCTCGTCGTGCGCGAGCCGCCGCGGAGCTGATCCGGCGCGCGAATCCGGATCGGCCTGACAGCCGTGCGCGCCCACGGCGCCTAAGTCGTCGGGGTGGGCCTGCGGACCGGATTGCTCGCGACGCTCGCCACGGCGGCGGCCTGGCCCCCCGCGGCGCGCGCCGCCGACGAGGCGCCCCCGCCCGCTCCCGCCACGGCCGCCTTCGTGCCCGGCGAAGGCTTCACCATCGCCTCGCCGGACGGCGCCTACAAGCTGCGCCCGGGACTGAACGCCGCGTACAAGTTCGAGCCGCGCTTTCTCGACGGGCACTCGCAGAACCGCGACACGATCTACGCCGTCCGGCCGTTTCTCAGGGGCAACCTGCTGAGGCCCTGGATCCGCTTCCTGACCGAGGCGGAGCTGGCCCAGAATCCGCCTTATCTTCTTTATAGCTACCTGGAGATCCGCCCGCTGGCCGGCTTGGGCGCGAGGATCGGCCAGCAGAACACGCCGTTCTCGCGCCACGAGAACTTCGGCTTCACGTACATCCTCTTCCCGGACACCGACGCGGTCGCCGAATACTTCTGGACCGGACGCGACAAGGGGGTGACCGCGTTCGGAGATCTCGGATCCGAGCGCATCGAGTACCAGGCCGGCGTCTACGCGGGTTCACCGTTGCGCCAGTTCACGACGATCGCGGGCAACTACGTCGTCGAGGCCCGCGTCGCCTTCAACCCGCTGGGCAAACCGGGCGCGGCGGAGTTCGCCTACGTGCTCGGCGAGGAGCCGGCGCCGCTGCGTCCGTCGTTCGCCCTGCAGGGCTACACCGGCAACGTCCAGGACGCGACCGAGAACTTCAACCCGAGCAGCTTCAAGTTCGAGGTGATGCCGTCGGGGGTGACGACGCGCGAGACGGCCGCGGGCGCCGACGCCGTCCTGCAGAGCCGCTGCGTGATGCTGACAGCCGAGGCTTATGGCCGGCGCACGACTCCCGAGGGCGGCGTCGCCTACACATCCTTCGGGGCGTGGGGCCAGGCGGGCGTGCTGCTCTGGGCGCGCCGGCTCGACGCCGCCGTCCGGGTCAGCTGGGCGGATCCCAGCACCTCGCTCGCCGGCGATCGCTTCCTGGCCGGCGAAGCACAGATCACCTGGTACGTCAGCGCGCCCGCGCTGATCGTGAAGCTGCGGTACGGTCTCAGCGATCAAAAATCGCCGGGGACCGCGGCGCTGGGCGACGTGTCGCTGCCGGCCAACGCGGGTCGGCTGCAGATCGTGACCGCCCAGGTGAACCTGGCGCTCTGAACGAGCGCCCTGCGCGACCGACTAGAAAATGTACAGCGCCTCGCCGATGCCGCGGATGTTGTGGGGCGCGTCGATCGGACCGCTCGGTCCTCCCTGCGGCAGGTACCACACCTTCGTGTAGACGCCCGAGAGGCCGAAGCGCACCGACGGCGTCGCGTCCCAGAGCAACGTCGCCTCGCCGAACATCGTCCGGTCCGCGACGCTGCCGAGCAGCTCGATCTCGGTGCCGCCCGCCGGGAACAGCTTGCCCATGTTCTTCGACTGCGAGTAGGTGGCGTTCAGCGACAGGATGAACCGCGCGGGCGCGTAGTACTGCAGCCCGGCCTTCGCGGCCCACCAGTCGATCGTGTGCACGACGCCCTGCGTGTCGAACGTGACCAGGCCCGGGTCGACGTCCGGGATGTACACGGGCGGCGGGCTGGCCTGGGCCGGGTTCGGCAGCGTCGGGAACTTGGCGTTGCCGCCCGTGACGAGCAGGTCGGCGATGCCGGTGCCGAACACGTACGACCCGATCAGCGTCAGCTTGTTGGTGCGATCGTCGGCGTTGGAGGCGGGGATGATCGGGATGAACGCGTCGAGCGAGACGCCCCAGCCGGTGATGCTGTTCGAGCTCTGCACGGGCGGCGGCGTGAACGCGTTGGCCTTGAACTCCCGGAAGATCCCCGAGACGCTGAACGACATCGGCGCGGCGATGGTGATCGCGTTGCCGGGCGTCGTGATCCCCTTGATCCCGTCCAGGCTGATCCGGAGGGCGCCCGAGACGTCGGGGATCTGCGAATCACGCTGCACCGGCCGCCCCGCCTCGAGCGCGGTGTCGATGTTGACGGGCGTCCCCTTGAAGAAGCTGTGCGAAACACGGAGCTGCGTGTTGCGAGACGAGACCTGGTTCGGCACGAACGACGTCGAGCAGAGCGAGTAATAGCTCTGCCACCCGAAGACGTCGACCGTCTCGCCCGCGACGATGTCGGCGATCTGATTGCGCAGCGTCATGTAGGCATAGCGGATCCGGAACGTGGGGCTGTTGGTGAACGGGCTCTCGCCCAGCGCCGGACCGGTCATGACGCCGTTCGAGTATGGATACGGGTTGCCCGGCTGGTTGCCGGCCCAGTCGCCCTGGAGGACGGCCGAAGGCGTGATACCGCCGAACGTCGGCGCGTCGAGCACGAAGCCGAGGCGGCTGCTGCGCATCGTGGCCATCGTCCGCCCGACCGTGCCTTCGTAGGTGTCGCTGCGCGCGACAAGCACCGGACCGATCGGCTCGTCGTAGCTGCGCGTCGTATCGGCGATGTAGTCGGCCTGGACGATGCCGAACAGCGTGAAGCTGAAGGCGTTGTTGCCCGAGCCGATCGTCACCTTGAGGGGCGGGCGCTTGAACGTCGTCTCGCCGGGCGCGGTGCCGCCAGGGATCTCGGCCGGCTTCGGCATGTCCTCCGTGGCCATCTTCTTTCCGTTCCCGTTCGCCGG
>Ga0066395_10000465_pt1 | contig 15117 bp, 13 predicted proteins | sample PanSoiPlot1MoBio_FD_61218 | JGI IMG/M metagenome (GOLD analysis project Ga0066395, IMG submission 61218) | Tropical forest soil microbial communities from Panama analyzed to predict greenhouse gas emissions - Panama Soil Plot 1 MoBio | ecosystem: Environmental > Terrestrial > Soil > Tropical... | reverse complement strand
ATCGAGGATGCCGGCACGCTCTATCCCAAGCGGATGGAGACCGTGGACGACGAAATCCGCGACTTTGCCTTGAAGTTCATTGAGAAGGCCAAGGCCGACAACAAGCCGTTCTTCCTCTGGCTCAATCCGACGCGCATGCACATCGTCACTCACCTGTCGCCCAAGTACGAGTCGTTGCGCAACTCCAAGAACGGCTGGACCATCCATGAAGCCGGAATGGCCCAACTCGATGACGACGTCGGCCTAGTGATGCAAAAGCTCAAGGACATGGGGGGCGACGACAATACCATTGTGGTGTTCACCACCGATAACGGCACCGAGGTCTTCACTTGGCCGGACGGCGGACAGACTCCATTTGCGCAGGCCAAAGGCACGGTCATGGAAGGCGGTTACCGCGCGCCCGCCATGATCCGCTGGCCGGGCAGGGTGCCGGCCGGCAAGGTCGAGAACGGGATCATCTCAGGGCTCGATTGGTTCCCGACCCTGGTGGCTGCCGCCGGAAATCCAAACATTGTCGAAGAGCTGAAGAAGGGCAAACAGATCGGCGACCGCACCTACAAGGTCCATATCGACGGCTACAACCAGATCGACATGATCACCGGCAAAGGCCCGTCGAACCGGCACGAGGTCTGGTACTTCGGGGAAACCTCGCTCGGCGCCGTGCGCATCGACGACTACAAATACCGTTTCATCGACCAGCCTGCAGGCTGGCTTGGTGAAAAAACCAAACCAGACGTGCCCTTCATCACCAACCTACGGCTCGATCCTTTCGAGCGCACCGGTTGGCCGGACAGCGGGACTAAAATTGGAGCGCAGCACTACTTCGCCTGGTTCCAATACGAGTTCTGGCGCTACGTGTTTGTCCAGCAGCAGGTGGAGAGGCTGGCCCAGACCGCGGTCGAGTTTCCGCCGATGCAAAAGGGCGCAAGCTTCAACCTCGATGCGGTGAAAGCCAATATCGAGGCGGCGCAGCACGCGATGGCCAAATAGCAGTCGATCGAGGCGATCTTTGAGCGGGGCGCACCCAGTCGCGCGCCCCGCAATTGAGGAGATGAAGCCATGTCCATTCAGCGATTGGCAGCACTAAACGCACTGACACTGATGGTCTCGATTTCGGTCAGTCACGCTGGGCCGTGCACCGCCGAGATCGATCGCATGCAGGCCCGCATCGACGCCAGGCTTGGAGCGAACGCCGCAGCCGGGCCGAGCGCACGAGAGAACACCGCCGCCACGAGCCATCGTCAGCCGACACCGGGCTCGATTGCCGCTGCCGAAGAAAGGCTCGGCGAAGAGTCCGCAAGGATGGCTGAGGCTGTGGCGAGCGCCATGGTCCGCGCGCGCGAAGCCGACAACGCCGGTGACAAGGGTACATGCGAGCAGGCACTCGCAGCCGCGCAACGCGCGATCGGTCCCCAGACTCCGGCCAGATCGGCGCCTGAGGCGGGATCCTTGCCGGCGCCGCAATCGTCCTACTGGTCGTCGCGGTCGGCCGATTATCTTCGACAGTTTCGATTTGCCTCGGTCCAACGGTGACAAGCGGATGCGCAGACACTCGGAGGCGTATAATGCGCGATCGGCAGGCCCAGATTCCAGCGTGGCGCTTCGTGACATCCTCGCAGCATTGATTTTTATCAATGACGCGACGCGAATATCTCGCGATCAGATTATAATTGATACTGAGCGGCGCTGGCTCTTCCCGAACGGAAGCGGCACGCATCATTAAAATGAGTTTGTAAACCCGCCACAAATATACTAAAGAATCGGTGCCGATTGATGGCATGTGGATGCGGGTAAGGCCGACCGAATCACATTACAGTAGCGGTCTTAAAGGGATGGAGGGAATCATGGACAAGTCGCGGGTGTGCTTCGTTGCTGTGGTCGCGTCAGTTTGTATGGTAATGGCGGCCTCTGAAGGCTGGGCCGCCAAGAGCCGCAGCTCCGGTGGTGGCCGGGATGCCGCCGTTCAGAAATGTATTGCACAGGTCCAGGCGCAATTTGGCGGGCCGATAAGTTCACCTGACCAGGATTCCAGGGCGCGGGTAAACATATACAAGTCATGTATGGCGTCTGCCGGATATCGGCCCTGAGCCAAGCTGATCGCGGCATCTGTGAGATTTAGTCGGCAACGTAGGACGAAAATCTCACAATCACGCGGCGCATGAGGAACATGCGTGCGAGGTCGCTTTGAATCGGCGGCCTCGTTGTTTTTGTCCCGCGATGATTGAGGGGAAGCGCGACTGAATTTCTACCGCGGTGCGTCCCGGTAAAATGCCGCTTAGGCGGGACTACAGAGTAGATTTCCTCATTGGAGGCTTGCCGCCAGGACAGTTGCGCCTGGGTTAAAGCGGCAGAAAGTTATCGGCCGCGGCCGCCTCCTGCTGTTCGAAGACCGGCCGTGCTATTTTGAACCAGCAACCATTTCGCGTTCGCTGCACTGGCGGCGAAACGGTGTCTGTGACGGAACGATGGATCCAAAAAGTCGGTCCGCCTCCTATACGCAGCGACGCACCCGTACCCCGTTGACGACGACGTAGCGGCACGCGGCGGCCGGACGAGTAACGACCGCGGCACCGCCGGCGGTCGCGCAACCAGCTCGATAGACGCCTCGCGCACATACAACGGCATTCGCGTCGGTGGACGCAATCGTCATGATCCCCGTAAATGCAGCGACGGCGAGCGTAACCAGTGCGAGCAAGCGCATTGTCTTTACCTCCTCGTGTAGAGCTCGTATCCGCATAGCCGCACATTACAGGAAAGGAGCAACGTTCGAATTGATAACTATCAAAACCGCAAAAGAAACACCTGGAGCACCGTTGATTTTTATCAAAGTGCTCCGACGAAATATCTCATAGTTTAAATTATTAGCGGGCGTCCCAAGACGCCCGCAAGTTGGCGGGGAAAGGGGGTTCGTGCCGAAGAGATGCGAGGACAGCATGTCGGTAAATGTGTTCAGCTGGCGTGCGATCTTGCGGCACGATGTGATTGTGGCCCTGACAATTCTTATTTCGGCTCCAGCTCAGAGCAAGGAACCGCAGGTCAAGACATTCCTCGACGGAATCTATCGGCATTATCTCGGCAGTTCCGTCGGTGAGGGAAAGGGCATAGCACTTACCAGCTCAAAGATCGTACGCGAATATTTCATGATGGGCCTTGCCTCGCTGATCATCGAGGATCGTGCCATCGAAACCAAATACGGCGAACGGCCGGTACTTGACGGCGATCCGTTTATGGGGCGCCGTGGATGGGACATTTCCAACCTTGCGATCGAAGTCAAGGAGATTGGCGTGTTCAAAGCGATCGGTACCGTCACCTTCACTGACAATGGCAAGCCTGAAAAAATTCTGGTGGAACTGCAACGTTCCAACAAGGACTGGAGAATTGTCGATATCACCTGGGAGTCCGGTAGTCTGCGCGATGCATTCCGCCGCAAGGCCGCATACAAAGGGGAGAACCTGCCTCACTGAATGTAGTTGCCCTGGTTTGTGTCGATAAACTTGGTATATTTGCCAAACGCGCGGTGATTAGGGTCTGTCTGGAAACAAGTGAATCATCTCCGGTGTCATGCCCCGCGAAAGCGGGGCATCCAGTAACCACCGGGTCATGGGCTGTGCTCAATCGAAACCAAGTGGTTACTGGATCGCCCGCTTGCACGGGCGATGACACTTCTTTGGAGTCCTTATGCCTGGATGGGCTCTTAGGCGTCCAGGCAACGCATGAAATGCGCTGACGGGTAAGCGCCAATAAATTTCAAACCTCCGGCCATTCCCGTTGCGGCGGCCGCATGGCTTCGTATGCATGTGCCATGCGCAGGACGCCGAGGTCGTCAAAGCGGTGGCCGACGATCTGCAATCCGATCGGCATTCCCTCCGCATCGTAGTCCGTGCAAATCGAGGCGGCTGGCTGTTCCGACATGTTGAACGGCGCCGTGAAGCCGATGTGCTCGAACGGACGCTCCGGATCGTCGCCGGGCGTCGCCTCCTCGACCCCATAGGCAGTGATCGGTGAGGTCGGGGTGATGAGGAAATCATAAGGCGTGGTCGCCGCCACAGCCTTCTCGCGCATCAACATGACGAGCGCCAGATTGCGGGCCGCGTCGACCGCGCTCAACTTTTCGGCCCGGCGGCACCAGGCGACGATGAAGGGCAACGCCTGCCGTTGGCGTTCGGTAGGCAGCGATTCGAATTCTGCAAGCAGGCGCGCTTGAAAAAAACCGTCGAGGCCGGCGGCGATCTCCGCATTCAGGAATGGCGCGACAAGCTCGACGACGGCGCCGGCGCGCTCGAAGGCGCTTGCGGCGGCCACAATGGCGGCGCGCACCGCGGGCTGCAGCCCAAGGCCTATACCGATGTCGAGAACGAGTCCGAGCTTCTTGCCCTTGAGGTCGCTTTGAGGGTCACCTTCCGGCACGCCCAGCCAGTCGATCTCCTCGTAGGGCAACGCCATATAGTCGCGCGGGTCAGGCTTCGTCAGCGCCGTCATCAACAGCGCCGCGTCCGCAACCGTGCGGGTCATCGGGCCAACCACCCGACCGAGATACGGCGGATAGATCGGCACCCGTCCGAGCGACGGCTTCAGCGCGAATACCCCGTTATAGGCAGCCGGCAGCCGCACCGAGCCGCCGATATCGGTGCCGAGCGCAAGCGGCGTGTAGCCGGCGACCAGCGAGGCACCGGCGCCGGAGCTTGATCCCCCGGCATTGCGTGAAAGGTCCCAGGGATTACGGGTGATTCCATGCAGGCTGGAAACACCGGACGCCAGCATACCGTAGTCCGGCATCGTGGTCTTGCCGATGAGGACGCAGCCGGCCTCCCGTACGCGGGCAGACGGCGGAGCGTCGGCGGCGGCAGGCGCTATGTCACCCGCCGCAGTGCCGATGGGCGACGCAAACCCCTGCACCGCGATATTGTCCTTGATGGTGATCGGCACGCCGTCGAGGGCGCTCATCGGAGCACCCTCGCGCCATCGCGCCTCCGATTCTGCTGCCTGAGCGAGCGCGCCCGCCTCGTCGACCACGTACATGGCGTTGATCTTCGTCTCCCAGGCGGCGATGCGGGCGAGCACGGCCCGCGCCACCTCGACCGGCGAAAGCTGCTTGGCGCGATAGGCGGATGACAGCGCGAGGGCGGTGAGATCGTGGATGGCAGTCATGCGGATAAGGCTCCCGGCTGGCCGAAGACTGAAGGCTAGCATTCGCCGCCGCCTATACGAATGTAAGAATCCCGCCTTAATGCTGAACACGCGCGGCGGCCACTCGACTTCCGGTATTATTGCAACCTAATATCATTATCCCCGCTGAACGCAGAAGGCGATGGCCGATTCGCGTTGGTGATTTGACTGCGCTAAAAAAGGAAAAAGGCAGCCGTAGACGACTGAAGACGATCATCGACGGGGACACCGGAAGGAGGTCCCAATGAAGTTCGCGCTGCTTTACGAAGCGTCCGATGGTGTGCAGGCCAAAGCCATGCCGCATATTGCTGCACATAGCGCGCGCTTGAAGGAGTTTCGCCGTCGGGGAACGCTTCTTCTGGGCGGTGCGTTTGCAAATCCGCAGGAGGGCGCGCTGATAATCTTCACGACGCACGAGGCGGCGGAGGAGTTCGCGCGCGGCGATCCCTTCGTAGCGAACGGTGTCGTGCGCGCCTGGCGGATTCACGAATGGAATGAGACGCAGTTCGGTGCGAAGGACTGAATCGGCCGAACATGTCGAGGGAGTCCGATTCGATGACACAGCGCTTAGAGCCGTGCCAGGAGTCGTCATGAGCTACCGAATCGTCGCATTTCATTATCCGAAACCGCAATTCCGAGACGAGTTGCTTCAGCGGCTCGTTAGTGCGGCTGAGATCATAAAGGCTGCTCCTGGCTGCATAGACGTCGAAGTGTGGAAAGAGCAAGCGCGCCATGCCCTAGTGTCGACGGCGAAGTTCGATTCCCGCGACTCCTGCATGAGTGCGCTTCGGACAACCGCGCAAGCCACGGACATACAGTTCGACGAGCGGGAGGAACGGGCGCGGGAAATCTATGATCTCGTCGAGCCAGGGTAGGAAGATTCGACAAGATCATCTCCCAATTCTAAACCCACTAAGTCGGCATCGAGTGCTCGCTGACCGGTACATTCCCTCTCGTCCTGCATAAGAAGCATGCGCTCACCGGTTCGCTGCAAGGCCGTGCATTCACGAGAGCTCCACCCCGACCCTCCCCGAAAACGGGGAGGGAGAAGAGAAGAACTACCGCCATCGCCGATGCACCCACAGCCACTGCTCAGGGTGCTCGCGCACCCAGCCTTCCACCACGTCAGTGATCGCCTGCATGGTCCCCCGCACATCGATGCGGCCGTGGGCGTCGCGCACCGGCTTTACCTCGTCGCTGATCTCGCATTGGAACCGGTTGCGTGGCAGCCGGATCACCCGGGTGCCATAGATCGGGCATTCGAGCTCGCGCGCCAGCATGGCGATCAGCGGATTGGTCTTGCAGGTGCGCCCGAAGAACGTCACCTCGATGCCCCTTGTGTAGTGCTGATCCACCAGCATGCCCACGTGCCGACCTTGTTCCAGCGCGCGGGCGAGCGCCACTGGCGCGCCCATGCTTGAAGCCACCAGCTCGCCCATCAGACCCTTGCGCAGCGCAATCACGGCGTCCGCGATTGCGCCGAGATTAGGGCGGCGATACAGAACCACTGAATCAAGTCCATCGCTGGCCGCGATTACAGCCGGCAACTCCCAATTGGCCAGATGGGCTGCGAACACCACGGCGGGCTTGCCGTCTTCTTTCAGCTGGATGAAACGCGCGATGCTTTCCGGCGTGTAATCGATGAAATTGCGCTTGTAGCGATCGCCGGAGCAGATGTGATCGAGGTGAGCGATCTCGGCGGCGACGCGGCCAAGGTTGTCCCACACGCCGCGCAGGATGATCTCGATGTTTGCGTCACTCTTCTGCGGAAAGGCGGCGCGCAGGTTGTCGCGGCCGGTCCGGTGCTCAGGCAGCCACGGCCCGATGATACGCATGACAGCGCCGGCCATGTCGCTGACGACGATGCGATTGCAGCGGTGAATGGCGGCGAGCAGTACCGCCGCGCTCCATCCGGCCACGGCGTTCACCGCCTGCTTGAGCTGATGGAACATCAGCCAGCGACGCTGCTGCCAGGTCATGCCCATGGGTTGAAGCGACGTGCTTTGTCATTCCGGTGCAGGCAGGAAGCTGGAACCCAGAATCCATAACCCCGATCCGTGGTTATGAATTCCTGGCCCGCGCTTGCGGCACGCCCCGGAATGACTACTTTGTGGATCTGGCCCACTCGCCTGGTCACTCTAAAAATTCACGATGACCTTGCCGAACACCTGCCGGGTTTCGATGCGCTTAAGGCCGCGCTCGAAATCCGCAAGCGCGACCTCAGTATCTATCACCGGCAGCAGGCCGTCGGCCATCTTGGCGAGCACCGTGCGGATGTTTTTGACCGAGGCGCCGAATGAGCCGAAGATCTTGTACTGCTGCTGAAACAGCTGCATCAGATTGAACGTGGTCGAGGGCCCCGAGGTGGCTCCGCAGGTGACCAGCCGGCCGCCGCGCTTGAGCGAGAGCAGCGAGCCGTTGAAGGTCTCGGCGCCAGTATGCTCGAATACCACGTCAACGCCCTTCTTGGCGGTGATCTTCCGCACCACGTGCTCGAAGCGATCCGTGCGGTAGTTGACCACGTGATCGGCGCCCAGCGCCCTCGCCTTCTCGGCCTTGGCGTCGTCGCCGACGGTGGTGATGACAGTGCAGCCGATCGCCTTCGCCATTTTGATGGCGGCGCTGCCGATCCCAGAACCCGCGGCATGGACCAGGATCAATTCGCCGGGCTCCAGCTTCGCGTTGTCGAACAGCATGTGTTCTACAGTCGCGAATGCAATGGGCGCGCACGCAAGATCGCGCATGGCAACACTCGTCGGCGCCTTGACGACCAGCCGCTCCGGCATGGTGATGACCTCGCGGGCGAAGCCGTCCACATGAAAGCCCATGATGCCGCCGACGTTCTCGCACAGATTGTCACGGCCCTCGCGACATGCCTTGCAGGCCCCGCACGTGAGCGCCCCATACATCACGACTGGATCGCCGGCTGCGAGCGAGGACACGCCGACCCCGACTTCCGCCACCACGCCGGCTGCTTCCGCGCCGACCACCAACGGCAGCTTGCGTTTGGCGAAGGCCATGCCGCGATAGCCCCACAGGTCGAGGTGATTGAGCCCGACCGCCTTGACTCGAACCTGGACCTCGCCTGCGCCCGGCGCCGGCGGCGGCGCCATATCGACGAGCTCTAGCTTGCGGTCGGCAACAAGAGTGAGAGCGCGCATCTTGGTTGGGGTCTCCGGATCTACATGTAACTGATCGGAACGACGGGGGCACCGTCGCACGCAAGAGCGCCGGTGTATGTCTCACTATCGGCCGTCTTGCAATCGATTGTCGCGGTCTGCGTCTCATGATCTTGTTCAGCCGTCATGTCGGCTTGGCCAACGTTCCGATAGTCCGGATTGGGTGAAGCGAAGTCCGGTATCGGCAGCGCAATGGGCCTATGCCCCGGATTTCACGTTTAATTCGGGATATAATCTCGGCTCGACCGGAGGTGATAGTGGGTGTCGATCAGATTGGGAGGGACATCGGGGATCGACGCTGCGCCTTGCTCATGATCTTGGCATCGGTGATAACTGGCGCGGCTCCCGCAGTGGCTGCGGCGCAGGACCGCGACGCGTTCCTTGCTGGGCAAACCATCAATTGCCCAGGATGCGACCTCAGCGGGGCCAACCTCGATCGGCGCGACCTTACCGGCGCAGACCTCTCAGGCGCCGATCTGCACGGCGCGACGTTCTCCCGCACGATTCTTCGCGGTGTGAACCTTGCGGGCGCAAACCTCGCCGGCGCTCCCTTCAAGCGGCATGACCTTACCGGCGCGAACCTGTCCGGCGCCAATCTGGATGGCGTGACCCTGCATCGCGCCATCCTGCGCGGCGCCAACCTGTCCGGCGCGAATCTCTCTGGTGCAAATCTCAACGTGGCTGTCCTGACCTCCGCCAATCTGCAACGCGCAAGACTGGTTCAAGCGCTGCTGTTCCAGGTTGAAGCCGGCGGCGCCGACTTCACCGGCGCGGACCTCAGCGCAGCCCTTATGGGCAGCGCTAGGCTGATTGTCGCCAAGCTCGACAGCGCCGACCTCACCTTCGCGGATCTGTGGGAGGCGAGGCTGACCGGCGCCAGCCTGCGCGGCGCGACACTAACCGATGCGAACCTGCATGCGGCCATATTGTTGCGGGCCGATCTGAGCGGCGCGACGGGCGAGCGTACCAACCTGGCCCAGGCCAACCTGCGGACTGCAAACCTTTCAGGGGCGGTGCTGCGAGGGACGAATTTTTTCCAGGCCGATCTGGTCGAAGCGGACCTGAGCCGCGCAGACCTCGGGTTCTCCCGGCTTTCCGCCGCCAAACTTTTCAACGCAAACCAGACCGACACCAAGTTCGAGGGCGCTATCATGCCGGACAACAGCGTGCATCCGTGACGGCGATCTGTCGGCGAGGCCTTGCTGCGCCATCACATTTGTTGGTTTGCGGGGGACGGCTCATCGACTCCGCTCAGCGACATTTTTCCAACACACGAAAATAAACATCTGTTCATAGAAGAGAAAAATGAACGGCCTTCGAAACAATTCCTCATCACCGGAATTGAATGGTCCGGGAGGTACACAACTTCGGAGGACATCATGAGATTACTTGCATTGGGCGTCGCCACCGCTGCGGCGATTGCGTTCGCGCTGCCCCAGATCCAGCAGGTTCTGGCCCAGGGCGCCGACGCGCAATCGGGCGTCAGCGCAAGCCGGAGCGGTGCCAGCGGCCAGACGCAAGGGTCAGGCAGTACGTCGTTGCGGAAATCCGGCAGCCGCGAACAGTCGGCTGGCGGACGTTCTGAAAGTTCCGAACGGTCTGCAGGCGTCAGGTCCGAGAAAAGTCAGGCCCGCTTGGGCATCGGCACAAAAAACAGCGAGACTACGGTCCGCGGGCGCTCGCAAACGCGCATCCGGTTGAGCTCCGGCGGCCGCGAGGATGTGACAATCAAGCGCAAGCGCGCTCACGGTGTTGTCGCGTTCAACGAGGAGCCCAGGCACCGCGTGGTGATCAAGAAGCGCCACCGCGTTGCCTCGTTCAACGAAGAGCCCGAGCGCCACGTGACGATCAAGCGGCGACACGCCGGCGTCGCGATTGCCGGTGAGACGAGCCGCACCACGGTCAGGAGCCGCACGGGCAGCAATGAGAGCGTGCGCGCGGGCGGTCGCTCAGGCGAGACAACCGGTGCATCTACCACGGTCGGCCGCAGTCAGAGTTCCTCTGCCAGCTCATCGAGGAGTTCGGGCGGCTCGAAATCGGGCAGCCAGGCTCGCAGCAGCACCAGCAATCGGTCCGGTGGCAGCGGTAGCACGACCGGGCAAGGCAGCAGTCGGCCAGGTGCCAGCAGCGGTACAAGCGGGCAAGGCAGCAATCGGTCTGGCGGCAGCAGTGGTTCAACCGGGCAAGGCAGCGACCAGCGTTATTAAGAGCTGCGAGTACCCGGTCGCGCACGCTCCAGCCGAGAGGGGTGGCTGAGTTTTGGATACCACAGGCGATCGTGAATCCGGCTCGCCTTGCCGATCGGCGCCTTGGCATCGGTCTCTTGGAGCATTGATTTTGTGGCGATCCAGCAGGTCGCGTACACGGAACCTGCGATCGTTATGTTTCCGGCCCGCGTCGCTCGATAAGGTCGACGCGGGCTGCCCGTTTGATGGCCGCAGCGGATTTCACCACGTTCAACACGATCGGCATCGCCATCTCCAAACTGCGGGTTGCCATGTATCGCTGCCGCGGTTTCGATCCGGAGCGCATCAGGGCCCCCTGAGGCCCTACTTCGGCGCCGACCTCAGCACGGCCCTCAGCAGGCCGCAGCGCTTCGTCAGTGCAGTGTGGCAGTGTCATTGTGGCCATCGGCCAGTGAGAGTTTTCGCGGCCTTAAACTCAAACGAACAGTTTATCTTTCAGCTCCGTTGGGAAATTCGGTTCCTTCCAGATTAACGCTGTCGATCTACGCCGAAGCGGGCGCCATAATTTACGTTAAGGCCAATCATCACGTAGGTGTGGTGGTGTAACGGTCCCGCCGATTGCCCACCCTGCTCGCGTGGCCTTCCCCGTTACGCTGGCGGATCGACATCCGCGACTTCACGTTCGAGGCCTGCTCAGGCTTCACTCGCGTTACCGCCCGTCGGGTTGCTCAACCGCCCAAGGCGGCCTTTGTCACGAGGCTTCGGTCCAGCCAGTTACCCTACCAAACCGCTCGTCAGTTACGAGACCTATCGACTACTATCTGGGTGGATTCTGCCTCCACTGGTTATCCGTGCCCTTGCGGGGCACACAGCGAAATCCGGGAGAAGCCGATCCGATCACCAAAACCTCGGTGCTACTTGCATGACTTGCCCCGGATTGCACTTCGCTCGATCCGGGCGGCGGGCTATGAAATTTCCCCGCGACGCCTTAGATCACATCCTGTCCATTCATCCTGCCTCGGAAAAGACATGCGCACCGAACAAGCCGCTTCCGTCCGTCTCGCCGATTATCGCCCACCGGATTGGCTGGTGGAGACGGCTGATCTCGACGTTTCACTCGATTCCACCAATACGATTGTCCGGGCGCGGCTCAAGCTCAAGCCGAATCCCCAAGCCTCGGTGCCGGCCCCGGTGGTGCTCGATGGTGACGAACTGCGATTGCGTTCGATCAAGCTGGACGGCGAGCCGCTTGCGGCCGATGCCTATGTGGCGACGCCCGACAGCCTAACCATCCCGCAGCCGCCTAACCGCGCATTCCTACTTGAGACCGAGACTGTGCTCGATCCCTCGGCCAACACCAAGCTGATGGGCCTTTATCGCTCCGGCAAGACCTACACCACCCAGTGCGAGGCGGAAGGATTTCGCCGCATCACCTATTTCCCGGACCGGCCAGACGTGATGGCGGTGTTCACCACCCGCATCGAGGCCGATAAGGTGGAAGCTCCGGTGCTGCTCGCCAATGGCAACTTGACCGAAGCCGGCGACATCCCGGGCTCCATGCGCCATTTTGCGGTGTGGCACGATCCGTTCCCCAAACCCTGCTACCTGTTCGCCCTGGTCGGCGGCACGTTTGGCGTCCTCGAGGACTCGTTCACCACCGTGTCGGGCCACAAGGTGGCGCTGAAAATCTTTGTCGAGCCCGGCAGGGAAGCCCGCGCCGAATACGCAATGGGCGCGCTCAAGCGCGCCATGCGCTGGGACGAAGAGGCGTTCGGCCGTGAATACGACCTCGACATTTTCATGATCGTCGCCGTATCGCACTTCAACATGGGGGCGATGGAGAACAAGGGCCTCAACATCTTTAACGACAAGAATGTGCTGGCGTCGCAGGAAACCGCGACCGACCAGGATTTCAACAGCATCGAGGCGATCATCGCGCACGAATATTTCCACAATTGGACTGGCAACCGCATCACCTGCCGCGACTGGTTCCAGCTCTGCCTCAAGGAGGGCCTGACGGTCTTTCGCGATCAGGAGTTTACCGCCGATGTCCGCTCGCGGCCGGTCAAGCGAATCGCCGATGTGCGGGCTCTACGTGGCCACCAATTCGTCGAAGATGCGGGGCCGCTGGCCCATGCGGTGCGGCCGGAGGTGTACCGCGAAATCAACAATTTCTACACCTCCACGGTCTATGAGAAGGGTGCCGAGGTGGTGCGCATGCTGAAAACCCTGTTGGGACCGAAGCAGTTCCGAGCCGGCATGGATCTGTATTTTGCGCGCCATGATGGCCGCGCCGCGACCGTGGACGAGTTCGTCGCCTGCTTCGGCGATGCCGCGAAATACGACCTTGCACAGTTCATGCTGTGGTACCGCCAGGCTGGAACTCCGGAACTGGTCGTACAGGGCCATCACGACGCGGCTGCCAAAACTTACACGCTCGAAGTCAGCCAGGTGCTGCCGCCGACTCCGGGGCAGCCTGTCAAAGAACCGATGACCATCCCATTGACAATCGGCTTTCTCGGGCCCGACGGCAAGGACCGCCAGGTCATACTCGCGGGCGGCGGCAAGGTGGACCGCGGCGTCGTCACGCTGACCAAGACGAAGGAGAGTTTCGTGTTCGTCGGTCTTGACGAACGCCCTGTAGTTTCGCTCAACCGCGGATTTTCGTCCCCTGTCAAACTCACCGCGAATCTGCGCGATGGCGATCTAGCGTTTCTCGCGGCCCACGATACCGATCCGTTCAATCGCTGGGAAGCGGTGCAGGCGCTCGCGACTATGCTTCTGATCGAGAATGTAGCGGCACATCGTGTCAATGCACAGAAACGGTCCACCGGTGTTCTCGTCCACTCGCTCGGATCAGTGCTGAAAGACCGTAGCCTCGAGCCAGCCTTCGTGGCCCAGGCCATGACGTTGCCGTCGGAAGGCGACATCGCTCGCGAGATCGGCCGCGACGTCGATCCCGACGCGATATTTGCCGTGCGCCGCGAGCTGCGCGCCGAGATCGGGCGCGAACTCGCAGACCTGCTAGCGGACGCCCATCAGCGCATGGCCGACCCCGGCCCGTTCAGCCCGGACGCAGCAAGTGCGGGCCGCCGCGCCTTGAAAAATGTCTGCCTTGACCTGCTGGCAACCGCAGACCCCGTGACCGGAATCCCGCGCGTCGCCGTCGAATACCGTGACGCCGACAACATGACCGATCGCATCGCCGCACTCGTCACACTGTCACACCATCGGGTGCCGGAGCGACAGGCGGCCCTCGACGATTTCTACCACCGCTACAACGGCGACGCGCTGATCATCGACAAATGGTTCGCCTTGCAGGCCGCGATCCCGGAGGCGGAAACGCTCGGACGGGTCAAGAGCCTCACCGCCCATCCGGCTTTCTCCCTGTCCAATCCCAATCGGGTGCGCGCGCTGATCGGCAATTTCGCCCAAGCGAACCAGACCCAATTCAATCGGCGCGACGGCGAAGGTTACACCTACCACGCCGAGACCATGCTCGCTCTTGACGCCATCAACCCGCAGGTTGCGGCGCGGTTGATGACAGCATTCCGGTCCTGGCGCGCGCTCGAACCGGAGCGACGCGACAAAGCAGAGGCCGCACTCAAGCGGGTCGCCGCCAGCACGTCGCTTTCGCGCGACCTGCACGACATCGTGGTGCGCACGCTCGGCACCGGATGAGGCTGCAACCCCTTCAAGCGCCCGGGCGGATTTCGTTCGCTTTGAATCACTTACCGCGTCGTCGCCGGGCTTGTCCCGGCGACTCTGAATCGTTGAGCACGGAGCTCAACAATCGAGGTGGCCGGGACAAGATCCTATGCAGGCGCGGTCAACGTGGTGGTACCAGTGCGGTTTGCAAAACCACCACCAGCCGCATAGGAGAGACCGATGGAAGCCCGCTTGGTAAACATCACGTCGACCGCACGCAATGATGCCCCTGCCCGCTGCCTGATTGCAATTGAATTGAGCAAGGCGAGTTGGGTGGTGGGTGTGCAAAGCCCATTGAGCCACAAGACGAGCCAGTACCGCTTGACGGGTGGGGATTGGAACAGCTTGCTCAAGCTGGTCGAACGGATTGGTCGGCAGGTTGGCCGCGAGCTGGGCCGGCCGGTGGAGATGATCTCGTGCTACGAGGCTGGCTATGACGGCGCAGGCCCAACAACAACCCGTGATCTCCGTCGATACCAAGAAGGAGGAGCTGATCGGCAACTTCAAGAACGGTGGAACCGATTATCGTCCCAAGGGCAATCCACAGCGCGTGAACGTGCACCACTTCGAGGACAAGAAGCTTGGCAAGGTCTTGCCCTATGGCGTGTACGATATGACCGCCAATGCCGGCTTCGTCAGCGTCGGGATCACGAGCGACACCGCCGAGTTCGCCGTGCAGTCGATCCGCTGCTGGCTCGACCGCATGGGACGACAGCGCTATCCGCAGGCGCGCGAGCTGACGATCACGGCCGACTGCAGCGGCTCGAATGGTGCGCGTGTGCGGCTCTGGAAGCTCGAACTGCAAAAGCTGGCCGACGAGACCAGCCTCGTGATCCACGTCCACCACTATCCGCCAGGCACATCGAAGTAGAACAAGA